>Ga0209089_10004378_pt1 | contig 11791 bp, 8 predicted proteins | sample ArcticOcean_MG_C_FD_187431 | JGI IMG/M metagenome (GOLD analysis project Ga0209089, IMG submission 187431) | Marine microbial communities from western Arctic Ocean - ArcticOcean_MG_CB2_150 (SPAdes) (version 2) | ecosystem: Environmental > Aquatic > Marine > Oceanic | place: Arctic Ocean: Canada...
TGCTTTATGTCAGCAATATGAAAAGACCTCTAGTCAATCTGCTATAAAAGACATCATATTTAAAATGCAGGATATTTTTATTGAGAATCTCCCCGCAATCCCATTATTTTCTGAACCAAGCTGGGGCGAATATAATACATCAAGGTTTACAAATTTCCCAAATGAGCAAAATCCTTATGCACAGCTTTCTCCAAACAATGTCCCCGAAAATCTATTAGTCCTGATCGAACTAGAACCTGTCAAATGAACACATCAGTAAAATATTTATTGAAACGACTAGGTATTTATGCCATTTCCGGATGGGCTGCAGTTACATTAAATTTTTTCCTTCCCCGTATGATGCCGGGAGACCCCGTTTCTGTAATGTTTGCGAGCTTTAGAGGCAAATTAAAGCCTGAAGCGATAGAAGCTCTAAAACAAACATTTGGATTTACGGATGAACCACTGCTTAATAAATATATAAGTTATTTAAGTCATTTATTAAATGGAGAACTCGGAATATCGACAGCTTATTTTCCTGAAGAGGTTTCATCCATTATATTGTCTAGTTTAGGATGGACATTATTATTGGTAGGTATTTCACTTGTAGTATCATTTATAATTGGATCATTAATAGGTATGATTATTGCATGGAGAAGAGATGGCAAACTAGATTCTATTCTACCTCCCAGTTTTTCTTTTATTAGTTCATTTCCATATTTTTTTACAGCAATGTTATTATTGTATTTTTTTGGTTTTAAGTTAGGATGGTTTCCAATAAGACATGCCTATAATTCAAATTTAATTCCAGGATTTAATATTGAATTTATAGTCAGTTGCCTTCATCATGCTTTCCTGCCTGCAAGCACACTGATTTTTATGGGAATAGGTGGTTGGATGCTCCAAATGAGAAATAATATGATAGGGACAATCTCTACAGACTATATTTCATTTGCTAAATCTAAAGGACTGTCTCAAAAGAGAATCATGATTTGGTATGCTGCTAAAAATGCAATTCTTCCAATTATTACAAGCTTTGGCATGGCAATAGGTTTTATTCTAAGTGGTACTATATTGACAGAAATTATATTTTCATATCCTGGGCAAGGCTACATCCTATTTCAAGCAGTTCAAGCTCAAGATTATCAATTGATGCAGGGAATATTTTTAACAACTACATTATCAGTACTTGCAGCTAATTGGCTAATTGATATTTTAGTTTTAATCTTAGATCCACGTACAAGAAAATGAATAGATCCTGGTATAATCTAATTTGGATTAATAAAAAAGCCCGCTTGGGCATTATTATTGTAAGTAGTTTTATACTAATTGCAGCCGTAGGTCCTATATTTTTTGAAGATCCAAATGCGTATATCGGCACCCCATTATTAGAACCTTCATTTGTGCATTTATTTGGAACTACAGGGCAGGGTCAGGATGTATTTGCTCAAACTATTGCTGGAGCAAGGTCAACATTATTTATTGGACTGGGCACAGGGTTTATGATTGTATTACTTGGCTTAATAGTGGGTTCATTATCTGGATATTTTGGTAGAAGAATTGACAATATTTTGTCGCTGATAATTAATATTTTCTTATTGATACCTGGTTTACCTTTGATGGTTATAATTGCAGCCTGGCTTCCACCAGGACCTTTTAGTATGATGGGAGTTTTAGTTTTTACAGGCTGGGCGTGGCAGGCAAGAGTTCTTCGGTCTCAAGTTCTTTCATTAAGAGAAAGGGACTATGTAAATGCCGCAATAATTACCGGAGAATCAAATATAAAAGTAATCATTTATCAAATATGGCCTCAGATGTTATCGTTAATAATGGCATCCTTTATTGGAGCTACAGTATACGCCATTGGTGCACAAGTTGGGTTGGAGTTTTTAGGTTTAGGTGATGTTGATAAAGTAACCTGGGGTAATAACCTGTACTGGGCGACAAATGATCTTGCCCTTTTAACTGGTTCTTGGTGGACATTTGTACCAACCGGTTTATGCATCGCCCTGGTCAGTTTTGGACTGACTTTAATTAATTATGGGATAGATGAAATTTCTAATCCGCGACTATTATCTGAAAGAATTGTTAAATCAAGATTGCCTAACTTATTTAATCGAAATGGTTCTACACCTGTAGCAAGGGAGCTTTTTGGGAAATAAGATTTTAGATATTAATAATTTGAATGTTGATTTCCTTTCTGAAGGAGCATCAATACATGCTGTTAAAGATTTCTCCATGCATATTAATAAAAATGAAATTTTTGGCCTTGTAGGAGAGTCTGGAAGTGGAAAGTCAACTGTAATCAAATCAATTCTACGCATTTTACCGGCACCTGGAGTTATTACAAAAGGAGAAATTAAGTTTAAGGATCAAGATATTTTAGAATTAGATGAGTCAGAACTATCTTCCTTACGGTGGAGCCATATTTCGGTTGTAAAGCAAAAAGCATTAAACTCACTGAATCCATTATTGAAAATTAAAGAACAGATAATTGATACAATAAGAGCTCATGAAAAGATAAAAACCAAGGATGCTATGGAAAGATGCAATGCTCTTATGGATCTTGTAGAAATTGATAGAAACTATCTTAACAGCTATCCGCATGAATTGTCGGGAGGGATGAAACAGAGAGTTGTCATTGCCATAGCTCTAGCATTAAAACCTGAATTGATTATTATGGATGAGCCGACCACTGCATTGGATGTAGTGATTGAAAAAGAGATTATATTAAAAATATTAGATCTGAAATCTCAATTAGGCTTTTCTCTTCTATTTATAACCCATGATTTAAATCTTATTCTGGGGTTTGCTGATAGGGTTGGTGTGATGCTGGAGGGAGAATTAGTTGATACAGATACAGCTGAAATAATAAAATCTGGAGGAAATAATCCTTATACAACAAAGCTTATCAATTCTATTCCTGACGTTTCAGACTATAGCCAGACCAAGGCAGATAAAAATGAACCTGAACTAATACATGTTAAGGATTTAGTTAAAACCTACAGTAGGCACTCAAGTTTTTTTTCTTCAGATAAATTCCATGCAGTAGATGGGGTATCATTTAATGTTAATAAGAATGAAATTGTAGGGCTTGTTGGAGAGTCTGGAAGTGGTAAATCAACTATTTCTAAAATACTGACTAAATTAATTGATTTTGATGGTGGACAAATATTATTTAATGGAAAGGATATAAGTTGTATAACAAAACGTAGAGATTTGCTTGATTATAGAAAAAAGGTCCAAGTGATTTTTCAGGACCCATTTGCATCTTTAAATTCTATACACACTGTGTATCACCATCTATCACGTCCTATTCTCATCCATAGATCCTATGATAAATATTCGAAGAAACAACGCGATCAAATGGTTAAAAAAGAGATTATAGCTATTTTAAAAGAAGTGGATCTTTCACCACCTGAGGAATTTTTATATAAATTCCCACATGAAATGTCAGGTGGTGAGAGACAACGTATTGCATTGGCCAGGGTTCTTCTTGTCCAGCCACAACTAATCATTGCGGATGAACCTACATCGATGCTTGACATGTCAATACGTATGGAAATATTAGATTTACTAAAGAGTCTGCAAGTTAAAAAAGGAATTTCCATACTGTTTATAACACATGATATTGCTTCAGCTTGTTATTTGTCCAACAGATTAATCGTACTAAAAAATGGAAAAATAGTAGATTCTGGTATTGTCAGTGAAATAATAAATAATCCAAAAGACAAGTACTCCAAGTTACTTATTGATTCATGTGAATCTGGATGGTTTATTAATCAATAATATTATAATCAAAAAAAAGCCCTGAAAATGAAAGTAGGGCTTTTCTGTATTAGATTTATTTAAGATAAGTTTTTTTCAATACATATTATTATTGTTAAATATTAATTTCATTTTTTAAGAACTGTTGGTACCATTTATATGAGTGTTTTGGAATTCTCTTTTGGGTATCAAAATCTACATGTACCAAGCCAAAACGATGATTGAGGCCTTCTGCCCATTCAAAATTATCCATCAAAGACCAACAGAAATATCCCCGTAGAGGTACTCCTTTTTCGACAGCTATTTTACATGCATTAATATGTGATTCTAAATATTCAATTCTCTTTGTATCATTAATCTTTCCCATTTCTTGAATATTATAATCATATGATGCACCATTTTCGGTAATATATATGTTCTCTGGTGAATAATCTTTTTTAAGTCGTAGAAGTAGCTTTTCTAATCCCTCTGGAAAAACTTCCCAATCAAATTTTGTTTTCTCTCCTGGAACAATCTCTATGGGTAAATTTTTATGCATATCAGTTTTAGGGCAACGGATTATTGCACGAGAGTAATAATTAACTCCAAGAAAATCTGTAGGTTCAGCAATTACCTTGAAATCATCATCATGAATGAAATCAAAATTATTCTTCAGTTCCCCCCTATCTTTCCAACACTCTATAATATTCTTAGGATATTTTTTGCCATAAAGCGGGTCTAGGTACCATGCATTAAATTGTTCATCAAACAATTTTGCAGCTTCTAAATCAGCTTGACTTGATGATGCTGGATATGCCGGGGTTAAGTTAAGCGCAATACCCACTTGAGAATTCTTTGAATTTTCTCTAATTATTGGCACTGATAAACCATGAGATAGAAGTAGATGATGATTCACGGCAAGTGTTTTTTGAAGAGATTTAAATCCTGGGGCATGTGTCCCCTCATTATACCCCAAATATGCAATGATCCATGGTTCATTATGAGTAATCCAATTTTTGACCCTGTCCCCTAACTTATTAGTGATAATATCTACATAATCTAAAAAATACTTTATAGATTCCCTCTCGACCCAACCACCTTTATCTTGAAATTTCTGAGGGATATCCCAATGATTTAGGGTAACAAATGGATCAATATTTCTTGATAATAAATCATCCACTATCTTATCGTAATATTCTATACCTTTTTGATTGGCTTGTTTCAAATCACTTTGAACTACTCGAGGCCATGATATTGAGAATCTATATGAATTAACTCCTAAATTTTCAAGCAAATCAAAATCTTCTTTCCAGAGATTATAATGATCACATGCAGCCTCAACATGTTCTATATCTTTTATTTTTCCAGGAATTTTACAGAATCTATCCCAAATAGACTCGAGCTTACCATCAGCATCAATATTGCCCTCAATCTGAAAACTTGAAGTGGCAGCGCCCCATCTAAAGCGGGGGTTGAAATCATTTTTTTTCATATTTTTTATTTTATACATTAGAATAACTTATTATTTATTTTATGAGCATGATCTTTTGATTATGTACTTCCCTTCCAACTTCAGTCTTAATAAAATAGATACCACTAGATGCATTCGTTCCATTCCATATAAAACTGTAAGTACCGCTTGACATCTGACCATCTGTAATCTCGTCCACCAACTGTCCATTCATGTTGAATACTTTAACAGATACATCTGCAGCTGTATTCAGTGTCAAAGACATCTGCGTTGTTGGATTGAATGGATTTGGATAAGCATCACTGAGAGTAAAGCTTGTTACTAATGGCAAGTCAACAGATACTTCATATTGACTATTAGCAACTATTATCTCTGTTATCTCAAATTCACCAGTATAGCTAAATAGCTCATCTGTTTCTGGTGAGATAACAAGTAGGCGTGTTTCGTTACCTGAAGTTAGATAATCAGCAAATAGTGCTCTGTCTGTCATTTCAATTGAAAAGTCAGAACTATGGGATAGTGTCATTTGAACACCACCTATAAATCCATCTGCTTCAATTGTTACCATATTATCTTTATTGATTATAGATGCTTTACTGGCATCATCCACTCTACCACCACAGTCACCTGCAAGTACACAGTTGGCTAAGGTTACAATATCAAGTACATTATAGCCACCATCACCGTTAAGGTCTCCGGCACAGCCATTAGCTAAGTCTGCACAGTCACCTGCTAGTACGCAGTTGGCTAAGGTTACAATATCAAGCACATTAAATCCGCCGTCACCGTTGAGGTCGCCAAGGTCTGGGCAGCTCTCACAGGTCGCATCACAGCTACCTGCACAATAAGAGACCGTTAAAGTGGTCTCACTACCAACAGTAAAACCATAATTTGCAAATTCATCATCTGGAATAGCATCACACTCTGAGCCAAGTGGAGCCATTAGAATGGCTGAAGAACCCCAAATATCATTATACCATTCCGGTATATCTGTATCAACACATAATATCTGGAATTCATGATCCCCAGCTGGTACTTGAGCTTCCATATTTGTATCCGTAGTTGCACCCCAACCGGACCAGTTATCAAATGTACCTGATACACTGACAAAACCACATTCGTCAACACCATCTAAATCAAACGTTACTATAGAAGCTTCACCGCCACCATTGGGACACCCTCCAAATGGGATAATATCTAGAATTAAATTTCCGCCCGATAAATTAAAACCATAATTTGCAAACTCATCTCCCGGCACATAATCACAAGACGAATTTAAGGGAGCAAAACCTTGGAGTCCATTCCAGCCATCTGTTGTATAAATATATTGGTATTCACCTTCAGGTATATTTATAGTCAATGTGTAAATATTATCTGCATCATCATCACTCATAGGATTACAATATCCGCACCATCCATTAAACTCTCCCTGCACATAAACACCATCAGCTGGGTTAAAACCATCTACATCATTCATATCTACCTGGAAGGTAACATCATAAGAGGTTACAGTCAGACATTCGCTGGTACAACTGCTAAAACACACCGTTTCAATTACCATATCTGCCGCACCCACAATAACCTCTCTATCGCCCCAGTCACCAACAACACAATCCTGCCCTAATAAACTTTCCCAGCCACTTCCAGTATCCCACTCAGTCCAGGCACCATTTCTAAATTTATAGGTATATGTTGCAGGATCTAAATCTAAGGTAATAGACCATACACCATCTCCATCTGGATCTGTCATGGCAAAACCGGGGTCAGGATAATAGGCTCCCATCCAAAGTGTGGGATACTCTTCACCTAAATCTTCCTGTGACATATCCACATTAAATGTAACCAATGAGGGAAAAGCCAATGCAGTTAATATTAAAAATACAATTATTTTATTAATTTTATCTCCTTAATTCTTATTATTATTTTGTTACTAATTTTCTAATATTGTTGAAACCAACGATACTAAATCTAAGATATTCGTTGATCCATCCTGATTATAATCACTGCAGGGATCACTCGTTTCATCTGACAAAATTAAATTTACAATGGTTACAATATCCAGTACATTTAATTCATTATCATTATTTACATCACCCAAGGTAACACAATCACTACCAACCTGATACACCCGAACATATTCAACTTCCATCTGAACTGGGAATATGCTATCATCAATCCCTTGCTGTCCACCCCATGTTCCACCAATAGCAATATTAAGAATCATAAAAAAATCATGATCATAGGGCCATGTGGACCAACCCTGAGAATTGTTTGAATAGGTGTAGTATAGCGTCTCATCAACGAACCATCTTAAACTACCTTCAGTCCACTCTAATGTGTAAGTATGGAAGTTTTCATCAAAATCATTTATGTTTAACGTTCCTCCTGATGGTGGTATCCCATCATACCAATTATAGGTATCATTATGAGCGGTAGCATGTATAGCTCCTGGATCAAAACCAACATGTTCCATAATATCTATTTCACCACTATCAGGCCAGCCACCATATTCAGAATCAGTAGGCATCATCCATATCGCAGGCCATGTACCAGTACCAGCTGGCAGTTTTGCTCGCACCTCAATCCTGCCATATGTCCAGTCACCTTTATTTTTTGTTACCATTCGGGCAGAAGTATATTCGGATCCTGCATAAGACTGCCTTATTGCCCTAATAATTAATTTCCCATCTTCAATAAAAGAATTATTAGAATTATCGGTATAATACTGCGCTTCACCATTGCCCCATCCCCAATTGCCCGTACCCACTTCGTAGCTCCATTTAGTCATATCTATATCTGTCTCATCAAATTCATCAGACCATACCAGCATCCAATCCGAATCATCCCCGCCACCATTATCACTTGTAACAGTCACATCAGTTAACGTAACTGGAGCATCTGCAGTTGCTACATATAATAGGAATGAACTATATGTATTCGCACCTTGAGCAGGAATGTCTAGTGAGTAAGATGCTTCAGCTGTTCCACTAACGGTTACAGCCGCTGTGTTAAAGCTTGGCTCAGTGTCTGGGTATGGATTATACTCAAACCTGAAATACACATCCACGTCTGTTTCAGCAGTTGCCCCTGTAAAGGTAATTTCACCACCATCCGGAAAACTAAATGGATAGAGACTTACATCTTCATTGGCAAAGCCTGCCCATGGTTCAACTCCTGTTGGATTTGTATACGTGTTGCCATCAACAACTGCGCCACCAAATCCGCCTGAGAATACGACTCCTGTATCGTCACCACCATCAATACAAATACCATCTTCACATGTTTGCCCATCACCGCATGTAACATCCGCACATGGATCAGCTCCACCACATGTTGCATCACAACTACCAGCACAATACGATACAGTAAGATCAGAACCAGCTACAGTGAAGCCATAATTATTATATTCATCTCCAGGATTAAAATCACATTCAGATCCTAGTGGAGCAGTTAGCACTACTGATGCACCCCATATATTATTCCACCATTCATTAATTGATGTATCCACGCATAGAACTTGAAATTCATATGAACCATCTGCAACTGTAGCCTGCATGCCAGTATCAGTATTAGCTCCCCAACCTGACCAGCCATCAAAGGCTCCAGTCACACTTACAAAACCACATTCATCAACACCATCTAAATCAAAAGTGACTACAGATTGAGCACTTACTAGACCTAAAAAAGCAACTACTGTTAATGTATTCTTGATTTGCTTACTTATGCTTAACATTATTTTCTCCTCTTTAATATGCAAAGGGTTTGCATTATTTTTTAGTTATTATAGAATTTATTTTCATATTGCCTGCAAGTAATGTAATTATTTATTAACTATAACATCAAGTAAAATCTTCGGGTATTGACCAGAAAAAAATGTGATCCCTATCACAATAATGGAAAATAATAAAATAAAAAGGAAGAAAATTGGCATGAATATTTTGTGCTTTAGAACTTTGAATAAATAGTGTCGCAAAACCTATCCATCGCAATAGGAGTTATGCAAACTATCTTGTACTTTTACGCTCGGTTAAGCTAACGGGAACCAAATAAAGATGACCTTTAAGATCATTAGATTTTTGTTCAAGATACGAGATAACCTGTCTGGCTATATCCCTGTAGTTTGTTGTAATTGAAGTAAGAGGAGGGAAAGCATTTTTACACATTGGAATGTCATCATAACCTGCGAGTTTTAAATCCCTAGGTATATTTATCCCACTTGAAATTGCCTCTCTCAAAAAAGCTAATGCCATAGTATCATTACAGCTGAAAATGGCTATAGGTTTTTTAATTCCACTATCCATGAAATCATGAAAGGCCTTCTTTCCGCTATTTGTTCCATAATCACCATCATATTGCCACAGTAGACGCATTGAATTTTTGCTATTTATATAATCTAAAAAACCATTTTTCCGATTATTTGCTTCAGCCAAATTAGACTTTCCAAATATTATTCCCACATCATTAAACCTTGACTCGTAAAAATGTTTTGCCATTATATTTCCACCACTATAAGAATCAAATGTAATGGTGTCTATAGTAGGGGTAGGAATTGGCGCTAATGAAACAATAGGGACCCTATAGCAGCCTTTCTTAATTTGCAAATAATCTTCTTCATTTAAACTCGGCAGAAATATGCACCCAGCATCATATGTATTAATTATACTGATTATTTCGCTGATGGGCTGTTTTTTATTTTTAAGACTAACCAGAGTAAACCGGTAATTAGTTTCAATACTAGTCTCATGGAACCCCTTAAATAATGACAAGTAAAATTCACCTTCTTCCAATTGAGTAATAAAAACAATATTTTTCAGTTTTATATCTTGAAATTTTGCGGGCAGATAGGGATATCCCAGCTTTTTTGCTACTGAAATAACAGCCATTTCGGTTTTCGTATTTCTAAGTTTTGTTTTCGACAAGACCCTAGATACTGTGGCAACAGATACCCCTACCTCATCGGCAATTTCCTGCAATTTTATTTTTTTCATTATGCAAATTTATTACATAATATAAAGTAAACTTAATCATTATTATCAATAAAATGAAAAAACTGCTACAATTTAATCCCTATAATAATCCAGGTTAACTAGTGTTTCAACTGAATATTACCGTATCTAGACTGCTGGGTATTTGGGATCTGGATTTGAAAGATGAGTGGGATAGGTGAGTTAGGCTAGCAGGATCAGTTAACGGGTACTAATACAGTTTTAAGCTGAATTTTACAGAGTGCGGGTTTGCAGTTTCTCTTCAATTAGAAGGTATGAACTTTTCACCTCCTATTTTCAAGAATGATCCAATAATATATTATTTTGCTGTTATCCAAGAATTTGATCTATAATAAATATAAGATCAAGAATATTTAGTGAGTTATCTTGATTGTAATCAGCAACATTAATAATATCCTCAAAATTTAATATCATATTTACTATATGAATGATATCAATAATATTTAGGATCATATCATTGTTAACATCTCCTAGAATATAACTAATATCTGATACAATCAATATCATTTTCCCATCATGACAGATTACATTTACAGGATCAAATTGACAATTATTACCATTGAAGCCATGTGTGGCCTCTTCCCATCTGGTTATATCAATAGAATCAAATTCATCAATCCATGATAGTGTAAAATCATTATTTGATCCATCAAAACCTTCTCCAGGAGTATACTCATAATATTTAACAAAATTATAATAGGAATTCACAGGCATAGTACCAGGATCCCATACGCCTACCCAATCTATCCAAACTGCAGACCATAAATTCATCATTATTTTCTGAGGATATATTAAATCATCAACTATATTTTGATCTTGGCTGTATACTTCAAGATTATCCACAAACCATTTAATGCTATATGGTGTCCATTCTATAGCATAATCATGAAATTCAATATGGGGATTGAAATCAACATCAATGATTTCACCATAGGACCATGAATTAGGATCTCCAGGATGATGCGTTGTAAATTGAACGGAAGCATCTTGATTGCCTGTCATTTCTATATCAATTTCATTCGTCAATAAACCCCACTCATCTGGACTAGAATCTTCCCAATGATCATGATATGTAAAAAATGAACTGACATAGCCACCTCCTGCAGCTGATTTCATATTAACTTCAAATCTACCATAAAGATAGGAATCGATTGTCCTAAGCTCACCCCCTAAACATTCCTGGCCATTTAGCGGATTTAAGAAATATACTGAAATTAATAATATATGTAGTAGTTTTATCAATTATTAAAATGATTGTATCCTTTAGAATTTAAGGATTTAATCACACATAAATAAAACATTTTAATAAGGAGAATATCAGATGTTACCAAGGGCTCATATATGGCAATGTTTCCACCTGAATTGGAACCAGGGAGCACTTAAACCCACCTCTCCAATTCTTCCTTCCTAACCCAGTTATAGTAGTAAATAATCCCCCTGTCCCTTCCGAAAACCGTATTCAACCAATTTATAAAATCAATAATCTAAAAAACACAGCACATTTATAGCACACATTTAATATTCCTCGTTGTGAGATTGTGTATTGCTAATCCGTCAACCTTTAATTTGGTTGCACTGGTTCAATTCC
>Ga0209089_10004381_pt1 | contig 11786 bp, 14 predicted proteins | sample ArcticOcean_MG_C_FD_187431 | JGI IMG/M metagenome (GOLD analysis project Ga0209089, IMG submission 187431) | Marine microbial communities from western Arctic Ocean - ArcticOcean_MG_CB2_150 (SPAdes) (version 2) | ecosystem: Environmental > Aquatic > Marine > Oceanic | place: Arctic Ocean: Canada...
ACTGATGACATAGTGTTATTTCGTATATTTTAATGGCAACAATATGATATAGAGAAAAAATGAATTCAGTATTTATTAATAGAATTATACGAGCCTGCAAACTTGATGTTAGTTTGTATGAAGAAGTCGAAGCAGATCAGTCAGCTACTCTTCAAGCAGCTCTTGTTGTGGTTCTTTCAAGTATAGCCGCAGGTATTGGAGCTATATCACTTGGTGCATCAAACTTTTTAATGGCGCCATTATTATCTTTAGTCAGTTGGTATATATGGGCTTATTTAATTTATTTTATTGGTGCAAAACTTTTTCCTGAAAAAAATACAGAGGCAGATCATGGCCAGCTTTTGAGAACAATAGGTTTTTCAAGTGCGCCTGGACTAATTAGAATATTTGGTTTTACACCTGAATTGATGAGTATAACATTTATTGGATCAGGCATATGGATGATGGTTGCAATGGTAATTGCAGTAAGACAAGCTTTAGATTATGAAAGCACATGGAGAGCTATCGGAGTTGTAGTTATTGGCTTTTTAGTTCAAGCTTTTGTTTTAATTATGGTTATAAGAATTATTGGGTCAAGTTAAACTGGAAAAATAGTTTTTGATAATCTGCAAGATTCACAAATTTTATACCCATACATAATTAAATTTTGAGAAACATTTTCATTCACTTTTTTACATTCTTCGCAAAAATTGTCTAATTCATTTTTATTATTTTCAATTTCATTTTTCATATAACTTCTCCTAAAAAATCAGGTGGTGAAACGCTAGTAGTCATCCAACAATCTTTTAAATCACCCTCAATTTCTACTTTTTCGATTTGCCAAATATAGGAATATCTTTTTTTATCACTTGTGAGAATATAAATTTTATAAATTAATCTATTTGCATCTTCGCTTAAAATTGTAATTTTGCTATTTTCATGTTTAATTAACATTTGATAACTTTTACTATAAATCATTTTCTTAAATTTTTCTAAAGGTCCTGTTACTCTTTTATTATTTGGATGAGCAAATTCCCATACTTGTTCAATACCAGCATCTTTAAATGGAATATTATTCCTTTGAAGAGAATTTAACTGAATTGATATAACATCAATTGGTTTTAAAGATATATTTGGTTTAGTTAAGGCAGGTGAATAATTGTCATAAAGCCTTAAAGATCCTAAGCTAGCAACAATCAGAACAACACTAATTAGAGAAAGTATTTTTATAGGGTATTTTTTTTTATCAAACCTCATGAGTCGCGTATATAAAAAATACGCTACAAAAGGACCCGTTATAGCAAACAAAAGTATAATCTTTTTAATCATTTAATTTTGTTGACGTATTATATCCTTCCATTTAGTAATTACATAATTTTAATCATATTTAATTTATGAAATCAAAAGCTAAAGTTGTCGTAGTTGGAGGAGGAGTGGTTGGAGTTAGTATGCTCTACCATTTAGCAAAAAAAGGCTGGTCTGACGTTGTTTGTGTTGAAAGAAAAGAATTAACATCTGGGTCAACTTGGCACGCAGCTGGATTATTGCCTTTATTTAATATGAGTTACTCCGTAGGACAGCTACATAAGTATGCTGTTGATTTTTACAAAACTTTAGAAAAAGAAACAGACAAAAGTGTTGGTTTTAGTGTGGTCTCAAACATACGTTTGGCAAGCACAAAAGATAGAATGGATGAATATCACCAGTACGCAGGCGTTGCTCAAACTATTGGAGTTGATGTAAAATTTTTAAAACCTGAACAAGTAAAAGAAATTTGGCCTTTATGTAATGTAAAAGATTTAGTAGGAGCTATTCAACACCCTGAGGATGGATATATTCAGCCAGCAGATTTAACACAAGCTCTTGCTACAGGTGCCAGAAATAGAGGGGCAGAGATTTATAGAAATACTGTAGTAATCGGAATCAAACAAACCAAAAGTGGTTGGGCTGTAGAAACAGATAAAGGGACAATAGAATGTGAACATGTAGTTTCATGTACTGGAAATTTTGCTAGACAAACTGGAAAAATGGTTGGTCTTGATATTCCTGCAATTCCTGTAGAACATCAATATATAGTTACTGAACCACATCCTGAAATTCAAAAAAGAAAAAAAGATGGCTTACCAGAAATGGGAGTACTAAGAGATAGTGATAGCAGATGGTACATGAGAGAAGAAGCTGGGGGATTACTTTTGGGACCTTACGAAGATGGAGCTCCAGCTTGTTATGTTGATGGACCTTCGAAAGATTCAGAGTATGAATTGTTTCAAGAAGATTTAGATAGACTAGCTCCACATATAGAAGGCGCAATTCATCGTGTTCCAGCTTTTGGAGAGGTAGGAGTTAAAAAAGTTTATAACGGTGCTATCTCGTACACTCCAGACGGAAATCCAATTGTTGGTCCTGCTTGGGGATTAAAAAATTTTTGGATTAATGAAGGACATAGTTTTGGTATTACTGCTGCAGGTGGAGCAGGATGGCAACTTGCAGAATGGATAGTTGATGGTGAACCAACAATAGATATGCTTGGCGTTGAACCAAGAAGATATGGTGACTACGCAACTAAAGCTTATCTTAAAGAAAAAAATGAAGAAGCTTATTCAAAAGTATTCATTATTCATTATCCAGATGAAGAAAGAGAAGCGGCAAGAACTCTCAGAACATCACCTTGTTACGATAGAATGAAAAATCTTGGTGCTGTTTTTGGTCAAAAATTTGGGTGGGAACGACCAAACTTTTTTGCGACTGATGGAATGGAACAAAAAGATGACTGGTCTTTTAGAAGATCGAAATGGTTTAAAGCAATAGAAAAAGAATGCAAAAATGTGAAAGAAAATGTTGGTTTGTTAGATATGACTGCATTTGCAAAATGTAGAATAAAAGGACCAGGAGCAGAAAAATTTTTAGATTACTTAGTAGCTAATAAACTGCCTAAAAAAATAGGAAGAATAGGTTTGTGTCATGCTTTAAATACAAAAGGTGGAGTTCATTCTGAGTTTACAATTATGAGGGAGTCAGAAGATAGTTTTTATTTAGTTTCTGCTGGAGCCTTTCAAAGATTAGACCATGATTGGATATACAAATGGATGCCAACAGACGGAAGTGTTCAATTTGAAAACTTAACTAATAGTATGGGTGTTTTGGTTGTATCAGGACCAAAAGCCAGAGAACTGATGTCTAGGGTTTCCAAAGACGATTTTTCAAATGATAGTTTTAAATGGTTAAGTGCAAAAAATATTAATGTTGGAAATGCACCGGTTAATGCCATGAGAGTAAACTTTGTTGGTGAATTAGGGTGGGAATTACATCATTCAATTGAATATCAAAACCATATTTTTGACAAGCTAATGGAAGCTGGAAAAGATTTAGGAATCAAACCTTACGGCATTAGAGCTATGAATAGCTTAAGAGTTGAAAAATCTTACAAGTTAGTTGGAACCGAATTATCAATTGAATATTCTCCTTATGAATCTGGATTAGATAGATTTATTCATCCAAACAAAGGAAACTTTATAGGCTTAGAAGCTTTGAATAAGTGGAGAGAAAAAGGTTTCAATAATAAATTGGTGACTATGGAAATTCATAATATTAAAGATGCAGATGTATTAGGAAATAATCCTATTTACGATAATGGCAAAGTTGTTGGTAGAGCAACTGGTGGAGATTTTGGTTTCAGGTTAGGTAAATCAATAGCTTTAGGAATGGTTACACCAGCAATTGCGACAACAGGACAAAAATTGAAAATTGATATTCTTGGAAAAATGTATGATGCTACTATTTTAGAAGAGAGTCCTTATGATTCAGAAAATAAATTATTAAGAGCATAAATGAAAATTTTAGTAGCAGTTAAGAGAGTCATTGATTACAACGTTCAAATAAGAGTCAAAGAAGATGGTAGTGACGTTAATACAGATAATGTCAAAATGTCAACAAACCCACCAGACGATAATGCCATCGAAGAGGCTGTAAAATTAAAAGAATCCGGTAAAGCAAAAGAAATTGTAGCTGTTACAGTTGGTGAAGAAAAAGCACAAGAAACAGTTAGAAAAGCTATAGCAGTTGGAGCGGATAGAGGCATACATGTTAAGTCAGATAATTATATAGAACCATTAGGAATAGCTAAAATTTTAAAAAAAATTGTAGAAAAAGAAAAACCTGACCTTGTTTTTTTAGGAAAACAAGCTATTGACGACGATTGTAATCAAACTGGACAAATGCTAGCTGCCATGCTGGGTTGGCCTCAAGGTACTTTTGCATCAAAAATTGAACATAAAGATAAAGTTATAGAAGTAACAAGAGAAGTTGATGAAGGCTTAGAAACAATACAAATTAATTTACCAGCAATCATAACATGTGATTTAAGACTTAATGAACCAAGATTTGCTTCTTTACCCAATATAATGAAGGCAAAGAAAAAACCAATTGAACAATTGTATGCAAAAGACCTTGGTGTAGATATTTCAAATAGGATTCAGCAAGTAAAAGTAGAAGAACCACCTAAAAGAAAAGGTGGAATAAAAGTGGCTAGTGTAGCTGAATTAGTTAGCAAACTTAAAAATGAGGCTAAAGTTATATAATGTCAATTTTATTAATTGCGGAACATGATAATGCAAATTTAAAAGTTTTTACTTTAAACGCAATTACAGCAGCATCTAAAATTGATCAAGAAATTCACGTTCTAGTTGCTGGAAATAAATGTGAAAATGTAGCAAAAGAAGTAGCATTAATCCCATTAGTAAAAAAAGTTATTCACTGCGATTCACCTAATTATGAAAACTTTTTACCAGAAAATTTAACGCCTTTAATAATTAAAGTTTCAGAATCCTACACGCATATAATTGCAGCTGCTAATACTTTTGGGAAAAATTTCATGCCAAGAGTTTCTGCATTATTGGATAGTTCTCAAATAAGCGATGTAATCAAAATAAATAGTTCAGAAGAATTTTTAAGACCAATTTATGCTGGGAATGCTTTTGCAACAGTAAAAAGTAATGACAAAAAAAAATGTATTACAATTAGACCAACTTCATTTGAAGTTGCATCAAAATCAGGAGGGTCATCATCTATAGAAAAAATTGAAGCTGCCGATATACCTAATATCTCTAAATTTATAAAAAGAGAGCAAATAAAATCAGAGAGACCAGAGCTTGGAACGGCAAGAGTTGTCATATCTGGAGGAAGAGGTATGCAAAGTAGTGACAATTTTAAACTTATAAATGCAATAGCAGATAAATTAAATGCAGCTGTAGGGGCTTCTAGAGCAGCAGTTGATGCTGGGTATATTGGAAATGACCATCAAGTAGGGCAAACTGGAAAAGTTGTTGTTCCAGATTTATATATTGCTGTTGGTATCTCTGGAGCAATTCAACATTTAGCCGGAATGAAAGAAAGTAAAATTATTGTAGCAATAAACAAAGATGGAGAAGCTCCAATTTTTAGTATTGCTGACTACGGCCTTGAAGCAGATTTATTCGAAGCTCTACCGCAGTTTTTGGACGAACTAAACAAACTCAACACTATCCAAAAATAAAAATTTTGATATAGTCCATTATATGACCAGAGAAGTTATGGAATATGATGTTGTAATTGTTGGGGCTGGTCCAGCAGGATTATCAACTGCAATAAAATTAAAGCAACTAGATCCTAATTTAAATATTTGCGTTCTAGAAAAAGGAAGTGAAATAGGGGCTCACATTTTGAGTGGGAATGTTTTTGAAACAAGAGCATTAGATGAGTTAATACCAAAATGGAGTGATGAGGGAGCCCCAATTAAAACTAAAGTTTCAAAAGAAAAATTTTTATTCTTAGGAAAAAACAGTTCTTTAAGCTGGCCAACTTGGCTTTTACCTTCTGTTCAAAAAAATCATAAGAATTATATTATAAGCCTTGCAAATCTATGTCGCTGGCTAGCTGAACAAGCTGAAAAACTTGGTGTGGAAATATTTCCTGGTTTTGCAGCTAGTGAGGTTATTTTTAATAAAGATAATTCTGTAAAAGGTGTAGCTACCTCAGATATGGGTTTAGATAAAAATGGAAATAAAAAAGATAGTTATGAACCAGGCATGGAATTACATGCAAAAGTTACTGTTTTTGCTGAAGGTTGCAGAGGTCATTTAGGAAAACAATTAGTAAAAAAATATAATCTTAATGAAAATAAAGACCCCCAGCAGTACGGAATAGGATTTAAAGAAATATGGGAAGTTAATGAAAATCAACATCAAGAAGGCCTAGTAATGCATACAGCGGGCTGGCCAATGGATAACAAAACATATGGCGGCAGCTTTGTTTATCATGCTGAAAAAAAACAAATCTATATCGGTTACGTTATAGGACTTGATTATAAAAACCCATATTTATCGCCATTTGATGAATTCCAAAGATTTAAAACGCACAAAGCTATAAAAAAGATTTTAGATGGTGGCAAAAGAATTGCATTCGGTGCTAGAGCTTTAATCGAGGGTGGATTGCAGAGCTTGCCTAAAATGTTTATGCCAGGAGCACTTTTAATTGGATGTGATGCAGGAACTTTAAATATGCCTAAAATAAAAGGGTCACACACAGCTATGAAAAGTGGAATTATTGCTGCTGAAACAATTTTTGAAAACATAAAAAATAATACAAATTTATCAATCTATAAAGATAAATTTGAAGCTAGCTGGGCATACAAAGAACTCCACGCAGCCAGAAATGTAAAACCTAGTTTTGACTGGGGTTTAATTCTAGGTATTATATTTACAGGAATTGACCAAATATTATTTAGAGGTAAACTTCCAATCACATTAAAACATAAACACTCCGATCACGAAACATTAAAGCAATCTAGTGAGGTTAAAAAAATAGAGTATCCAAAGCCCGATGGTAAAATTAGTTTTGATAAAACCAGTTCAGTATTTTTAACAGGAACTAACCATAGAGAAGGTCAACCTGTGCATTTAAAATTAAAGGATTCTAATTTACCAATAAATTATACTTTAGAAAAATTTGATGAACCTGCGCAAAGATATTGTCCCGTAGGTGTTTATGAAATTCAAAAAGATAATAATAATCTTAATCCTAAATTTATTATAAATTCTCAAAATTGCATCCACTGTAAAACTTGTGATATTAAAGAACCATCACAAAATATTACTTGGGTAACTCCCGAAGGGGGAGGCGGACCTAAGTATGGTAATATGTAAAAAAAAAATTTTTTTTTTTTTAATTTTTTATTTTTCAATAACAATTTATTTGCTGATACATTTGATGAGTTGAAAAACATTAGAAAAATTTCATATTTAGATTTTATTTTATTAAAAATTGAACAAAAATTAATTCAAAGACATGGATATCTGAGAGCACAAGCAATGCCTTTGAGAATCCAGTATCAAAATGTTGGATCACAAGTTGATTTTTTGGAAAAAGATTCAAAAATTGTAATAACTATTATTGGAACAATGGACAAGAGAAGGTATTCTAAAAAAAAATATATTCCTAAAATATCAGATTGTAATGTATTAAGAAATTTACTTTTTTATAGAAAGTACGGATATAATATTTTTCAAAAGAAAAATTTGTCATTAACAGAAAGTTATATGACAAATGATTTTAAATCTTCATTTTTAAGCAATTTATCGTTATCAGATAAAGAACAGGATTTTATAGTCAGAAATATTAAATTAAAAATTAACATAATAGACCCCGTAAGAGAAAATAATTTATTTTGCTCAGGGTTGTTAACAAAAGATCTTAACTGATTTAATTTCTAAGATAAATCAATTGCATATTTTTTTAATTTTTCAATAGGAACAATTTTTAAAGTTTTAATATTTGTTCTTTTCAAATAAATTTTACAAGCAGCGCCTTCATCAATTGATCGAGCGTAAGTACTGGCACATACACACCAATTGTCCCCATCTTTTAATCCTGGAAAATCAAATTCAGGGTGTGGTGTAATCAAGTCGTTACCATTTTCTTTTGCCCACTCTAAGAAAACATTTGTTACTTTAGCACAGACTGTGTGCACACCTTGGTCTAACTCATCTGTCTTACAGCACCCATCTCTAAACCATCCCGTTACAGGATTATTTGAGCATGGTTCTAATTTTTCACCTAATACATTTTCTTGAGAATTTTTTTTTATCATTATAGTTTTGTTGGATTTGGTACATTTTTGTATATAATCTTAGGATCAAAAAGTTTTTTCTTTTCTTTAAATTTAATTTTAATTTTTTTTTTATTTTTTATTTTACCCAAAGGTACTGATCTGTAAAAACAAGATCTATAGCCTACGTGGCAACTTGCTCCGTTACCAATGTTTACTGAAATCCATACTGAATCTTGGTCGTCATCTATTCTTATTTCTTTTATTTTTTGAATAAAACCACTAGTTTGACCTTTGTGCCATATTTTTTTCCTAGATCTACTCCAATAGTGAGCTTCTTTAGTTTCTATTGTTTTTTTTAAAGCTATGTGATTCATGTAGCCATGCATCAAAATGACCCCACTCTGATAATCTGAGGTTATTACAGGAATTAAGCCATTTTTATCAAATTTAGGTGCCAAGTATTGGCCTTCTTCAACTTCTTTAATATTTTCTCTTTTTTTAAACATTGGTTATATTATATAGATATTTAAAATAATAATTAAGTAAATAAAATGAAATTAGTAAAAGGTGAAAACCTACCAAAAAATAAAGAGAAAGAAGTTTCAGACGAAGAAGCTGAAGAATCAGTAAGAAAAATTATTCAATGGATTGGTGAAGACCCTAATCGTGAAGGTCTCCTGTCGACACCAGCAAGAGTAGTTAAAGCTTTTAAAGAGTATTTTCAAGGTTACAAGCAGGATCCAAATAAATATTTATCTAAGACTTTTACAGAGGTAGATGGTTACGACGATATGGTAATAGAGAAAAACATTAGTTTGCAAAGTCATTGCGAACATCACATGGCTCCAATTATAGGTGTGGCTCACGTGGCTTATATACCATCAAGTAAAGTTGTTGGATTGAGCAAGTTAGCAAGGGTAGTGGAAGTTTACTCAAAAAGACTACAAACACAAGAACGCTTAACTATGCAAATTGCAAAAACTATAATGGACGTCCTAAAACCTCGTGGGGTTGCGGTAACATTAGATGCTACGCATCAATGTATGACCACCAGAGGTATAAAAAAAGAAAAAGCTACAACAGTAACAAATTACTTTTTAGGTGCCTTTAAAGACGATTTAAGTTTTCAAAACCGATACTTGGGATATATTAACAAAGATTAGTTTTTGTTAGTAAATATTCTTAATTTTAACAATGACTGATAAGTTTAAAGCAATAGTCCTAAATCAATCTGGTGAAAAATTTTCTAGAGAAATAAAAACATTAGATAAAAGTTTTTTTAAAATTGGAAATGTTTTTGTAAAAGTCGAGTATTCAAGTTTAAACTATAAAGATGCATTAATTTTAAAAAATGGAGCTAGACTTGTTAAAGAATATCCACATATTCCTGGTATAGATTTTTCTGGAAAAGTGATTGAAAGTGAAAATCAAGATTTTAAGCCTGGAGAAGAAGTTATTTTGACTGGTTGTAGAGTTGGTGAAATATATCCAGGCGGATATTCACAATTAGTTAAAGTAAAGAGCGAACTGTTAATAAAAAAACCTAAATCAATTTCAAATAAAAATGCAATGATTCTTGGCACTGCAGGGTTTACCTCTTTACTTTGTTCTTTTGCAATTAAAGCAAGGGAAGAACTCCTTCTGGGAGAAAAAGTTAATGATGTTTTGGTAACAGGAGCAACAGGTGGTGTCGGAAGTATAGCTGTAATGATACTTTCTAAATTTGGTTACAATGTTACAGCAATGACTGGCAAAGAAAATAAGTCAGATTATTTAAAAGAATTGGGCGCCAAAAATATTATTTTTAGAAAAGAATACGAAGGAGAAGCCAAGTTATTAGACAAAGGTTTGTGGGATGGTGTTGTTGATACTGTTGGTGGAAACATTCTTTCGAATGCAATTTCACAGACTAGGCCAAATGGAATTGTAGCGGCTTGTGGAAATGCAGGTGGCATAAAGCTAAATACATCAGTAATGCCTTTTATTATTAGAGGTGTGAAATTGTGGGGAATAGATTCGGTATTAGTAAGTAGAAAAAGAAGAGAATTTATTTGGTCACAAGTAAATGACCTAGTTAATTTTGAGCTCTTAGAAAAAAAAGTAAAAACTGTTAATTTAGAGGACCTAATAAAAATTTTTCCAGAAATGTTGAATGGCAAAACATCTGGAAGAATTTTGGTTGATTTAAATAAATAATATGGATTGGGATAAACTTAAAATATTTCATGCTGTAGCAGAAGCTGGAAATTTTACCAAAGCAACTTATTCCTTAAATTTAAGTCAGTCAGCAATAAGTAGACAAGTTCAGTCCTTAGAGTTGGAATTAAAAACAAAACTTTTTGAAAGGCACGCAAGAGGCCTATCATTAACTGATAATGGACAATATTTGTTTAAAACTGCACATGAGGTAATTTCTAAATTAAAAGATGTTGAATCTACCTTAATTGATAAAAATGATAAGCCAAGTGGAAAACTAACTGTAACAACATTCATTAGTTTTGGAACCACATGGCTGACTCCAAGAATCCAAGAATTTATGAAACTAAATCCAGAAATTGAAATTGAGTTGATTTTTGATGATAAAGAATTAGATTTGAGTACCCGTCAAGCTGATATTGGAATTTGGTCCAGAAGACCTAAACAATTAAATTATATTCAAAAAAAATTGATAGATATTAATTATCATATTTATGGCTCCACCAAGTACTTAGAAGAGTATGGGTATCCAAAAAATTTAACCGATCTAACTAAACACAAATTTATTTCTTATGGAAGAGGGACTCCTTCACCTGTTTTTAACCCTGATTGGGCTTTAAAACTTGGAGGAAAAGATAATAAAAAAATAAAACCAATTATGAAGGTAAATAGTGTTTATGGGTTGTTACTTGCTGTTCAAAGTGGCGTTGGCCTAGCAGCTCTTCCCGACTATATAACTGCTTCGGTTCCAAACATAATTAGGATTTTACCAAAGATAGAAGGACCAAAAACAGAAGCACATTTTGTATATCCCCAATCTTTAAAAAATGTAGCGAGAGTTGTAGCTTTTAGAAATTTTTTATATAGCAAAGTTAGCAAATGGTCTTTTTAAATATTACTTATAAGTCTCTGTCTTGATTTTTAAAGAAGCCCCTTCTTCAATTGATAAAGATTTTTGATTAAGAACACCCTCAATTTCTGCTGTTTTTCTAATTTTTATCTTATCTGAGTTGACGTTTCCTTGAAGTTTTCCACCCAAAAAAGCTTTTTTTGAGTTTATGTTTCCATTAATATTTGAATTTTCACAAGCATCAATCTCATTTGCTTTTACATCTCCATTTATTTTTGCATCTAATATAATTTTATCTTTTTCTATCAAATTACCATCAACAGTAACGTCTGATAAGAGTATTGAGTTTTTTTCATCTGTCATATTATTGTTCCTTGCAACCAAACATATACATAGAATAACTTGTAGCATATACACTTTTTGGTTGAATTAAGTGCGACATATTGATATTGATAATCATTATCATTGACAATGTTGAATAGAATTAATATAAAACATCTTAAATATGGAAAATTTATTAACACCTTTTTTAAGTTCCTTCTTCATACTTTTAAGAGAAGGTTTTGAAGCAATGCTTATAGCTGTTTTAGTCTTTATCTACTTAGATAAAGTAAAAGCTAATAACAAGCGCCCTGCAGTATTTTGGGGAATTGCAGCGGGTGTTGTTGCATCAATGTT
>Ga0209089_10004383_pt1 | contig 11786 bp, 10 predicted proteins | sample ArcticOcean_MG_C_FD_187431 | JGI IMG/M metagenome (GOLD analysis project Ga0209089, IMG submission 187431) | Marine microbial communities from western Arctic Ocean - ArcticOcean_MG_CB2_150 (SPAdes) (version 2) | ecosystem: Environmental > Aquatic > Marine > Oceanic | place: Arctic Ocean: Canada...
GAGTCCACACTGAAGGTAGGCATCAAGAACAAACGACTCACCGCCGGATGGGACGAGACTTATCTCAATAAAGTCCTATGCGCACCATGACTTTTGGTGCAATCGCCCTGCCTGCAAAAGGCTTTGCCGAAGTGCAAAATCGCCCGGTAATTGGGAATGGAATGATCACGGGTTGGTTGTCAAAAAACAAATGCTGCTTCTCCCGTTTATCTCCAATCTCTACTTACTCCAAGCCAAACAACCTGCCTTGCAGCGTTATACGGTGCGATGAGATTACGCCTGATGAAACAGAAGGGTTGTGATCTTCATGGGGAGACAAACGACGTGGATTCACGTCATCCGTTGGGCTGCCAGGATTATCGGGCTGTTTCCGGTTGGACTGTTTTCGTGGTTCGCCATCGCTCATGCCATTAACGGTGAATTCAATCTAACAGAATTCACGCTGACTGAATCGCTACAGATGACGGCCTTTGTGGTGGCCCACTTGGGAATGCTACTACTCTGGCGATGGGAATTACTGGGAGCGGTGATGAATGAGAGGGGCATGCTCGGCTTTTGTGCCGTGGATTATGCGACAACCGGCCACAACATCGTTGGCGACTTTGCTTTCTGGTTCGTGCCGGGACTTCTCGCGTTGTTTTGCTGGGGTTACACCTACATAGGGAAGAGGCGAGGACTTCAACAGAAGATAAATCACGCAAACACTCCACGCTCACAGCCGCACCAGGTCGCCGGATAGCCCTGGCTGAAGCCGGATCTTGTTTGAATAGAGGCCATCGAGCCGTCGCGTCTCCCCGTGCTGCCTCTTTTCACCAATTGCACCGCAACGACAATTTCGCGCTTGACATTCTCCGACCCCTCGCATAGTGTACTGGTACGAGTGGTACACAGGTACTGTCGATGGTTGCTCTGACACAGGCGAATTCTGATGGCGGTCGATCTTCAAATAGCTGTCGGCAGCACGGTTCCCATTTACCGTCAGATCATTGATGGCGTTCGCCGGGGTGTGACCAATGGCGACCTGGCGGTGGGGGATCAGTTGCCGAGCGTGCGGGCGTTGGCCGAGAGGTTGTTGGTCAATCACAACACGGTTGCCAAGGCGTACCAAGTGCTGGTTCGCGATGGTGTGACCGAATCGCGTCACGGACGCGGCGTGTTCATTGCCAAACGACGAAACATCTACACTAAGTCCGAACGCAATCGGCGGCTGGATGCGGCGCTGCAGATGTTTATCGGTGAAGCACTGCTACTAGATTTCGATGATGCGGAGATTCAGCAGGCGGTCGAGAAGAAACTGAACGATGCCAACGGGCGGAAGAAGCGAGGCGACCAATGAGTGACTTCGTAATTCAAACGCACAACCTGACCCGCTACTTTGGCCAGAAGGCGGCCGTGCAGCAGGTCAATCTGTCGGTGCCACGCGGCAGTGTGTTTGCGTTGATGGGGCGTAACGGTTCGGGCAAGACGACGGCGATTCGCATGCTGCTGGGGCTGATGAGTCCGACGCGCGGGTCGGCCGAAGTGCTGGGAGTCGATAGCGCCCATCTCACGCCGGAGATACGATCCCGCATCGGTTATTTGACCGAGGGTCATTTTGTGTACGGCTGGATGCGCGTGCGTGAATGCGCCAAGTTTCAGGCGGACTGCTTTCCCAACTGGAATCAAAAAGTGTTTGATGCCGTCATCGACCACTTCGGTTTGGATTCCACTGCCAAAGCGGGAACATTGTCGCGCGGTGAACGGGCCGGCTTGTGTCTGGCGATGACGTTGGCACCGGAGCCGGAACTGCTGGTGTTGGACGATCCGGCGTTGGGTCTCGATCCGGTCGCGCGGCGGGCCTTGGTGGAAGCGATGCTGGCGGTTACCAGTCGCAAAGATCGGACGATTCTGTTGAGTTCCCATTATCTCGACGATGTGGAGCGGGTGGCCGATCATTTGGCGATTCTCGATCAGAGAGTATTGCGGGTTCATTGCCCCGTCGATGAGTTTCGCGAGCGGGTGGGACGCTGGATCTTGAAATTCGGCGAGGGGCCACGGGAGATTCCCGAAATCGAAGGCATCGTCCACAGCCGTATTCTCGAAGACGAAGTGCAGTTGACGATTGCCAACCCCACCGACGAAACCGAGAGACTGCTCGCAGGAACCGGTGCAGTTTCCATCGAGCGCGTTTCGTTGAGTCTCGATCAAACCGTTATCGATTATTTGACGCAGCGCGGCCGCAGCGGTTCGTTGTTACAGATTGTGGGAGCCGGACCCACGCGCGAAATCCGAATTGGTGATCACGAGCCGTCGGCCGCTTCGGCGGAATCGTCGTGATTGCCCGACGGAAACGAAACTGAGTTGCACAGCGCATTAGAAACCCACGGCACGCAGAACCGACAAACATTCGAGGCCAACGATGAAAGCCATTATTTTCAAAGAGTTGCGAGAGAACGCCAAGTGGGCCGCGCTGATGCTGGTGGGCATGCTCATCGCGATGTGGGTTGCGTTGTACGAGGGTTTTGTGTGGTCGTTCCGCCCGGAGGTGTTTCACGATGAGATACTGGCGGTAATGATCTTCGGCCCGTGTGCGGCGGCTTTGGTTCTCGGCCTGCTGCAAACGGTGCTGGAGACGCGGCGCGACCAGTGGGCGTTTTTGATGCACCGCGGTGTCTCGGCGTCGCATATCTTTCTGGGCAAGGTGGTGGCTGGAACCGTTATGTACCTGGCAAGCCGCCGTGGTGGGCTACCCTTCGGCCCCTCGCATGCGCGACGGCGATTACTTCAGCGAATTGACTCCACAAGTGATGTGACATCGGTTTTTTCGACATCGCGAGGCTTGATCTACGGCTACCGAGTTCCAAGTTCGTACCCGACAGGACATCGCCCTCCACCAAAACTGCAGTGGATTGTCGGCCCCGACGGATTCCTGCCGCCTTCAGCGCAACCGCGGAAACGCTTCGGCCGCTTCCTGGCATCCCGATCGGGCTATTGGGGCGGAGGTGTACGGCTGGCGTGGGATCGGCGGTGGGAGGGCAGTCGAGAACGTTGGGAGCGAAAGTTCCTGTTGTTCGAGACGGGACTGTATGAAATTGATTTCAATCGGCAAACGATTAAGCCGCATTACCAGCCGCCAGACAAACAGAGCATTCGCAGTATTTTGTCGGTCGATGATGATCGGTTGGCAATTGTCTTCGACGATGCGATTCACATCCATCAGATAGAATTCACGGTCGCCGGCGAATTTGATGACCGCGAGACTTTTGAAAAGAGCGAATTGAAAGTCGCGTTGCCGGGCAAGAGATTGTCATCGATTCCCATTCCGGAACCGGTTCAGTCTTTCCGACATTTTGAATTCGGGGAAGTTCCCCAAGGCAATCAAATTGTCTTCAAATGTCAGTCCCAAGTGACGCCGTTCACTCAGCGGTTCGTATACATGAAGCAAGATGGAACGGTGGCGCGAATCCGGGATCTTCCTAGTCAAACGACGCAAATCCCGACCGAGGCCGTGGTGACGTCCTGCGGCTTCGCCGCGTGTGTTCCATTGGTGTTGGCCGGATCTTCTGTAATGATCGATTCGATCTCGCAAACGATCGACGGGACCGGACCGGGATTGTTTCTGCGGATACTGATGCACGATCCGCGAGCCACGTTGCCCGTTGTGGCAGTAATCGTTCTGTTGAGCCTGCTCAGCGGCTGGCTGGCCCGGCGGACTGCCCGGCGTTACGGTTTTGCGAAACGCGAGAGGGTTTGGTGGATCGTCATAGCAGTCTTAATCGGTCCGGCGGGTTTGCTGTCGCTGTATTGCCTGCGCGATTGGCCGCTGCGGCAAACGTGTCGCGCGTGCAGAAAACTCAGCCCGATTGACAACGGTACCTGCATCCATTGTGGCACCGAACTCGAACCGCCACCACTCGACGGCACCGAAATTCTGTATAACGAACCGGCGATGGCGACATGAAGCCGTTACGGATTTAAATGCCCGCGAGACGTTCGGTGGCGTCGCCGAATTCCGGTAACTCCAGGCCCATTCGGTTCATCAGCGAAAGATAAAGGCTGCAGAGCTTCCGCTTGTCGTCGCCCGACTTCATATAGTCCAACGAGCGACCCGTCTCGAGTTTCCCGCCCAGTCCGCCGGCGAGAACCAACGGCACCTGATTCGAGTTGTGGGCGTTCCAGTGTTCGGAAACGAACATGATGCAGGAATTGTCGAGAACCGTGCCATCGCCTTCCTGCATTTTCGATAGCCGATCGATCAAATACGAATACTGCTCGATGTGGCAGTTCACGATGGACTGGTACGCCGGCCCGGTATTCGAATGCGAATAACTGTGATGATCGTCGCGAATATTGAGGAAGGGATAGACCTGGCCCGACAGATCTCGTGACATCAGCAGCGTCGCAATTCGCGAACGATCGGTTTGAAACGCCAATGCAATAATGTCGCACATCAACCGGGTGTATTCGCGGAAATCTTTCGGTTGGCCGACGGGTGGACGCTGGCCTGCTGCGACAGCCGGGCCGGTTTCTTCCTGCGATTGTTTATTCAACCGCTGCAACCGCCGTTCGGTTTCCCGTACGGACGTCAGGTATTCATCGACTTTGAGTTGATCGCTGCGGCTGACTTTGTTTCGCAAATCGTTGGCCTGCTGCAGCACCTGATCCAGAATACTGCCCTGAAGCTTCCCTGTCTGTTTGCCGAACAGGCTGTCGAAGGCCAGCGACGGATACAGTTCGATGGGGACCGGCGAATTCTCGTTGCGCCAGGAAATATGCGACGCGTAGACCATCGAATACTGAGTCTCGTGGAATCCGCTGACCGGCTGCTCGCATCCCAAAACCAAACTGGGCAGAAAAGATTCCTCTTCAAGATGCCGGGCCAAAGTCTGGTCCATGCTGACGGCACCGTGGATCACACGACCGCGCTGCAGCGAAACGCCGGAGAGAATGTTGCCGGTGCATCTGGCATGCCCGCCGCCCGCATTGCGGTTGTACAGACCGTTGATGACGTTGAGCTTGTCTTTGTACGGTTCCAACGATTTCAGGCTGGGGCCCAGCTGCATCGCTGCCCCGTCGCCTTTCGACCACCAAAGCGGAGGCGAAATGCCATCGCCGATGAACAGGCAAGCGAATCGTTGCGGTGTTTTCTTGGTTTTAGTAACCGTTTCACCGCCCCAAAGATGCGCAGCTTCCAACCAGGGCAATGCGACAGAAAGTCCAAGCCCTTTGAGCAGCACACGACGCGATACGTTATCAGGTGGATTCATCGTCCCTCAGTCTCCTTGAGATTCCAATCGAAATCGGGCAGCCGAAAAGTTACGACACCGCTGATTCCGAAATTGCGGACTGCTCACCACGATATCAAATATTGTCGAAAAACGATATCCGTTCTTTGCCAGTTCCGTTTGCATTTTGTCGAGCAACGCGTGATCGGAAAGCTCGACCGATCGCCCCAACGCATAACCGAGAAACTTATGGCATAGCGTTTTGATGAAATCGCCTTTGCGCTGCGACTCCAGGTGTTTAGCAAACTCCGGAACCCCCTTCGCCTCTTCTCCATTCGGCAAATGTACGACGTCATCTACAGGTCTTCCCGCAAGATCCTTGCTTCGGCTTTTGCCGATAGGATCGAAGCCTTCCATCGAAAGACCGACCGGATCGAATCGCCGGTGGCATCGCGCGCAGCTTTCGTTTTCCACATGGAGCGCAAGCAACTCGCGAATTGTCTTGCCGTTGGTGTCGGTTTCCTTGGCAGGCAACACGGCGACGTCGGCGGGTGGTGCGGGGATGTGTTCCCCCAGGAGTTTATGGACGACCCAGAAGCCGCGTTTCACGGGGCTGGTTCGCTGGGGTTGCGAGTTCTTGGTGAGAAATACGGCCATGCCCAGCAACCCGCCGCGACCGCGCAGACGCATACCGGCGGCTTTTTCCCACGGGTGTTCTCCGCCGCGAAACGGCAAGCCGTAGTGTTGGGCGAGTTTTCGGTTGACGAAAGTTTCGTCGCCAGAGAGCAACTCGGTAATCGGCAGGTTGTTTTGAATCAGGTGAGTTGCCAATCGTGTCGGCTCTTCAAACATTGCCTGTCGCAACTCATCGTCGAAGGTGGGGAACACGTCTCGGTTGACCGATTCCTGTTCGATGAAATCGCGGTAACGCAGCCACTGACCAAAAAACTCCAACGCGAATCCGCTCACCTTGGGGTCCTTGAGCATACGATGAGTCTGTTCCCGAATTGTTTTTTCATTGTTGAGCTTTCCGGCCTTTGCTAACTCCATCAATTCGGTGTCCGGCATCGACGACCACAGAAAAAAGCTGAGCCGAGAGGCGAACGCGACATCAGGTAACGGTTGGACCGTCTCACCGGGCGGCGACACATCGACGCGGTAACAAAAATGCGGCGAAACGAGAACGCTGACGATCCCCGCACGCACCGCTTGTTCCACGTTGAACTGCTCCTGCTGATGGATTCCCGCGTAGAACTTCTGAAGCGTCTTTCGCTCCTTCGCCGTCAACGGACGGCGGTAAGCGCGTTCCGCGAAGTCCAGCAGTTCTCGCAAATAAGTTGGCTCAGCCCGTGTCGATTGTGTTGCCCGGCGTTTCAGTCCCTGACGAACATCCTCAAAGAATACGTGGATGGGGTGCCCTTCAAGCTCCTCACCAGTCGCATTCACGTTCGATCGTTTCAGATAGATTTGCTCGAAACGCAACAAACTGTCTTCTTTTATCAGTTCCGGGTCTTCTTCCTTGATCGAATCAAAATCGGCGTGCTTCATGAAGCCACGTTCGCTGCGCTCGAAAAACACAAACCCGCGCAGCAACTTCTCCGTGATCTGAGTTCCGAAATACAACTCATCCCACAGGCGGTTTAACTGTCGATTCTGATCTTCGCTGAGCACGTGCTTGCGAAGCGGGACATCGTCGCGGAAGAAACCCTCGACCAGATGAAAACCGGCCGACAGTCCGCGCGTGTCATCGACGTAAACGAACCGGTTGGGAAACAGACGGCACAACGCAACGCAGGATGACTTAAATTCCGCGGAAATCGGATGCTGTGGGTCGATTAACAGTTCGGCAGATTCGGCGCGATTATTGTCAGTCGGAGCCTGCTTCAACAGCGCGACGCGGGCGATGCCTTGCTTCGATTTCTGTCGATCGAGACGGGCATCGGTATAAAAGACAGTCTTCTTCCGATTCTTGAACGCCTTGGACGGAACGGTAATTTCAAGCACAGTCGATGTTGACAGCGCTATCTCGTCTGCGCCGATCTTGTGTCCCAAAGGGTGGACGCCAAACTGCAATCGCTTGAATTGATCCGGCGCATGCTCGGCAAGAATCGCACGCAGCGAGATGTTGTTCTTGTCGTCGTTCGGGCGGTAATTCTGCTCGGGCGAGGCGCTGAAGTTCAAGTCTTTAAAAATCGCGAATTCGTGTTTTGCCCCTTCGATGACGTGAGAAACTTGAATGAATATCTTGAGAGACGGTTTCTCGGAGAGCTTCGTAAATTCGACGCGAAGTCGCCGGTTGTCGCTGATGAACCCCTCGTTAAACGTATCTCGCGCCGCCGCCGTCTGCGTGCGGCGATCGATATGTTGAACGGGTCCATTGCCGGCGTTGGAGACAATCGCCCGCGTTTCCTGCGGGCAGAGCTTGATGCTCAGTCGGCGAATGTATGCGGCCAATGCGCGTATCTTCTGAGTGACTTCGCCCGAGGCAACCGGTTGTTCCGCGTTCTCTGGCGGCGGCAAGGCGTTCCAGCGTTGCCCGATCCAGTTCAAATAAAACCGCTGACCCTTTTTTGCGTCGTTCAATGTGTCCCAAAGCGAGCGCAAATATTTCGGGCTGAGATTGTTCGCCTTGGCCCATTGTTCAACGGTCATTGCCCGTTGGGTTTTCACGCGGTAACGGTAAGACCATGTCGCCTTCAGATACGTTTCGTAATCGATGTTGTGCTGTTCGTAGAAGCGAAGGATCTCTTGCTCGTAAAACTTCTTCTGGTCGGCATACGTGGTCACGGGATGCGGGGCAAACTTCAGCCCGCGGGGTGTGAACAATACGTGGTCGGCGATGTGTTGTGCTGCTGCGTAGTACTTCTTGAACAGGCTGGGCGACATCGTGAGCGCTTCGCCGGTATTGTTGAAGCCTTCGCCCGAAGCCGGGTCAACCGGAAACGATGCGGCCGGTCGAATGTCGATCCCCGTGAGATCGCGGATCGTGTAATCGTACTCGGCACCCGTCAGTCGCCGGGGAAGAACGACGCCGGGGTCACCCGCCAACTTGTTGGCCTCCGACAGCATCAACCGTTCCAGCGTCACCACAATTGTCGCGCGCTCTTTGGCGGTCGGTTGCTTTGCCTCTTCGGGCGGCATGTCTTCCGCCTTAAGAAACTTGATGACATGTTCCCACTGGCGAAAGTGTTCGCCGAGCATTGCTGCCGACGTGTATTGGGTCAGATCGAGTTCGGCCTTACGTGTCTTCGGATTGTGACAGCGCACGCAATATGTCTTCAGAAACGGCGTGACCTGCTCCTGAAATGCATCGGCTGCTTCTGCCTTCGCATGTGTGCCAATAGAAATCGCGAGAACTGTTAACAGTACGCGAAAGATCAATCTCGATGAGGGCATATATTCGACTCGGTAACCTAATCGTCTGTTTCGATCCGACAGCAGCCTTGAGTGACCGACGCGAGTTTCTTGACGCCGTTGCTTCCCCGTCCATTATATGGCAATCCCCACTGTGCTTTCCACGACGACGCCGGAACGCTGCGCAATCTCACTGCCGAGAAAATGCGGTCATCGGTTGCGTCGTTTGATCCCTCGGGCCGCAGCCCGAGGGATTTGAAACGGGACATCGACAATCTGAGTCTCAATAAACGTGGCCCCAATCAATAATTCGTTGGTACCCGCCGCTATGAATTGACTGTGGCATTCGCGGGGAAGACAATGGAGGCAGAACGGTGATAGGTTTCTTTCCATGATGGGACCGTTTGGTCTCCGTCGGGTATGAAAAGAATATCGGCGAAAGAGATTTGATCGCAGCGAACGCGATGTTTGGAGAGAGGAAAACTAAAATGTCACAGAACCTTGCCGCAGTCATCTTTACGGCACTCGTTTCACAAGTGATCTGTTCACAACCAGCAAACGCCGAGGCAAATGATCGTCCGAATATCATTTTGATCATGGCCGACGATATGGGGTTCTCCGATATTGGCTGCTATGGCGGTGAAGTGCGGACGCCTCACCTCGACCGGTTGGCGGCAGAGGGTTTGCGTTTCACACAGTTCTACAACAACGCCAAATGCACCACGACACGGGCCTCGCTGTTGACCGGGTTGTATCCGCGGCCGCGCGGCGGGCTGTTGAAAACGAATATGGTCACCATCGCCGAGGTCATGAAGACCGGCGGTTACTCAACCTGCCTGAGTGGCAAGTGGCATTTGGGAAGCAAAGCGCCGCGGCGCCCGAGCGATCGTGGATTCGATCAGTATTTCGGGCTGCTCGATGGCTGCTGCAACTTCTTCGACCCGTCGATTCCCGATCCGAAATTCAAAGGAAACCGGGTACGCGTGGTCGCCAAAGATGACGTGCGGATGACCAAATTTCCCAACGACTTCTACATGACCGATGCGATCAGCGACTACGCAACCGGGTACATCAAGCAGGCGGCCGATGGCGAGAAACCGTTCTTTCTGCACGTCTGTTACACCGCACCGCATTATCCGCTGCATGCCAAACCGGAAGACATCGCCCGCTACAAGGGCAAGTACATGCAGGGATGGTCGGCATTGCGGGCGGCGCGACATCGACGTCAAATCGCGATGGGGCTGATCGATCCCAAATGGAAACTCGCCGGCCCGAACCGGGAAGTTAAACCGTGGGAAGCCGATGCAAACAAGCAATGGCAGGATTTACGGATGGCCGTGTACGCGGCGATGATCGACAGCATGGATCAGGGTATTGGCCGCATTTTGAAACAGTTGGATGAATCGGGAGCGGCCGACAATACGCTCGTGCTGTTTCTTTCAGACAATGGCGGTTGCGCAGAGATTCCCGGCGGTGAAGACCCGCGACGCATTCCCGGTGTGAAAGAGTTTTACACGACGTGCGGACCGGGTTGGGCGTTCGCCCAGAATACGCCGTTTCGGCGGTACAAGTCGTGGGTGCACGAAGGGGGAATTTCGACGCCGTTGATCGCGCGCTGGCCGAAGGTCATCCAGCCGAACAGCATCACGCGCGAGGTGGCGCACATCATCGATTTTCTGCCAACGTTTGCCGACATCGGCGGGGCGAAGTATCCGACCGAGTTCGGCGGCGAGACAATTCTTCCGGTTGAGGGGCTGAGCATGCGACCGGTTTTCGCCGGGGGGACGCGGAAACGTCACGAGAGATTGTTTTGGGAATGGGCCGGCAACCGGGCGGTTCGCGAGGGCCGCTGGAAGCTCTGTTGGGACAAAGGTGTGAAGCGCTGGGAACTGTACGATCTCATCGCCGACCGAACCGAAACGGATGACCTGGCTGCAAAACATGCCGAGCGCGTCGTCCGCATGGCCACGAGATGGTACGGCTGGGCCGACGAGACCGGCGTGAAATACGCGCGGCCCAAAGGGAGTTAACGTCGTGTCAATTCTCAGCTGATGGGTGCCACAGTTAATGGGTGCCACTGGCGTGTCGCCAGTGCAACGCGGTGGACGAGCTACGCGGCCGCCCGAAGAGTCGGCGAATCGTCACGTTGCCGTTGCTGCAGGCGTTCGAGGACAAACGCCGTGTGCAGCCGCAGGTTGTAGAACTCTTCCATGTAGGAGAGCGGCACCGAGACTTCGGCGAGTTCGCTTTCGAGTGTCTTCAGCACGTCGATGTCCTCGGCCAGACTTGCCGTTTCGCCCGGCTGGCGGAGCTTCTGATCGACTTCGCGCAGCACGCGATACCAGCGGTAGATTCGCGATCGGATCCGCCAACGGTAAAGCGGCGGTGCCGTCTTCAGCAACGGCAACAGCAGCGTGCACAAAGGCAATAGGAACAGTTTCATTTGATTGATGCGAGCGGCCGCCCAGAACGGCAGATACCGATACAACATCGACGGCCCCGATTTGAAGTACCGGCCGGCGACCGCGTTCATGGGATACTCGACATGTTTGACCGACGGAAATTCGCCCGGCTCCTGCAGAATGCTGCCGTGCTTGTGGATTTCGTTGGCCGCCTTGACGAGCAACGGCACCAATGCCGGGTGCAGGTTCGGTGTTGAGCGAAACGCACTTGGTCGCTGAATTCGTTCCGCCGGCGGTGGCGATGTGATTCTCCTGCAGCAGATCCAGAGCAACCGCCCGCGTCCCGCTGCCTTCGGCACCGACTGCAATCTGTTTGCCACGCAAGTCGGTCAGGCGTTCGATGGTTTTGTCGCCGCGATAGAAGACCCAGATTGGTTCCTTGTACAAACTGGCGAGCGAACGCAATTCGGGCATCGATTTTTCGGTCGCCGTTCCGCCTTGAATAATTGCCAGAGAGATGCCGCTGTCTTTGGTCATCAGCAATTGCGTGTTTTCGATCGAGCCGGCGGTGTTACGGATTTCCAGTTCGATGCCGTCGCGAGCGAGGATTTCACGGTACTGCTGGGCGAATGCGAAATAGGCACCCGTGCGGCTTCCCGTGGCGATGACGATTTTCCGCGGACAGGCGGGGCCGATGAGCCAGGGGGTGGCGATGAGGGCAACAAGCAATGTGGCGAGGGGTAGCCACCATGTTTTGAGCCACGAACGCTCTTTGTCTTTGGGTTTGAGCAATTCGGTTGAGAGTTTGCGCACGTCTATCGGCTCC
>Ga0209089_10004384_pt1 | contig 11786 bp, 10 predicted proteins | sample ArcticOcean_MG_C_FD_187431 | JGI IMG/M metagenome (GOLD analysis project Ga0209089, IMG submission 187431) | Marine microbial communities from western Arctic Ocean - ArcticOcean_MG_CB2_150 (SPAdes) (version 2) | ecosystem: Environmental > Aquatic > Marine > Oceanic | place: Arctic Ocean: Canada...
CTGTGCAATTGATGTGACCCATATAACCCATATCTTCGTAATACTTAGATGTACAAGCAAGATTAAAGGTGTCATGTCTTCCAACTGTATCTCTCACAACCTCAATCATTGCTTCATGGTCACCATCATAAAATTTTGAAAACAATCCTGGTCCAGGATAAGCACTACCCATGAATGTTCGAGTTGCCTTATCATCTATAATGCTTTCAATTCCATCGTTTAATTTATGTGTATCAAAAGCTAAAAAATCAGAACATTGCCTTCCCCCAGGATCAATTATTTGAATATATTCTCCAGCTTTTACCTCATATGTTTCGGCGGTTCTTCTTTTTACAAGTTGTTCAATAATTGGATCATTAAGCGGATCTGGTAAAATGAACTGCTCATCTTTTTCTGTAAATTTTGCTTTATTTAAAAAAATTGTTAGATCTGTTGGTGGGTTTTGCTCATGAACGTTCATTGCATCACCGGGTGCAGCAATTATGACAACACATTTCTCTTTTGAAATTAAAGTTATTTTTTCACCCATCAAACAATCTTCATTAAAAATAATTGATGACTTAACCTTGCTAAGGTCTAATTTTTTTTTCTTAAATAGTCTTGAAATTTTTTCATCATTAGCAATAGTTTTTTTTGAAAAATCTGCGTTTGCATTTTCTTTTAAACTTAAAATTGATAAATCTGGTTTATTCTTTGAATTGAAAACAATTATTTCACAAATTTGTCTTCCTTCTTCATTAATAATTTCTATTTTATCTTCTGGAGAAACTTCTATTACTGAAAGGCCACCACCTCTTACAAAATATTTTTCAACTCCAGGTGGTAAAATTTTTAATCCAGGGTTTTTAATGTTTAAACTTGTTTGCATTTAAATATATTATTACTTAATTCTAGCAACACTAATTCATTAAGTAAATTAGAGTATTAGTAAAAAGTATATATATTTTTTGTAAGGGCTTAATATTGACTATAATTTCAAATAAGAACATACTTAAAGTATTAAAATAATGAAGGAGAATATAATGAAAAAAATAATATCATTGTTATCTGCTCTAGTAATTTCAGTAGTAAGTTTTACTGGAGTTTCTAACGCAGCAGATAGTAAAAAACCCATCGTAATTGCAACTCATAACTGGTCATCACAAATTGTAATGGCATATGTTATTGGTGGAATTTTCGAAAGCATGGGAAATAACGTTAAATATGTAAACACTGACTCACAAGCTGTTTATGAGTCAATTCGTATTGGAGATGTAACTCTAGCTCACGAAGTTTGGGAATCTGCTTTTGGTAAATCATTTACTACAGCCGTTGATAAAGGTGGTATAGTTGATTGGGGTGATCATGAAGCAAGAAGTCTTGAAGATATGGGATATCCAAACTGGGTTACTGATAAAGGATTATGTCCAGGTCTTCCAGATTGGACTGCTTTAAAAAATCCTGATTGTGCTAAAAACTTTGCAACACCTGACTCAGGTGGAAAAGGTCGTTGGTTAGAAGGACCGCAAACTTGGCACAAAGATTTAATGCCTCAACGTATGACAGCGCTTGGACTAGACGATCTATGGACTGTTAAATTTGCTGGTAGTGCTGATGCACTTTGGGCAGAATTAAAAGCAGCTGAAAAAGAAGGAAGAGGAACTATAATATTCAACTGGACACCAAACTTTACAGATGGTGCTGGTTTTACATTTATAGATTTCCCTCCATACTCAGCTGGTTGTAGACCAGAAGATGGTGGTGATGGAAAATGTGGTTCGCCAGATGGTTATTTGAAAAAGGCTGTAAATGCAGACTTTCCAAAAACTCATCCATCAGCAGCAGCGGCGTTTAAGAAAATGGCATTTTCTACAAGTCATATTGGAGCAATGGCAGCTTTAGTTGACCTTGAAAAAATGACTCACGAAGACGCAGCTAAAAAATGGTTAAAAGATAATTCCAAAGTTTGGAAAGCTTTTACTAAATAAGGATAAAAGTTAATAAATTAAGATCTCTCCCAACAATGTTGGGGGGGATTTTTTTAAAGGTGGTGCTCTGTCCTCACACAGATTTAAACCGCAGACCTATTAATGAAATGATAAAATATTTTTTATATATATCTCTCAGCTTATTATTTTTTACTTTATCTTTTGCAAAAAATGTAAATATACAAGAGGATATTAAACTTGGTTTTGTATGTGAGTTAGAAAAGAAAATACTTAAGAATTCAGAATATAATTATAAAACTTTTTTAGTCAAAGATTTAGATAATAAAAATTTAGATCAATTTGAAATTGAGGCAAAACAACCAGAAACACTTTTGATTAATGGATTATCATTGTTCCTCTCAAAAACTGCAAAATTTGATATAAAAGTTGTAAATAAAGACGTAGTTTTATTTAAAGCTTTTGATAAAGAAAAGAATTATTCAGAGTCAGGTATAATTAATAGAAAATCGGGTGAATTAGTTCATGAAATTACAATAGGTTTAAAAAGTGATAACTTAGAAAAAAATATTTCTTTTTATTCATGTAGTTAAAAAAAATGAAAAAATATCTTTTTTATATAACTTTAAGTTTTTTAATCATGACTTCAGTATCTGCTCGAAAGACAGGTTGTGAGGGAAATTGTGAAAATGGTTTTGGTAAATGGACTTATACAGACAACACAGTTTACGAGGGAGAGTGGATTGAAACACAAAAACATGGACAAGGAGTTGAAACTTGGCCCAATGGATATATTTACAAAGGTGAATTTAAAAATAGTGCGTGGAGTGGAAAAGGAATTTTAACTTTTCCAGATGGCTCAAATTACGAAGGTGAATGGGCTAATGGTTTCATGAATGGAGAAGGAAAGTTTACTTGGTCTGATGGAAAAGAAAAAAAAGGAACTTGGAAAAACGGCAAATTACAAGAATAATTAAAATGATGTCACAAAATAGATATTTAAATAAATTAAAGATGTTATCCGAACCAGTTAGGCAATTTAGTGGTCTTGTTACTGTAACAGTTATCATAATTTTATCTTTTGCTATTTTAAATATTTTTTTTGGTCAAGGTGAAGAATTAATTGAAAAAATGAAAAAAGAAGAGGAAAGAATTGCAAAAGCAAACAAACTAAGTAAACTGATTTCAACTCTTCCATCAGGTATTCTAGTATTCTATGAAGGAACTGATCATTATAGATTGTCTGAAGAACTGTACAAAACAGTTTGCAATGTAACAAAACTTATCCCTCAACGTGCTATTATGGGTGCTAATTTATTAAATTTTAAAGCTAAACAAATATATACCAATAACGGTAATCTAATTGATGAAACATTTGTTAGATGGGACAAGGAGAATAGCAGATGTATTGCTGGTTTTGTTTTAAGTGGAAGCCTTGATAGTGGAGAAAATGAAAAAATTACTGTTAGTGGAGAGGTTTTAAATTTTTTAAGTACTGGAATTGATACAAGAGTTTATTTTATTAAAAATTTTTAAGGAGGAAAGCAAAAAATATAAATAATATAAAAAGTGTTTTTTATTTTTATTTCGTATAACTTGTTAAAAGATTATGACTGATACCGTAATTAAATGCAATTCTGTATATAAAATTTTTGGTACAGATGCCAAAAAGATGCTTCAAGAAGCAAATGGAAATGTGGATGCAAAAACATTCCAAGAAAATGGATGCATAGTAGGCGTGAATAATGCTTCCTTTGAAGTTTCAAGAGGAGAAATGTTAGTTGTGATGGGATTATCAGGTTCAGGCAAATCAACATTATTAAGATGTATCTCTAGATTAACAGATGCAACTGCTGGAAAAATTTATATAGAAGACCAAGATTTACTCTCATTAAATAATAAAGATCTAATTGAACTTAGAAGAAATAAAATGGGAATGGTATTTCAAAGTTTTGCTTTACTTCCACATAAAACAGTTTTGGAAAATATTGCTTTCCCACTTCAAATTAAAGGAGTTAAAAATCAAGAATGTATTAATAAGGCTATGGATATGGTTAAACTTGTCGGCCTTGATGGAAGGGAAAATTATTTCCCCAGAGAACTTTCTGGTGGACAACAGCAAAGAGTAGGTATTGCTCGATCATTAGCTGTTGAACCTGATATTTGGTTTTTAGATGAACCCTTTTCTGCACTAGATCCATTAATTAGAAAAGAAATGCAAGACGAATTTTTGCGACTTCAAGAAAAATTACAAAAAACAATTATGTTTATTACACATGATTTTGATGAAGCGTTAAAGCTTGCAGATCGTATTGCAATAATGAAAGATGGAATAATTGAACAATTAGATACACCAGCGAAAATTGTATTAAATCCAGCAACAGAATATGTAAGAAAATTTACAGAAGAAGTTCCTAGGGAAAAAGTTTTAAAAATACAAGATGTAATGGAAAAACCAAATAATGAAAATTTAAGTGATTTAAAAGTTTCAAAAAATGAAATAATTGAAAATGTAGCTGAAAAAATTTTAACTCAAGAAAAATCAGTAGCTGTAATTGATGAAAATAATAAAATTGTTGGCACCCTTCATCCATCAAAAATAATTCATACTGTTTTTGGAGGAAGAAAAAATAATAGTTAAATTATGGAATTATTAAAAAAATATCCAAAATTATTTCAATGGTTATTTTTGTTAGTTGTATTTTTTACTTTATGCTTTGCGATTGATGTTCCAGAAACCTACAAATTTATAAGAGGTCAAGCTGAATTCATTAAAGACCCCAATCAAAGTACTTACACACTATTTGGTATTGAAGTAAGGTATTATGCATTTGATACCCTTTGGAGATTACCTCCTCTGCTTGGATGGTTACCTATTTGGATAAATGATGCCTTGTTTTTCTTATTGAATGACTGGATGCCAATTGAATTTTGGAATGAAGATATTCAAGAATACAAAACTCGACCTTTAGTTTTGCAAATAACAAGAACTTTAACTTCATCTATGACATTTCTGATTGAATTAATTAGAGAAATTTTATTAGGTGGTGTTGAGACAATTGTTGCATTTACCAGTTGGGATTGGATAAGTGAAAATCCATGGGCAAAACTACCAGGTTTACCTTGGACAGTCGTTGCAGCGGGTGCAGCAATATTAGGTTACAAGCTGAATGGTAAGGGTCTTGCTATATTTGCTGGTATAGTCATGATTTATATTTCTGTATTTGGTCAATGGAAACCTTCAATGCAAACACTCTCTTTTATATTAGTGGCAGCACCACTTTCTTTCATTTTTGGTTTAAGCTTAGGCATCATGGCATTCAAAAGTAAACGTGTTGAGAAAACCCTGCATCCGATACTCCTAGTTATGCAGACTATGCCTCAATATGCAGTATTAGTTCCTGCAATTGTTCTTTTTGGTGTTGGTGATCATGCTGCGGTTATTATTACAATGGTTGTTGCTGTTCCACCAATGATCCTTTTAACCTTATTAGGTCTTAGAGCAGTGCCTCCTGAAGTTATTGAAGCTGGCAGAATGAGTGGATGTAATAATTTACAACTTATGTTTAAAGTATTAATTCCAACTGCAAGAAGAGACATTTTAATTGGAGTGAATCAGGTTATCATGGTGTGTTTTTCTATGGCAGTTATTTCAGCTTTTATAGGCGCCAAAGGGTTAGGATTTAATTTACTGTTAGCTTTAAATCAATTGAATATTGGATTAGCATTAGAAGCTGGTTTATGTATTAGTTTGATTGCAATATTGCTAGATAAAATGTCTTTAGCTTGGGCAAACAAACAAACAGATTATTTTGGTAGTCTGACTTTTTTTGAGCGTCATAAAAATGGATTGTTTTTTGCTGTAACAGTATTAGTAGGATTAATACTTGCATACATCGGATCTTTTTATTTTAAAGAAGGTTTTAATTACTTATATGAAATTCCACACAATAAAGGAATATCAACTGCAGATTTCTGGAATAAAGGTGTTGATTGGATTTGGGATACCTTCTTTTATACTTTAAAAATTTTTAATACATGGTTGATAGTAGATGTATTACAGCCCATGCGAGCTGCCTATTTACGTATGCCTATTGTTGCAACATTTGTTTTAGTCATGGGAGCCGGTTATATAATTGGAGGAATGCGTTCAGCTTTTGTGGTCGGTGGATTAACATTGTTTATAGCGCTAAGTCCATGGTGGGACAGGGCATTAGTCACAACATATATGGCAACTTTTGGAGTTATTATTTCTTGTATAATTGGAGTAATTGTTGGAACCTTATGTTCACAAAATGAATATACTAAAAATTTTATGTTGGCAGTTTGCGATATCTTTCAAACATTTCCTTCGTTTGTATATTTAATTCCAGTAATGATGCTTTTTGGTATAACAGATACATCCGTTTTAATTGCAGTAATTGTTTACGCAACTATTCCTGCTACAAGGTACACTATTGAGGGATTAAGAAGTGTTCCAGCTGCTTTGCATGATGCAGGATCAATGTCAGGTGTAACAAAGTTACAAAGATTATTAAATATCGAATTTCCAATAGCATTTCCTCATATGATGCTTGGCTTAAATCAAACAATAGTATTTGCACTGTTTATGGTAATTATTGGAGCATTTATTGGAACAGAGGATTTAGGACAATATATTCTAAAAGCTTTATCTGACAGAAAAGGTGCAGGTATAGGATTAACGCTAGGTATTTGTGTTGCTTTCATAGGCTTGATATTTGATAATTTAATTCGAACTTGGGTTGAAAAAAGAAAAAAGCATCTCGGCATAGATTAGTAAATGAATAGTAAGATTATAAATATTGTTGGTTGGCTTTTATTTTTGATCTCTTCAATTGGTTTTATTATGTCTAGTCTTGGAAATTTTTGGGCTATGTTTGGAAGCGTTTTCTTTTTAGTTGGCTGTTTAGCTTTTTTGATACCTTTTTTGAGAAAAGAAGATTAATTTATTTTGGGTAAAGTAACCTATTTTTTTGATTTATTTAAAAAAGTTTTTAAAGAATCATCCATTGCAACTTCCCAAGCTGTATGATGTATTGGTGCAACTGATCCAGTTACTGGTGAAGAAAAAGATTTATTTCTATATGTCATAATATTTTCTACTTTATGGTGCTCCCATTCTTTAAAAGTTTTTCTAATTAATTCAAAATCAATTTTTGGATAATCAGATAAATCATGAAGTTCTTTTGTGTACTCAGTTTGAAAATCTATCATTTGATCAGGATTTTCTAATTTTTCTTCCATTGATACCCATTTATTTATATCTTTTTCTATTTCTGAATTATTTGGAATTTTAATCTTTCCCATTACAACATCTCTTGCAAACCAAGCCTGACAATCAAACATATTAAAAGTATGAAATTGATCTTGCATGCCCAGGTATAATAACTTGTGATTATTTTGCCAAACTACACCTTTATATAACTTTGGTGGATATAATCTGTTTCCTGTCTTTAGTTTTAGATCTTCGGATAAAAAAGGAAAATGATGAAGATAACCTGTACATAAAATTACAGCATCTGCCTCCTGTTCATGCCCATCTTTAAAAATTGCTTTGCTGCCTTCAAGTCTATCTAGATGAAAAACTTCCTTCATTCCATTTGGCCATTTAAATCCCATTGGATTGTGCCTATAGCCTATTGTTACACTTTTTGCTCCATACTTATGGCACTGAAGAGCCACATCTTCAGCAGAATAACTACTTCCCAAAACAATAACATTTTTACCTCTGAATTCTTCTGCATCTCTAAAATCATGAGAGTGTAATATTCTTCCTGGAAAAGATTTCATACCAGGATATTCTGGAATAAATGGAACTGAGAAATGACCACTTGCCACAACAACATAATCAAAAACATCTTTTGAAAATTTATTATTTTTTTTATCAAGAGAAGTAATTTCAAAATTATTTCCATTATAGGTAACATTGGTAACACTATTGTTAAATCTTATTTTATCTTTTAGATTCCCCTTTTTAACTCTACCGAGTATGTAATCATATAAAACTTCTCTAGGTGGAAATGATGGAATCGGATATCCAAAATGTTCATCAAAAGAATAGTCAGCAAATTCTAAACATTCCTTAGGACCATTTGACCAAAGATATCTATACATACTATTAGGAACTGGGTCGCCGTATTGATCAGATCCTGTTCTCCAACTGTAATTCCATAATCCTCCCCAATTCTCTTGTTTATCAAAACAAACTATTTCAGGTATTTTTTCACCTTTTTTTTCAGCTTGTTGAAAAGATCTCAACATGGATAAGCCACATGGACCAGCTCCAATAATTGCTACTTTAGTCATCGAATTATCTCCATTAAAATAAATTTATAAATTTACTTTACTAACAAAATGCTAAAAATTAAAATAAATAATATTTATTATGAAAATTAACAAGAATTACCTCATTTCTCTATATACAGATAGGCGAAAAAAATTATTAGGCCTAGATTAAAAGTCTGTGAAAAAATTAATTCTTTCCATTGATCAGGGAACTACGTCATCTAGATCAATTTTATTTAATCTTAATGGGAAAAAAATTTTTTCCTCTCAATATGAGTTTAAACAATTGTTTCCAAATGATGGATGGGTTGAGCATAATCCAGAAGAAATTTGGAAAGTTACTTTAAAAACAATCAAAGAATCAATTAAAAAAAGTAAATCATTAAAATCCAAGATTGTATCAATCGGAATTGCAAATCAAAGAGAAACTACTATCCTCTGGGACAAAAATACAGGTAAACCAGTTTATAATGCAATTGTTTGGCAAGATAGAAGAACTCAAAATATTTGTCAAAATTTAAAAAAAAGAAAACTAGAAAATTTATTTAGAAAAAAAACTGGACTTTTTATTGACCCTTATTTTTCAGCAACAAAAATTAAATGGATACTTGAAAACATTTCTAAAACAAAAAAATTACTTAGTGAAAAACGATTAATGTTTGGAACAATAGACACTTTTTTAATTTGGAGATTAACAAATAAAAAAAAACATTTAACAGATGCAACAAACGCAAGTAGAACTTTAATGTTTAATATAAGCACAAATGAATGGGATGATGAAATTTTAAAAAAATTAAAAATTCCAAAATCAATTTTACCAGAAGTAAAAAATTCTGCTGATAATTTTGGAGTTACATCTAAAAAAATTATTGGTGAAGAAATTCCAATTAGTGCAGTTTTAGGTGATCAGCAAGCTGCAGCAGTAGGCCAGGCTTGTTTTGAAAAAGGTTCAGTTAAAAGTACTTATGGAACTGGCGCTTTTGTAATAATGAATACTGGAAATAAAAAAATTTTATCAAAAAATAAATTGTTAACTACAATTTGTTATCGAATAAATAATAAAACTACATATGCTTTAGAAGGATCTATTTTTACTGCTGGTGCTGGCGTTCAATGGTTAAGAGATAAGATAAAATTAATTGATAGTGCTTATGATACTGAAAAAATTGCGAGATCAAAAATTGATAATAATAATGTCTATATAGTTCCTGCATTTAATGGGTTGGGCGCTCCTTACTGGAATGCTAATGCAAGAGGAACAATCTGTGGTATAACAAGAAATACTGATTGGAAAAACATTGTAAGAGCAGTTTTAGAATCTGTAGCATATCAAAGTTATGATTTATTTAGAGCCATGAATAATGATGGATTAAAACTTAAAATAGTAAAGATAGATGGAGGCATGGTTTCAAATAATTGGTTTGCACAATTTCTTTCTGACATATTGGGTGTAAAAGTAATAAGACCAACAATTTCTGAGACAACAGCTTTAGGTGTCGCATTAATAGCTGGTTATCAAATTGGATTGTTTAAATCATTTCATTCAATTTCAAAAAAGTGGAAAATTGACAGAAAATTCGTTCCTAAAATTAAGAAAAAACAAAGAATTGAGCTGTTGAAAGGCTGGCAACAAGCAATTAAGAGAACTTTAGTTTAAAGTATAATTATGAAAAAAATTATCATTATAGGTGCTGGAGCTATGGGGTCTGCATTTACTGTTCCATGTCTTGAAAACCAAAATGATGTAACGTTGGTCGGTACACATCTAGAAGATAATTTAATAAAAAAAATTAAATCAAACAACAATTTTCATCCAGCTTTAAACTTAGAATTATCATCAAAATTGAAGATAGAAAAATTTGAGAAACTAAGCTCAATACTTAAAGGTGAGGTAGATATAATTGTTGCAGGAGTAAGTTCAGTTGGAATTGAATGGTTTGTTAATCAAATAGCTAAAAATTTCAAAAAAAATTTATCAATTGTTTTATTAACTAAAGGTTTAGCAGTAGTAGAAAACGAATTAATAACACTTTCAGATAAAATTAAAAAACTTCTAAAGGAAAAAGGTCATACTGAAATAAATGTTTCAGCAATTAAAGGACCATGTTTAGCAGCTGGACTAGCAAATAAAATGAGAACAGGCACAGTTATTGCAAATCCAAATATTAAAGAAACGCAGTTTTTAAAAAAAATAATATCAACCGATTATTATGCAACAGAAATATCAAATGATTTAACTGGTGTTGAGTTATCAGGCGCAATTAAAAATATTTATTCAATGTTAATTGGAGCATCTGAAGGATTAAGCAGCTTTAAAGCACCTAAAGAAATTCAATCTAAATATTATTTAAATACATCAGCTTCATTAATTCATAGATCAATTTCAGAAATGGTAGAGTTTGTTTCTTACTATGGAGGTAAAGCAGAAACAGTTTATGGTCTAGCAGGTCTAGGAGATTTATATGTTAGTGCTATAGGTGGAAGAAATAGTTTGATGGGTAAATATTTGGGAGAAGGCTATCTTTATAAAGATGCTAAAGAAAAATTTATGAAAAATATTACAGTGGAAGGTGCACAGCTTGCTTTAGAAATTGGTCCAAAAATTTTACAAGAACTTAATCCAAAACATTTTCCACTAATGTTCAGCATGTTAAACACTATATGTGAAAATAAAAAATTAGAAATTGATTGGTAAATGAGGGATTTAAATATTTTAGTTTGTGAAGGAAACACACCAGAAGAGGGAAAAATTTTTCAAGATGTTGGTATACCCACACATACAGAAAGTTTAAAAGAAAGTCTTTCATATTATAATAAAAATTTAAAAATAGATGTATTGAATCCATGCCTAGAATTAGATTTAAATAAAATTGTTCCTAAACTAAAAAAATATGATGGATTAATTTGGGGTGGTAGCAGCTTGAATATTTATAATGATACACTTGAAATAAGAAGACAAATTTCTTTCATGAAAGAATGTTTCAAAAATATAAAAAAAATATTAGCAATTTGTTGGGGCATGCAAGTTGCTGTAACAGCAGCAGGTGGTGAAGTTAAGAAAGGAATCAATGGTTCACATATAGGAATTGCAAATGATATTGAGTTAACTAATGATGGCTTAAATAACTTACTTTATAAAGACAAAAATAATAAATTTAATACACCTGCATTTAACTTTGATGAAGTAGTAACACTACCAAATGGAGCAACTCACTTAGCGTCAAATAAAATTAACAAAATACAAGGTCTTAATTTTAAAACTGATGTTAGTGAAATTTGGGGTATACAATATCACCCAGAAATTACTTATGAAAAAATGATAAGTATTATCAAATTTAGAAAAGATAGATTAATTAATCAAAGAAACAGATTTAAAAATGAAGAAGAAGTTAACAATCATATCAATTTTATTGAAGAAGAGATTAAAATCTCAGAAAAAAATTCTAGAATGCTTGAATTAAGAAATTGGTTAAATCTAATTAGCTAATTTTTAAAATAAACCTTCTGTTTCGCCATTTTTATTTAATTTAATAGAGTCTGCTGCTGGAACTCTTG
>Ga0209089_10004390_pt1 | contig 11779 bp, 10 predicted proteins | sample ArcticOcean_MG_C_FD_187431 | JGI IMG/M metagenome (GOLD analysis project Ga0209089, IMG submission 187431) | Marine microbial communities from western Arctic Ocean - ArcticOcean_MG_CB2_150 (SPAdes) (version 2) | ecosystem: Environmental > Aquatic > Marine > Oceanic | place: Arctic Ocean: Canada...
CATTACGCCCGACGGCAACGATTCGACCAACATACATTCTTCGACTCCTTGTCCTGTTGTTTCGGCCGTAACGACCCAAGTCCCAATGTAGCGGGTCCCCTATAGATTTCACATTTGTCCGCAGTTCGTTGCGGATTACGTCGCAAATTCGACGCGACAAACCGATCGCCATGAAAACAGACTCACTGCAGTGTCGGGGGGGGATGGATGTTCCGCGCGACGCGATCACATACCACGTCGTCGACGAGCGTTCCGACTCTTTCCGCGACAGGCGGTCACGGGTGAAAAATCGATGGGTACTGTATGTTCGCGTGGACGATCTTAGCTCCACAGCGGCATTCGCACTTTTCGGCCTCTTTTACGTGTCCTGCAGCAGCATTGAGCGCTCAGACATCGATTTCGTGCAAATGGCGCACGATTCGGCGAAAGCAGGAATCCTTTTCCTTTGTCAGCTGTATTTTCTTGATCTTCTTAACGCCCGTGTTGATATCCATCTTGCAGCGGCAGTAGTCGTTGAACAATGCGAGGTCCTGTAGGCTTGGGATCGACAGTTGCTCGGCAACATTGACGCACAGGCCTTCCTCGGCGAGGATGTCGATGACTTTCGTAGTGCTCGCCATGTCGAGACCGAGATTCATCGTAACTTCATTGACGACATCCTTCAGCGGGTACGAAATTGGCGTATCTGGCTCCGCCTGGACGTGGGCGCCGGCATAAATCAAAAACAGCTGGTTGACCAGCGGGAAAATCCGGTTCTCCAGCAGCAGCGGGTGCAGGTAACCGGAGTTGATGCGCACACGATCGGCGAGCGAGAAGACGATCTTCTCCATCCACGGCGGCAACTTGCGCAGTTCGTCCAGCATTAGTTCGTACGTGATGATCAGCGCTTCTGTGTCTTCGGTTGCTGTGACCGTCGCTGTGCGTGCACCCTGGCCGATTCCGGCCATCTCGCCGACGATTTCGCCCGCACCGATCTCGGCAATCGTCATGTTTCGGCCGTTGACGTTGCGATGAACTTTGGCCTTGCCGCTGATAATGACGAACGTCTCTTTCGAGTCATCGCCGGCCTTGATGATCTCCTGACCGACTCGGAACTGCCGGATACCGCCGGAACGTCTGCCGGCGAGGAACGCTTCAACGTCGTCGATCAGGTCCTGGCAGCTTGCGTAGCGCTTGTCCTTGGTCGGTGCCATAGCATGCAGGATGATACGTTCGACTGCTTTCGGAATCTGGGCGCGCGGATTGCGCTTGGACGGCACCTCGTACTGGCAGAGTTCGGCGCGCTGCAGAACATCCATCATGTTCTCGCCTTCGTAAGGCGGTAAATGCGTGAAAATCTGGTACAGCGTTCCGCCGAGCAGGAAGATGTCGGTTTTCTTGTCGATTGCGGACGGTTCGCCGAGCACCTGTTCCGGCGCGATGTAGGCCAGGCTGCCCTTGATGACACCGTCCTCGGTGCGGCTGGGGTTGTGCTCGATGATCTGCGAGCTGTCTTGTGCTTCTTCGAATGCCGTGTTGTCGTCTGCATCGACGTATTTGGCCAGGCCCCAGTCCATCAGAAGCACTTCACCAAACTTGCCGACCATGATATTTTCCGGCTTGATGTCCCGGTGGATGACGCCGTGCGAATGGGCGTACGCCACGGCATTGCAAACCTTCAGAAAAATGTCCAGCAGGCGGTGTCGGGTGTAGTGCCGCACATAATCCGGATCTTCGCGGGCAACCATCTTGATGACGTTCGTGAGCGGTTCGCCGTCAATCAGCTTCATCGTGTAGTACGGCAGAGAGCTGCCTTCGATCACGCCGATCTCATGAATCGGTACGATGTTGGGATGCTCGAGCTGCGCCGTGATCCGGGATTCCTCGATGAATGCACTGACTTTGGGCTCCTGGTGCAGTATTTGTGGCGGAAGAACCTTCATCGCTGTCGTGCGGCGCAGATCCTGGTCGTAGACGGTATAGATCACACCCATGCCGCCACGGGCCAGCTGGTCGCGCACGATGTAACGCCCGTGCTGCCGTTCACGATTGAGCAGGCGCTGCGTGATCTGGAGCATTTTTTCGCTGGAATCGGGGATCGATTCCAGGATCTGATCCGCCAGCTTGACGTCGTTGGTGCTGAGTTCGAGCCGTTCGCTTTTCATACACCTGAAGTCCTTCGAGGGCTTACAAAACTGTGGGAAGGATCGGGATGCTTTGCCAGCAATATACGTTAGAATAAGATGAATGCATACAACCCTGCCAGGGGGAGTGGAACAATGTCTGGAAAGCCCAAATAAGTGAGAGGGATCGGGGCAGTGACAACCGCTTTTACCCCTGGCTTCGACAGCGACCGGGCCGATTTTTGCGCCTTGGTCAAGACTCCGATTACTACCGGCGAAGGGGCCGCTTTCTGAGATGCCAGAATCTTCCGACAGACCAGCATCCGCCGTCGGCCGCCCGGTCAATGACTGGGTCGCCGAGCTGGTGCAGATCATGGCTTGCCTGCGTGCCGACGACGGCTGCCCCTGGGATCTCGAGCAGGACCACACGACGCTCAAGCGTTACCTCATCGAGGAAGCCTACGAACTACTCGACGCCATCGACGACGGCGACGATGAGCATCTGGCTGACGAACTGGGTGACGTCCTGCTGCAGATTGTCTTCCACTGCCAGATAGCGCGTGAGACCGATCGTTTTGACCTGCAGACCGTGGCGCGGACGATCTGCGAGAAACTCATCCGGCGGCACCCGCATGTCTTCGGTGACACCACCGTTGATGACGCTGCCGGTGTCGAGCGGCAATGGGAGGAGATCAAGGCCGACGAGTGTGCCGGCAAGAAAAGAGCCTCTCGGCTCGACGGTGTGCCGCGTCATCTGCCGGCGCTGTTGCAGGCCGAGAAGATGCAGAAAAAGGCGGCCAAGGTTGGTTTTGACTGGCCCGATGTTGCCCCGGTGATTGACAAGCTGGAGGAGGAAGTGGCGGAACTCAAAGCGGCCATCGCCGGGCGGAATCCGGAGGCTATCGCTGCGGAGGCGGGTGACCTGTTGTTCACCATCGTCAATCTCAGCCGGTTCTGCGATTTCAATGGGGAGGAGGCGTTGCGCCAGACGATTGCCAGGTTCCGCGATCGGTTCACCTTCATCGAAGCTGCTGCGGCTCAGCAGGATCGCGAGCTCGAAGATATGACTCTTGCGGAGCTTGACGCCTTGTGGGACCAAGCGAAAGAAAGGTAGCGGCTGCAGTGCCTGAGCAATACCAGGCTGCTGCCGTTCTGCGCAACCTTTCAGCCGCTGGTCGTGATCGTTTTTCCGTACGCCGTGGTTTGCCGGTTGACGGAGAACGTGCCGGCGTCGGTGGCCTTTGCGGAGGTGCTGGTCGCTTATGTGGTCGTCAGCGGTGTGTACGGGTTAGGGCAGGCGTTGGCACCGGCGCTGCGGCGTGTTGTTCCTTGTAATTTGTGCCGGTGCGTTTTACAGTCGGTTCCTCGTGCACCTGATCGCCTGATTTTTCGTTCAACTTTTTGACTCTTTAAGCGTCTTCCTATGAAGGCAGTTGTTTTGGTCAGCGGCGGCATGGATTCCGCCACCCTGTTGTACTACGTCGTGCAGACGCTTGGATATGACGAAGTCTATGGGGTGTCGTATGCCTATGGTCAGAAGCATGACCGTGAAGTGGAGATGGCGAAGTGGCAATGTGAGCAGCTTGCGGCGGTCAAGGACTGGCGGCTGATTGACGTCTCGGTGCTCGGAGAGCTGACTCTGGGCGCTTCGGCATTGACTGACCGCAGCATTGATGTGCCGGCGCTCGCGGCATTGACTGAGGATGAACTGTCGCAACCGCCGACGTACGTGCCGAACCGCAACATGATTCTGCTGTCACTGGCGGCGGCGTACAGCGAAAGCCGCGGCTGCCGCACGGTCTTTTATGGTGCCCAGGCGCAGGACGATTACGGTTACTGGGACTGCACAGTCGATTTCCTCGAGCGTCTGAATCACGTCCTGTCGCTGAACCGGCGGCACGCGGTGGAGGTTCAGGCGCCATTCATGACCATGCGGAAAGTCGATGAACTGCGAATCGGCCAGGAACTAGGTGTAGATTATGGCCGTACCTGGAGTTGCTATCGTGGCGGGGAAAAGGCTTGCGGCAACTGTCCGGCATGCGTCGAGCGTTTGAAAGCTTTTGCCGAGTTCGGCACGGTCGATCCTGTGGAATACGAATGAGGTTTCAGGAATTTTGACAAAATGTGCGTGCCAGGGCCATGACTGAAACCTGACAACCGAACGCATCTTAAATGGTGTTCAATATGCGGATCGCGGCGCAGGCGGCGCCGAAGCCGTTGTCGATGTTGGTAACCGTGACGCCGCTGGCACAACTGTTGAGCATGGCGAGGAGGGCTGTGATGCCGTCGTAGCTGGTGCCGTAGCCGATACTGGTTGGCACAGCGATAACCGGAGCCCGGACAAGGCCGCCGACGACACTGGGCAGTGCCCCTTCCATGCCGGCAACGGCAATGATCACCTGGCAATCGGCGAGTTCGTCGAGCCGCGCCAGCAACCGATGGAGACCGGCGACCCCGACATCTGAAATGCAACGCGGCTCGAAGCCGAAGAAACGGAGCGTTTCGCTGGCTTCGTCGGCGACTGCGCCGTCGGAAGTGCCGGCCGACAGTACCCCGACTCGGCCATGGCGTTTTTCCGGCTGGTGATGGAACACCGCGAACAGGCCGGCGGTCGGAACGTGTACAGCCTGCGGAAATTCTGCCGCCAGTGCTGTGGCGGCCGTGTCGTCGAGCCGCGTCACAAGGACGTTGCTGGCGTGCTCGAGAAAATTTCGAATGATCGCGGCGATCTGATCCGCAGATTTGCCGTCACCGTAAATAACTTCCGAAAACCCACAACGAACAGCGCGCTGATGATCGATCTGTGCGAAGCCGAGATCTGCGGTTTCGAGGCTACTGAGCGTTTTGGCGGCTGCGGCCACGTCGAGTTCGCCGTCAGCAAGCCGTTGCAGGATGTCATTGAGTTGTTGCGAATTCATAATTCGAGGAGTTGATGATGAAAAGGTTGTTGATCCCGGGCATTGCCCTGACGGTTCTTGTCTGTTCTAACTTAGTGGCTCGGGCCGACGGGGCCAAGTCCGATGACTACGAAGGCGACCGCGCCAAGCGCCGCGAACAGCTCAATCCCGTCAAGGTCCTGACTCAGCTGGCGTCGAAAGGTAATGCCGAAGCGCAGATGCAGCTCGCCACGGTGTATTACATTGGTGACCTTAGTGTCGAGAAGGATCTGGTCAAAGCGGTTTACTGGTTCAATCAAGCCGCCGCACAGGATGTGGCGCTGGCAAAATTCAATCTGGGCCTGTGCTACGAGGGCGGCGATGGTGTTCCGCAGAACGAAGACACCGCCATTGAATATTACATGCAGGCCGCCAAACGTGGTGTGATAGCGGCCCATGTCAATGCGGCGTTGCTCTACCGTAAGCGTGGCGACCATGGCATGGCGACAGAGTTGTTCGGGTTGGCAGCGCAAAAGGGCAACCTCGACAGTATGCGCGAATACGGCCTATGCCTGATCAAGGGTGTCAAGGGCCGCAACCGGGAGGGCGAGGAGTTTTACCTGCAGAACACCGATGAAGGCTTGAAGTATGTTGAGTCGGCCGCCCGCCGCGGCGATGTGGCGTCGCAACTGCTGCTCGCGGATTGTTACGCCGGTCTCTATCCAAACGTCAAATCCGATCCGGTGAAGGTCAAGAATTATCTGTGGCAGGCTGTGCACAACGATTCGGTTGAAGCGATTGCCAAGGTGGGATATTGCTATGAATACGGTGTCGGCGTCATACAGGACTCTGCGACGGCGGTGGTGTGGTATCGAAAGGCTGCCGGGCGCGGGCATCTGCAGGCGATGGTGAATGTCGGCCATTGCTATGCCACGGGCAAGGGTGTGGCGATGGACTTGGACGAAGCACTCGAGTGGTACAAAAAGGCGGCGGCCGAGAACTTCCCGACCGCGATCTACAACCTCGGGGTCTGCTACGCAAACGGCTCGGCTGTGGCGGTGGACGAGAGCGAAGCGTTCAAGCATTTCCGGTTAGCGGCGAACATGGGCAGTCCCAAGGCCCAGAAAGCCCTCGCCAAATGTTATGGCGACGGCATTGGCACTGCAGTCGATCCTTTGCAGGCTCAATACTGGCGCGCCGTCGCCAATGGCCTCCGGGACCTTGGCAAGGAGATCCCCGAGCTGCCGGAAAAACTCTGAGTTCTGAGCCCGAGCACCCGTGGTCTTCAGCCTCGAAATATGTATGCAGTGCCAGCCTCTCCCGGCCGCGCATTGCCGCTTGGAAAGTAGAACGATTTTCCGCGCCCGTTCAACACCATGGGCATAGCATTTTCCCGTTGCAACGATATACTTAACGGCTTTGTTTTTTTTGATTCTGGAGTGACGGTTATGCATCCCTATCGAACCCATACATGCAACGAAATCAACGAGTCCGAAGTCGGGCAGCAGGCCCGGATATCGGGCTGGATCCACCGTGTGCGCGACCATGGCGGCGTGGTTTTCATTGACTTGCGCGACCACTACGGGATCACGCAGATTGTGGTCGATCCGGAACGCGATTTCTATGAGGATGTCCACCATTGGCGGCTGGAGTCTACGGTCTGTTTCACCGGCGAGATCGTGCGGCGCGATGAGGAGACGGCTAACGCCGGTCTCGCTACCGGGAAGGTCGAACTGATGGCTGACGAGATGAAGGTCCTGAACCGCGCCGAGACGCTGCCGTTCCCGGTGGCGGACGAGACGGACTACCCGGAAGCGACCCGCCTCAGGTACCGGTTTCTCGATTTGCGCCGCGGGCAGCTGCACGAAAACATTGTGTTGCGCTCGAAGATCACCAACAGCATCCGCCAGCGGATGATCGGGCTGGATTTCAACGAGGTGCAGACCCCGATCCTGACTGCCAGTTCACCCGAAGGTGCCCGCGACTTCCTGGTCCCCAGCCGCCTGCATCCACACAAGTTCTACGCGTTGCCGCAGGCGCCGCAGATCTTCAAGCAGCTCCTCATGGTTGCCGGCTTCGACAAATACTTTCAGATTGCCCCGTGCTTCCGCGATGAAGACTCCCGCGCCGACCGTTCGCCCGGCGAGTTCTATCAACTCGACATGGAAATGTCGTTCTGCACGCAGGACGACGTGTTCGAAGTGGTCGAGACCGTGATGTCCGGCCTGTTCGACGAATTCGCGGACGACGGCACGAAGACCAGCACGCTGCCGTTCGAGCGCATCCCCTACCGGCAGGCGATGCTGGACTTCGGCTGCGACAAGCCGGACTTGCGCAATCCGCTCCGCATCATCGATGTCACCGAGGTGTTTGAGGACACCGAGTTCAAGGCCTTCACCAGCGTCGTCAAGAAGGGCGGGGTGGTACGAGCCATGAAGGTGACGGGGATTGTCGATCAGTCGCGTAAGTTCTTCGATGATATGATCGAGTTTGCGCAGTCGGTTGGTTCGAAAGGGCTGGGCTACATCGGCTGGAAGGACGAAGAGGTCCGCAGCCCGATTGCCAAATTCCTCAACCGCGAGCAGCTCGAAGCGCTGAAGACGGCGGCGGACATCGAAAGTGGCGACGTGCTGTTCTTCATCGCCGATAAGGAGAAGGCGGCCTGCGAGATCGGGGCGGCAGTGCGCAACGAGCTGGGGGCGCGCCTCGAGCTGCTGGAACCTAACGCCTACCGGTTTTGCTGGATCGTCGACTATCCGATGTTCGAGCGCGACGAGGCGACAGGCAAAGTCGAGTTTTCGCACAACCCGTTTTCGATGCCGCAGGGCGAGATGGAAGCGCTGGAGACGAAGGATCCGCTGGAGGTTCTGGCTTACCAATACGACCTGGTGTGCAACGGCATCGAGCTTTCCAGCGGCGCCATCCGGAATCATAAGCCGGAGATCATGTACAAGGCGTTCGAGATTGCCGGCTACGATTCGGCCGTAGTGGACAACAAGTTTCCCGGACTGATCACTGCCTTCACGCTGGGTGCGCCGCCGCATGGCGGCATTGCGCCTGGGCTGGACCGCATTGTCATGCTGCTGGCCAACCAGCCGAACATCCGCGAGATCATCGCGTTCCCGATGAATCAGTCGGCCCAGGACCTGATGATGAACGCACCGAGCGAGATCAACGAGCGGCAGTTGCGCGAGTTGCACATCCAGTTGCGGCCGATGAAGGGTAAGAAGTAGTAGTCCCCGGGTGCGTGTGTCTTGCGGTGGAACAGCCGGAGCCGGTCGGCCTGTGTACGAGTTGCTGTTCAAGGTGACAAACCTTCTCAGCCTTACATTTCCGGACGGATTTGTGGGTAATTTTCAGATTTTCGGTTAAAAAATTTAGTATTACATTGTACAAATTCTCACAACTCGCCTATACTACCCGCTGTTGACCGCGGTTATTCGCATCCGCAACGGTCTCCTGCCAGCCAAGACAGGATTTTTTAGAGAAACACATAACGAGGACCAGAAAATGGCAAAATCCACAAAAACTTTTGTTCTTCCGGATGGAAAGGCAGACAAAAATCTTGTAATTGCCATCGCCCAGATTGAGAAGGAATTTGGCAACGGCGCCATCATGCGGCTCGGCGATGATAAGCGTATAAACATCCCGACGATCAGTACCGGCGCCCTGTCCCTTGACGTGGCGCTCGGCATCGGCGGTGTGCCGCGCGGGCGCATCGTCGAGATTTATGGTCCGGAAGCTTCCGGTAAGACTACCATCTGCACGCACATTATCGCCAATGCCCAGAAGGCTGGGGGTTTGTGTGCCTTCATCGACACGGAGCACGCGCTCGATCCGCATTACGCTCGCATCATTGGCGTCGACACGGCGGACATTCTGGTGTCGCAGCCGGACTGCGGCGAGGATGCCTTGAATATCGCCGAGACCCTGGTGCGCAGCAACGCGCTCGACGTTCTGGTCATCGACTCTGTGGCTGCCTTGGTGCCGCGCGCCGAGATCGAGGGGCAGATGGGCGATACCTTCGTCGGTTTGCAGGCGCGGTTGATGTCGCAGGCGCTGCGCAAGCTTACCGGTGTTATCGCCAAGAGCAAGACCTGCGTCATCTTCACCAACCAGATCCGCGAGAAGATCGGTGTCATGTTCGGCAGTCCCGAAACTACGCCGGGCGGCAATGCTCTGAAGTTTTATGCCTCTGTGCGTCTGGACGTGCGGCGCAAGGAAGCGATCAAGAACTCCGTCGGTGAAGTCATCGGCAACCACGTACGGGTCAAGGTCGTCAAGAACAAGATTGCCGCGCCGTTCCAGATTGCGGAGTTTGACATCATGTATGACGAGGGGATCTCCCGTTCCGGTTCGATCCTGGACGTGGCGCTGGAAAATAAATTGATCGACAAACGCGGTTCGTGGTTTTCTTTTGGCAGCGAGCAGCTTGGCCAGGGGCGCGAGCAGACGAAGCAGGCAATCAAGGATGACGCGGAACTCGAAGAGCGCCTGCTGGCCGCGATCCACGAGAAAATCGGCGACAAGCTTGGCGTCACCGGCGAGGAGCCGCTGGAAGCAGCGACGCTGGAACCTGTCCCGCAGGAAGCTGAAGCCGCAGCTTCGTAATACCAACGACAGAACCTTCCTGCGAGCTGGAACTGCATTACCACTAATTCTACTTTGTTAAATCAGAGTGGCGGAGAGTTGGAATAGTGCGGATTGCGTGAGGAAAGCGCAGAATTACGCCAATGATCTACCATTCCCGATGTTCTCCAGTACGCCAATTCTCTAATCTAAGCAAAAAAAAGTAGAACTAACCTTTGTGGAACAGAAAGCGACGATCCACAAACTCAGATTCGCCACTGCCACATTGCTGGCATCTGTGGTGTTGCTGACGATCTTCGGACTGGTGATGCTGTACTCGACGACGAGTGCGACATCACACCAGCATTTCCTGCTCAAACAGTCGGTCTGGATTCTCCTTGGGATGATGCTTGCCGCAGTGATCTGCGTTGTCGATTACCGTCGAATCGGTGCCGCCAGCAAGTGGGTTCTGTTGTTAGTTGCTCTGCCTTTGGTCTATTTGGCCAGTGCACATGTGCTGCACTTCTACGACCAGGATTGGGTCACCGAGCTGCCGTTCGTGGCGTCGATCAATGGCACTTTCCGCTGGCTTCGTGTCGGTGACTTCACGCTGCAGCCGTCGGAATTCGCCAAGCCGGCGCTGATTATTTTTCTGGCTCATTACTACGGTACCAAGCCGCGCAATGTCCTGAGCTTCAACAAAGGTGTCTGGCGTCCGATGTTGGTGGTTGGCATGATCGTCGTCCTGGTACTGCTCGGCGGCAGCCTCAGCGTCACGATGATCACGGGGATGGTGGTCATGGCAATCATGTTCATTGCCGGTGTCCGTTTGCGCTATCTGCTGCTGCTGATTTCAATCGGGATCATTCTTTGCGCTTTTGTTGTGGGCGGCAGCAAGGAGCGTAGATCGCGGCTGACCTCGTTCCGTCATCCCGAAGCCACAGCGACCGGTAACGGCTACCAACTGCTGATGTCGCAGTATGCGCTTGGTTCCGGGCATTGGACCGGTGTCGGCTTCAACGAGAGCCGGCTGAAGGAAAGGTATCTGCCGGAATCACACACGGATTTCATCCTGGCGATCGTCGGTGAGGAGCTCGGTTTTACCGCAGTCGCCGGCGTCATGCTGATGTATCTGCTGGTACTCGGTGCGGCCTTGACGGTCAGCACCAACGCCTTGGACCGCGAGGGCATGCTGCTCACTGCGGGCGTTGGCCTGTCTATTGGCCTGCATGCCCTTATTCACGCTGCCGTGGTCAGCGGTGCCGGTCCGACAACCGGCATCACCGCACCGCTGATCAGCTACGGCGGTTCCAGCATGCTCACGACCTGGGTCGGCATCGGTCTGCTGGTCAGCGTTATCCGCACGACAATCGCCAATTCCAATGCTGACGAAGAAGCCGCCGGCCGGCAGCGCACTCCGTCGTTCTTGGCGAAGGACACTCAGCCCCTGACGTTAAGAAGTTGAACCTCGAGTCACTTCAGGAAATAGCTTTCATCTGTTTCGGTGCCGTCTACTGTTTCTTCGGCTACCGATTCCTGAAGCTGCTGCTGGCTGTGGGCGGCGTGGTGGCAGGTGTTGCCCTGGCCAATCTGATTGCTTCGGCGTATTTCCAGGGCAGCGTTGTCGTATTTTTGATAATTGCGCTACTCACCAGCCTCATTGCCGGGGTGATCGTCCGTTTCGTATTCAACCTGGCGATCTGGTGTGTCGGTTTTGTTTTCGGGACCTGCCTGGCGCCCCTGATCGTGCCGCTGCTCACTGACCCCGAAAGCCTGGCCGGCGCGGTCATTGCGATTTTGTTTGCGACGGTCACCGGGTTGTTGGCGGTGATTCTGCAGCGGCCGCTGCTGATCATCGTAACTGCCACAACCGGTTCCTTTGTCGTCATGACGGCGATCCAGATGATCGATACCCGCGATCATCTTTTTAATGCCGGGGAACTTGAGTCAGCCTACGCCGCTGCCGTGGAGCGCACCTGGTGGGGTATTGTGCTGCTCGCCGTCGCCGGTATGATTTGTCAGTTTAAGGGGAAGAAACGGGCGAAGAGGGCTCGACGCGAGGATTAGCCCCCGGAGACATCGTTCGGCTTCAAGAGTCACTGTCGCCCAGTGTCAATCCGAGCGGCAAAGTGTCCCCGAGAATTTTGGCTTGGTCTTCCGTCGTCAGTCGCACTGCGTTGTGGAGGCCGTCGATCCAACTGCGCGGGCAACGCTTGTCCGCAAGAAAATCTT
>Ga0209089_10004393_pt1 | contig 11767 bp, 9 predicted proteins | sample ArcticOcean_MG_C_FD_187431 | JGI IMG/M metagenome (GOLD analysis project Ga0209089, IMG submission 187431) | Marine microbial communities from western Arctic Ocean - ArcticOcean_MG_CB2_150 (SPAdes) (version 2) | ecosystem: Environmental > Aquatic > Marine > Oceanic | place: Arctic Ocean: Canada...
CTTGAGAAAATATCAGAACTCATATCGGCAATTAATGAAACCGGAGTGTCTGGAAATGATTTATATTGGGTTCCAAAAATTGTATTATTAGTTGTTATATGTACGTAGTCAGAGTCTTGTGGGATACTGTATTGTTTTGGTATATAATTAAAATTTTTATCCTTTGAGGAAGCTATCTCATTAACCTCTCCTATGATTTTAGCTTCTTTAATTGCTTTTAATGACCAGGTTCCAGTATTTATATATGCAGCTTTTTTTTCTAGTAGGTTGTATGCTGTCATTAGAAATTGAAGGCTAGCCCCTCCTTGAATAAAAATAGCTTTGTAGCCTTTGTTTTCTAATCCAGTAATTTTAATTATGCGTTCAGTGGCTTCTTCCATTATTGAGATAAACTCTTTACTTCTGTGCGATATCTCAATGAGTGAAAGGCCTATATTGTCCAACTCTATAATAGCTTTTGAAGCTTGATTTATTACTTCTTGAGGAAGAACAGATGGGCCTGCACTGAAATTATGTTTTTTCATTTTTAATATAAAATGCAAATATCAAAAAATAGAAGGTTAATATCACTGATAAATCTATATTTTTTAAACACAATTATTATAAAATTGTTAGTAAATCAATTAATTACAATTTTTTAAGAAATTCAAGAGTGTTAATTCCGTCAGCATGTTCAAGTAGTTTTGGATTTTGAGCCTCTCCAAATGAAATAGAATTTTCAATAATTTGATTTGAAACGACACACTGAATTTTATCAATATTTTCTTTTAGGGTAGTATTTAATGTTTCAATAGAATCATATTCTGAATAAAAAGCACTAGCAAGGGGTGAGCTGAATTTAGAGTCCTTTTTTAACATAAAAAAACCATTGTCAAGAAAATCAAACTCACTCATTAAGAATACAGCCTTATTATAATCATAGTTGTTAGCATATTTATATGAATCCATAACATTTGAATACTTGTAGAGTCCATTAAATAGAATGTTTAAATCATAATTTTCAGGAATGAATAATTTTGAAATATTCCTGCATCCCAATCCATAATGAGCTAAAATGTCATACCCTAATAATTCAATTTCTTCTGAAGTCTCATTCCCTTTTAAAACGGCAACTCCATTTCTGTTTTTTCTTATAATATTCGGAACTTTTTTAAAATAATAATCAAAGTATCTAGCTGAATTGTCACTTCCAGTTGCAATTACTGCATCATATTTTTTGAATTTCTTTTCTGAAAAAACAATTTGCCCAGTAGTTTCAGAACATTCGTTTTCTAAAAAACCAACAATGTGAGGAAGAAAATACAAATCTTTATTGGAGAGTTTTACAAGAGCTTTATGACCAGAAAACCATATGCTTAATATATCATGTAAGCCGACAAAAGGTATATTTCCTGCTAAAATCAAACCTACATTTTTAGGGCTTTTGATGGATTCGTATTTTTCTAACCATAAGTTAATATCATCAATATTCAAAGACTGTCCCCATGTCAAAGCTGCAGTTTTGACATTCCATTTCGTAAACCATCCATTATTATTTTCTGATTTATTTTGGAGATCATGTATTGTTTTATTTGAACTAAAATCACTAAGCCAATCGCCAAGCTTAATTAAGGATTGAATTTTTTTTTGTCTTAAGTTCATTAGTTTGTAATATAGAGATATAGGATGTACTTTTGCAAATGTAAAAACAAAATTACTATGGCGATTATTATTACAGATGATTGTATTAATTGCGGGGCATGTGAGCCTGAATGTCCAAACACTGCCATATATGAAGGAGCAGATGAGTGGAGATTCAAAGAGGGTACTGCACTTCAAGGTTCCTTTGTTTTACCAAATGGAAATGCTTCTGACTCAGAAATAGTTCAAGAACCTATATCAAATGAATTTTATTACATAGTGCCAGATAAGTGTACTGAGTGTAAAGGGTTTCATGATGAACCGCAGTGTGCCGCAGTTTGTCCAGTAGATTGTTGTGTTCCAAATGAGGATGTAGTTGAGACAGAAATCGAACTTCTAGCAAAACAAAGATTTTTACATCAAGAATAAATTATGAAAGCAGGAATCGTAGGGCTGCCTAATGTAGGAAAGTCCACACTTTTTAATTGTTTATCAAATGCAAAAGCACAAAGTGCTAATTTTCCGTTTTGCACAATAGAGCCTAATATAGGAATAGTTAATGTGCCTGATACAAGGTTGTTAGAGCTATCAGATATAGTAAATCCTCAGCGTATTATTCCTGCAACAGTTGAAATTGTTGATATTGCAGGCTTGGTTAAAGGATCTAGTAAAGGGGAGGGCTTAGGCAATCAATTTTTAGGTAATATTCGTGAAACCGATGCCATTCTTCATGTTCTCCGTTGTTTTGATGATGACAACATAGTTCATGTTGATGGATCTGTAGACCCTATAAGAGATAAAGAAACAATTGATGTTGAGTTGCAGTTAAAGGATTTAGAGGCTGTCCAAAAAAAAATAGAAAAAGTATCAAGATCAGCTAGAACTGGAAATAAAGAAGCTCAAAAAGAACTTGGAGTTCTTGAAAGTTTAAAAGAGAGTCTAGAAAAGTCATTAAATGTTAGAGGGCTTGACTTTACTGAAGAAGAAAGAAATTTATTTATTAAGCCTTTACAGTTAATCACTGACAAACCAGTTTTGTACGTTTGTAATGTTTCTGAGTCTGATGCAGTAAATGGAAATTCTTATGTGAATAAAGTAAAGGGTTCTATTTTAGATGAAAATGCAGAAATATTATTTCTCGCAGTATCTATAGAGGCGGATATAAATGAATTAGATTCTGTTGAAGAGCGTGAAATGTTTTTAAATGATATTGGCATAAAAGAGCCTGGAGCATCAAAACTAATTAGGTCTACATATGGTCTTTTAAACCTGCAGACATATTTTACTGCTGGAGAAAAAGAAGTTAGAGCTTGGACAATTCCTGTTGGAGCCTCTGCTCCACAGGCAGCAGGTATTATTCACACTGATTTTGAAAAAGGGTTTATTCGTGCAGAAGTTATATCAATTGATGATTTAGTTAATTACGGGAGTGAATTAAAGGTCAAAGAAGCTGGTAAAATAAGAGTTGAGGGAAAAGATTATATTCTTAAAGATGGTGATGTATTGCATTTCCGTTTTAATGTTTAGTTCTAGCTTGTTTACACATATGTATGTTTTTTTTTGAATTTTTCAACAAAACAAGCTCTTTAATTGTTAATACTTTTTCATTAAGAAACCAATGAAATTGGCTGTTGAACGGTTATCTTTGACCCTATCTTATGGATAATAAATCACAATATACAGAAGAAAATATTCGATCTCTTGACTGGAAAGAGCACATTCGTATGCGTCCGGGTATGTATATAGGAAAGTTAGGTGACGGTTCATCTTCTGATGATGGGATCTATATATTATTAAAAGAAGTTCTTGATAATAGCATTGATGAGTATGTTATGGGAGCAGGAAAGACTATTGAGGTATCAATTGAGGATAATAAGGTTAAAGTGCGTGATTATGGAAGAGGCATACCTTTAGGGAAAGTTGTTGATGTGGTAAGTAAAATGAATACTGGAGGGAAATATGACTCTAGAGCTTTTAAAAAATCAGTTGGACTTAATGGAGTAGGCACTAAAGCAGTAAATGCATTATCATCTCACTTTAAAGTATCTTCTCACAGAGATAATAATATTAAATCAGCTTTTTTTGAGCAAGGCGAGCTAGTTGATGACCCAACTGAGACTCCTAGCAGTAAGAGAAAGGGAACTTTGGTTGAGTTTATCCCAGATTCAAAAATATTTAAACATTGTAAGTACCGTATTGAGTACGTTGAAAAAATGCTCAGGAACTATGTTTATTTAAATCTAGGCCTAACTATCACACTAAATGGCGAAAAGTTTTACTCAGAAAATGGATTAAAAGATCTTTTAGAAGATCGGTCTAATGAGTCAGATTTATTATACCCTATTATTCACCTTAAAGGAGAAGATATAGAGGTTGCTATTACTCATAGCAAAACTCAGTACAGCGAAGAGTATCATTCATTTGTTAATGGTCAAAATACAACTCAGGGAGGGACTCACCAGTCCGCATTTAGAGAAGTTATTGTGAAAACTGTTAGAGAGTTTTTTGGAAAAAGCTATGATGCGTCCGATATTAGAAAATCAATTATATCTGCTATAAGTATAAAAGTGACGGAGCCTATTTTTGAATCTCAAACTAAAACTAAATTAGGTTCAACAGAGATGGGTGGAGAATTTCCTACAGTTAGAAGTTATATAAATGATTTTTTAACCACTCAGCTAGATAACTATCTACATAAAAACTCAGATACGGCGGCAGCTTTACAGCGAAAGATTATGCAAGCTGAAAGAGAGCGCAAGGAGTTGTCTGGGATTAGAAAGTTAGCAAGAGAAAGTGCTAAAAAAGCTAGTTTACATAATAAAAAACTTAGAGACTGTAGGGTTCACCTTGGGGATTTAAAAAAAGATCGTCGTTTAGACTCTACTGTTTTTATTACTGAAGGTGATTCGGCAAGTGGTTCTATCACAAAATCAAGAGATGTAAACACTCAGGCAGTCTTTAGTCTTAGAGGTAAGCCTCTAAACACATATGGCATGACAAAGAAGATAGTCTATCAAAATGAGGAGTTTAATCTGCTGCAGGCAGCACTTAATATAGAGGAAAGCATGGAGGATCTTCGTTATAATAATATTGTAATTGCCACTGATGCTGATGTGGATGGAATGCATATAAGACTTCTTTTAATAACATTTTTCTTGCAATTTTTTCCTGAACTTATAAAGGAAGGACATTTATATATCCTACAAACGCCTTTATTTAGGGTTAGAAACAAGAAAGAAACGTTTTATTGTTATTCTGAAAAAGAAAAGATTAAAGCTATAAATAAATTAGGCGGTCAACCTGAAATAACAAGGTTTAAGGGGTTGGGTGAAATATCTCCAGATGAATTCAAGTTTTTTATAGGTGAAGATATACGTTTAGACCCTGTAATGCTGGACAGGTCAGTAACTAGTGAAGAGTTGCTCGGATTCTATATGGGTAAAAATACTCAAGAAAGACAAAAATTTATAATTGACAACCTGAAGGTTGAATTAGATACAGTAGAATGATTTTAAAAGAGAATAGCTTTTTAGGGTCAAAAGACACTTCAGACACGCTTGTAAAGATAACAGGCATGTACAAGGATTGGTTTCTTGACTATGCCTCTTATGTTATTTTGGAAAGAGCAGTTCCGGCAGTTGAAGATGGATTTAAGCCAGTTCAAAGAAGAATTCTTCATTCTATGAAGGATCTTGATGATGGTAGGTATAATAAAGTAGCAAATGTTGTTGGTCATACTATGCAATACCATCCTCATGGAGATGCTAGCATATCTGATGCTATGGTTCAGATTGGTCAAAAAGAACTTTTGATTGATATGCAGGGTAACTGGGGAAATATATTAACTGGTGACAGAGCAGCTGCTTCAAGATATATAGAGGCAAGATTATCAAAATTTGCTCTGGAGGTAGTTTTTAGTCCCAAAGTAACAGATTGGCAGCTTTCCTACGACGGAAGGAGGAAAGAGCCTGTTAACCTTCCTGTTAAATTCCCAATGCTTCTCACGCAGGGTGCTGAAGGTATTGCAGTAGGTTTATCAACAAAAATTTTACCTCATAATTTCAATGAACTAATTAAGGCTTCAATTGGTTACTTAAAAGGAAAGTCTTTTAAAGTTTATCCTGATTTTCAAACAGGAGGCTCGATTGATGTTGAAAATTATAATGATGGTTTGCGTGGAGGTAAAATACGTGTTCGTGCATCTATTACTCAGCGTGATAAAAACACTTTAATAATTGATCAAATTCCTTTCTCAACCAACACTTCATCATTGATTGATAATATACTGAAAGCCAACGATAAAGGAAAAATTAAAATTAAAAAAATTGAAGATAATACTGCTGAAAATGTTGAAATATTAATATATCTTCCTCCAGGTATTTCTCCTGACAAAACAATCGATGCGCTATATGCTTTTACAGATTGTGAATCTTCAATTTCTCCACTAAGCTGTGTTATTATTGATAATAAACCCTGTTTTATTGGAATTTCTGAAATATTGAGAATTTCAACTGATAATACTGTTGAATTACTCAAAAAAGAGCTTGAATTTCAACTTGGAGAACTGGAGAACCAATGGCACTTTGCGTCACTAGAAAGAATTTTTATAGAAAATAGAATTTATCGTGATATTGAAGAGGTTGAGACTTGGGAAGCTGTAATTAGTGCTATAGGTAAAGGATTACAACCATATACGGGTATTTTAAAAAGGCCAGTGATTGAAGAAGATATAGTTAGGTTAACTGAAATTAGAATTAAAAGAATATCTAAGTTTGATATAGATAAAGCACAACAGAAAATTGGTGCTTTAGAGGGAGATATAAGCGAAGTAAAGAATAATTTAAATCACCTGATTGATTATGCTATTCGATATTTTGATCATCTTTTAAAGACTTATGGAAAGGACAAACAAAGAAAAACACAAATTACCACTTTTGATGATGTAGATGCTAAAAAGGTTGTTGTTAGGAACCAAAAATTATATGTAAACAAAGAAGAAGGTTTCATTGGCACAGGTCTTAAAAAAGACGAGTTTATCTGTGAATGTTCTGATATTGATGATATCATTGTTTTTACTGCTTCTGGACTAATGCAGGTTGTAAAGGTAGATAACAAAGTTTTTGTTGAAAAAAATATTATTCATATTGCTATTTTTAAGCGAAAAGACTCAAGAACTATTTATAATATGATCTATCGAGACGGTAAACAGGGGACATACTTTGTTAAAAGATTTCCTGTTAGCGGAGTTACAAGAGATAAATCATACAATCTAACGCAAGGAAAGTTAAATTCTGATTTAGTTTATTTCTCTCCAAATCCAAATGGTGAGGCTGAGATAGTCACAGTAAACCTTAGAAATACAGGAAATATCAAGAAATTGAAATGGGATTTAGATTTTGCTGATTATTTGATTAAAGGGAGAAATTCTAAAGGTAATATTGTAACAAAGTATACTATTCGTAAAAATGGTGTTGAACTTAAAGAAAAAGGCAAGTCCACTTTAAAACCAAGAGAAATATGGATAGATACAACCGTTCAGAGATTAAATACTGATGGTAGAGGGAAACTTTTGGGAGCATTCAAAGGTGGAGATAAATTACTTGAGATTACGGGAAATGCGACTGTGAAAGTTATGACTCCGGAGATGACTCTTCATTTTGATAAAGAACAGTTAATTCTTGAGAAGTGGGTTCCTGGAAAGCCAATTACTGCAGTTTATTATGATCCTGACAAAAAGAAATCATTTTTAAAGAGGTTTTTAATTGAAAATGAGAATAAAGAAGATCTTTTCATCAAAGAAAAAACAGAACTTTTATATATCACAACTGAGGGAAGACCTGTTTTAGAAATTCACTTTTCTAAGCAGAAAAGGGGAGAAGAGGCACCCAAATCAATTCTTGTAAATGCAGAGGAGTTTATAAGTATAAAAGGAATAAAAGCTATTGGAAATCAACTGACAGATAAAAAAATAAAAACAATAATCCTAAAAGAAAGTCTTCCTTTTTCAATAGAAGAAACTAATATTGAAGTTGAAGAAATTGAAGTAAATGAAGAAATTCATTTGAGTAATAATGATTCTCAAATCACACTTAATCTATGAAAATTTTAAAACTCTGCTCATTTATTTTCACATTTTTAATCCTTTTTTCATGTAAAGAAGAGGAGGATGCATCTGTTTGTAGTGAATCATACCCATACAGGGCCAAGCTTGCCATAAAAGGTATCTGTTTTAATTATGTGATCGAATTAATAGACGTGGGTTCTAATTCTAATTTAGTTGAAGCTGAATGGACTGATGAGACCACAGGGATAGTTTACAATAATGTTTCTAGACTTTCTAATTACTGTGATTTTCCTACAGAAATTCAGGAGGGAGATGAATTTTATTTTGCATTTAGTTCGGATTCAAATGATGCACAATGTATTGTTTGTGAAGCATTTAGGCCAACTCCTGCCAAATCTATAAATATTGATGTTTGTGAGTCTCCTCCACTAGGCGTCTACTAACCCTATCCATCTTTCTGTTCTCAATAAAAAATCAACATATTAATAATGAAGTAGTTATAAATTCACTATATTTATTTGCAACAAATATAGGCCACCATAAATCACATACAAATGATAAGTGAATATTTATTTGACAATGACTTTCCTGAGCATGCCAAATCCATTTATTGTAATGGGAGAACATATACTCGTGAAGAATTTTTAAGAGAAAAGGAGAGGTTTATGAAAAGAAAAGCTAAAAGAAGAGTTGGTGTATAAACTTTAATATGTTTGCAGGCATTCGTCTGATTATTTTTAAGAGTATAATACCTTTAACATAGTGAATACAGAACTACGTCACTACTACTACATTGATAGCATAGTAGTAGTGACGTAGTTCTGTATTCACTATATTTGATCGCAATTAAAAACTTAAATATAAATAATGTAGGAGAAAATTTATTTAAAAAAACATTTGCCTGAGCATGCAAATCCATAAATTATAATCCAATAAACTTTCAGCCTAATAAAAAATTAAAATTGATTTATAAAACAATTATTTTTTTCAGTGTCTTCTTTGGTTCTGCTCAGGTTGATAAAACTGATCACAAATCCTTAAATGATTCTATTAGTAAATACTCTGAAGTAGATTCTGACAAGGCCCTCGATTTTGGATTTGAGGTTCTTAAAATAGCGGATATTGTTAATCCAAATAGAGAATTAGTTTCTACTTATAATTTAATTGGACAACTTCTAACAAATAAGAAATTATACGCTGAGGCCTTATCATATTTTTCAGAAGCATTAAAATCTTTTAAACTTGTCGATAAGGATAGATATTATCATGAAAAAAACGTTAACTCTCCTCCGTGGGTACTTGTTAATATTAGTAATTTATATTATGCCATTGGTGAAATTGATAATGCAAAATTAAAAGTAAAAGAAGCTGAAAGTAATTTTCTTTTATTTGATGATGATAGAAAAAAAGAAATTGGTTTAAATACTGTATATGGTAATCTAGGTCTTTTTTTAACTCATGAAAAGGATTATGAAAAGGTAGAGAAACTTTACTTAAAGATATTAAGTAGTAGAAAAAAAATCAAGGATTTAGATGGGGAAATGTATGCCTATAATCAACTGATAAATTTATTTTTAAATACTGGGGATCTTTATAATTCCAATGAATTTTATAAAGAAGCTGTAATTTTATATAATCAAGTTAAAAGTGAATCTGGTATTCCAGAAAAATCTTATTTACAAAGAAATTATGGATATATTTTTCTTCAATATGGAACAAGGTATTTTATAGAAAATGAATTTAATATTGCACTTGATTACTTATACAAAACAAAAACCATTCTGGCTGGATTTCCTGATGAATTACCTTTCATCGATTCAATGATTTCTAGATGTTTTCTTGGTCTTAAAGATTATAAAAATGCGGAGATAAGTGCACTTAAAAATCTTTCTTCAAAATCACTAAGCACTAATCAAAAAAAAATAAACTATAACGTACTTCAGAGTGTTTACAGTCAAAAGGATGATTTTGATAATTTAATCAAGGTAAAAGATTCATTGATTAAAATGAGTGGTATTGTAAATACATCAAAAATAAGAGGAGCTTTTTCAAAACTAGAGACACAGATCCTGCTATCTAAAAAACAAAGTGAGTTAAATGAGAGTAAAATTAAATACAACACATACTTATTCATACTCATTATTGGATCTGTCTTACTTGTTTTTTCACTTTCATACATGAGAGTGAATTATAATTATCAAAAAGAAAGAAATATTAGACTTGAAGCAGAAAAGGATGTGTCAAAAACTAAATTAGAGAAAAAACAATTAGAGTTAGTTAGTAAAACAAATTTCATTGCTCAAAGAAACAATTATCTAGACATTTTAAAGCACAGTGTTTTAAAACAAAAAGGTAAAAATAAAGATTCTGAAAAAGTGTCTTTTGAAATTGAAAGAGAAATTGATAGAATCATTGGATCTGAAAAAATATTTGAAAACTTTGAGAGTCAATTTACAGAGGTATATCCTGAGTTCTTTAAAGTTTTAGTATTGAAATATGGAAAACTCTCACAAACTGATCTTCGTCTGTGTGCTTACATTAAAATGAATCAAAGCACTAATGAAATTTCTCAAATAACAGGAGTGTCAATAAGAACAGTTGAAACTCAAAGGTATCGATTAGGAAAAAAAATAAAACTTTTAGATTCTGAAAGTCTTAACTCAGTTATAATTTCTATTTAATAATGAAAAACTTATTCTTAATATTCTTTGGAATACTAATGAGTCTTGAAGTATATTCACAACAAGACCCCCAATACACTCAATACATGTACAATACCATGAGTGTAAACTCTGCTTATACGGGTCAAAGAGATGTATTGAGTGTCACGGGTTTATATCGCACACAATGGGTGGGTATTGATGGTGCTCCAAAGACACTAACATTTGGAATTCATTCTCCTTTAAAAAACCAAAATCTTGGCATAGGGTTAAGTATTGTAAGCGATCAATTAGGACCAATAAGAGAGGACTACATAGATCTAAATTTTTCTTATACAATAAGATTAAATGAATTAACGGAGCTATCATTTGGGCTTAAAGGAGGCTTACATAATTTAAATTCAGATTGGACCAGGGGAGTTCTTTTTCAAAATACTGATCTAGCTTTTAATGAAAATATAAGTTTGTTTTCTCCAACAATAGGTGTCGGGTTATATTTACACTCCACTAGGGGTTATTTAGGACTATCATTACCAAATATTTTAACTACGAAGCATTATGATGATTACAAAGGTTCTTTAGCCTCAGAAAGTTTACATTTTTTTGTAATTGGAGGGTATGTGTTTAATATAGATAATAGTATAAAGTTAAAACCAGCTTTTATGGTGAAAGCTGTTTCTGGCTCCCCCATTATAGCAGACCTTTCAATGAATACAATGTTTAATAACAGATTTGTATTAGGCTTAGCATACAGGTGGGATGATTCTATTAGTGGGTTGACTGGTTTACAGGTAAGTGACACTTTATTTATTGGTTATGCCTATGATTACAACAATTCTATGGGAAATAAATATACGGGAGGGACTCATGAAATTATGTTGAGGTTTGAATTACAAGAAATAACTAAAAGATTAAAAATATTATCACCAAGATTCTTTTAAAAGCTAAAACAATGAAAAACAGACTATTTATAATATCGTTATTTACATTATGTCTTGTTAAGGTTTCTTTTGGGCAAAAAAATACAATTAAGAATGCACAAAAAGAATATGATAATTTATCATATGTCAAAATAATTGAACAGCTTTCTTCATCAGCCGAAGTCGGCAAAGATGATACAAAGACTCTTCTACTGGCAAATTCATATTATTTTAATGGACAAATGGAGGAAGCTTCTAGATGGTATAAACAATTATTGTCATCAAATGAAGAAGCTTTGGATAAAGAAATTTATTTCAGATACGCGCAATCCTTAAAGGCGGTTGAAAATTATTCTGAATCTGACAGTATTATGAAGAAGTTTATTAAGTCAAACCCAGAAGATTCACGAAGTAAATTATTCAATATAAATTACCTTCAGGCAATAGATTTAGTATCTGATGAGTTCCCTTTACGTAATTTAGAGATAAACACTTCCTTTTCA
>Ga0209089_10004400_pt1 | contig 11756 bp, 10 predicted proteins | sample ArcticOcean_MG_C_FD_187431 | JGI IMG/M metagenome (GOLD analysis project Ga0209089, IMG submission 187431) | Marine microbial communities from western Arctic Ocean - ArcticOcean_MG_CB2_150 (SPAdes) (version 2) | ecosystem: Environmental > Aquatic > Marine > Oceanic | place: Arctic Ocean: Canada...
TATTAAATTTATAATAAAAAGAATATATACAAAAGATATATCACTAGAATCACCAGCAGCTCCTAAAGTATTTGATGATCAGACCATCAAGCCAAAATTGGGCTTTAGGTTAAATAGTTCAATAGATAAAGTAGATGACATATCTTATGAAATTTCTCTAGATATAAATGTTAAAGCTGAAATCCCAGAACAAGTAATTTATATAGTTGAGATTAAGCAATCTGGTGTATTTATTATTGAGGGTGCGAGCGATGAAATAAAACAGGGTTTTTTGAATGTTAGATGTCCTGAAATTCTTTTCCCTTATGCGAGAGAAAATATTTCTTCTTTGATACAAAGAGCTGGTTTTCCTCCTTTGTTTATATCACCTGTAGACTTTAATGCCCTTTATAAAAACGAATTAGCAAAAACCAAATAATTAATTTATGTCTAATTATTTCCGTATTTTTGGAGCAGGAGAATGGGGGTTAGCATTAGCAAACCATCTTACTAAACAAGGTAATTTTGTTGAAATTTATATAAGAAATTCAAAAAAATATTTAGAATTAAATAATACAAATCAATGCAATAATCTAAAAATAAAATTTAATAATAAGGCCGTTTTTAATTTACTTTCAAAAAAAACTACTTTTGATGATTCAGAAAAAAATTTTAAAATATATAATATTATAGCAACCTCTAGTTCTGGCTTCGCTGATATTATAGAAGAACACAAAGATTATTTTTCTATGCATGATTCAATAACCTGGATTACAAAGGGCATTGATCACAAGTCTGGCTTACTATTTCATAAAATAATTGATAATATTTTATCTAAAAAAATTGATAAGTGTCTTTTATCTGGCCCAAGTTTTGCGCGAGATTTAGTTAATGAGGATAATATAATTATTAGCATTGGTTCTACTAACCTAAATCTAGCTAATACTTTAATTAATGCAATGCAGACTGATAAATTTAATCTGCTGTATACTGATGACTTAATTGGTATGGAAATTTCCGGTGTTATAAAAAATATTGTTGCAATCTTAGCTGGGATTATGACGACTAATGGCTACAATAATCAGGAGATTGGCAAACTAATTGATATGGCTAAACAAGAAACCCACGAGATATCTTCTTATATACAATCTACCGGTGACAAATCTTATTTGGTATCTGATAGCCAAGCATTAGAAACGCTCGCAAGCCCTGCATGTTTAGGTGATATGCTGCTTACTTGTTTTAATGATATTTCAAGAAATCGTCAATTTGGTTTGAAATTAGGAGCTAAAATTAAAATTCAACAGTCACTAAAAGATATTGGGACTGTAGAGGGATTTTTGTCAACAAAAACTTTATATGAAAATAAAAATAAGTATCATTGTGGCAATATAGTATTTGCTGCATATAAGATTTTATATCAATCAGAAAATCCAATTGAAGTTGTAAAAAAACTTCTTAATTAATACCCTTTACTTTCCTAGCTAGTGTATTTCTGCCCCATCCAAGCAACTTTGCTGCTTCAAGTTTTATTCCATTTGAAGCTTTTAGCGATTCATCTATAAGGACTTTTTCAATTTCAGCGCTTACTTTTTTTATGATGCTTTTATCTGTTTGAATTTTATGTCTGATATGTTCTTGTAAATTTGATTTCCAGTCAACATTAATTTCATCAGTAGAAATATTTTTTTTCAATATATCTTCAGGAAGGTCTTCCATGGAAATTGTAGATGATGCACACATAACAGTTAAATATCTACATGTATTTTCAAGCTGTCTTATGTTTCCAGGCCATGAAAAATTTATTAAATATTTTAATGTAATATTATCAATTTCTTTTTTATCTGTTTTAAGTTCTATTGATGATTGTTTTAAAAAGTAATCTACTAGTGCGGGGATATCCTCATTTCTCTCTCTAAGAGAAGGAAGCTCAATCTTAAAGACATTTAGTCTATGATATAAATCTTCTCTAAATTTTGATGTTTTAATTAAATCTTCAATAGATTGGTTAGTTGCCGCAATTATCCTAACATCAGATTTTATTGGTTCATGTCCACCAACTCTATAAAATTCTTGACTAGATAATACTCTAAGTAATCTAGTTTGTAATTCTGGATGCATATCGCCTATTTCATCTAAAAACAATGTTCCGCCCCGAGCTTGTTCAAATCTTCCAACTCTTTGAGTTTGGGCCCCTGTAAATGAACCTTTTTCATGACCAAATAATTCAGACTCTAGAAGATCATGAGGTATAGCTGCAACATTTATGGCAACAAATGGATTCTGACTTCTTTGACTATTATCATGAACTGCTTGAGCTATGAGCTCTTTCCCAGTTCCCGACTCACCTCTAATTAAAACAGTAATTTCAGAATTTGAGATTTTCCCTATTGCCCTAAATACATTCTGTAATGACTGTGCCTGCCCTATAATCTTTGATGATTTTGAAAATTCAGTAGATTTAGTTTTTTCTTTTATTGACTCAGAGTTATTAAGTGCCTTCAATGCTAGCGACCTTATTGTGTCAACATCAAATGGTTTCGGCAAATATTCAAATGCCCCGCCTTTATACGCAGAAAGCGCATTATCAATATCTGAATGTGCTGTGATTACAATAGTTGGTAAACCCGGATACTTTGCCGAAACTTTTTGTAATAATTCTAGGCCAGATAAGCCAGGCATTTTAATGTCTGTAATTATTAAATCTGGTTTATCAGAATTTAAAGCTAGCAATGCTTCTGATCCATTTGGAAATGTTTCAATAATAAAACTATCTTCAAGAGCACTTCTGCATATAGTTCTAATGCTTTCTTCATCATCAATAATCCACAATTTTGGTTTTATCATTCGTTATACCATGGAATCATTATTGAGAATTTTGTTTCATTATTTTTACTTTTACATTCAATTAAACCTTTATTTTGAATTATGATTGACTGAGCTATTGTTAATCCTAAGCCCATACCATTTGGCTTTGTTGTTACCATAGGATAAAATATTTCTTTAAGTTTTTCGCTAGGAATACCAATCCCATTATCAATAATATCAAGCTTAATTACCAAATCATGTTTTGTATCACCAATTGTGTATTTTAATAATGGACGTGTTTTTATTATAATTTTACCGGTTTCACTAACAGCCTGTATTGCATTACGTATTATATTTATAAGCGCTTGTATTATTTGATTTTTATCAATATTTAGTTGAGGAATACTGGGATCATAATCTTTAACAAATAGTATTTTTGAATTATCTAAATCATATTTAAATAACTCAATCACATGTTCGGTTACTTCATGGATATTTATAAGTTCTTTTTGGTTTGATTGTATAGGCGATGACATCGCATTAATCAACTTAAGAAGTCTTTCAGATTCTTTCCGTATGATTTTTGTAAATTTTGTCTGTGATTCATCTTTTAAGGTCCTATCTAGTAATTGTGCAGCCCCCATTATTCCACCTAGAGGATTTTTAATTTCATGAGATAGACCCTTTATCATTTCACGCGTTGCTTTTTGTTGTTCAATTAAATTTTGATCAATAGAAATGTTATATAATCTGCCAGTTTCGTTTAACTCAATTAAAATATATTTGTCATTTTCAGAATAGTAACTTGAAATACTACAGTCTACTATTCTCTCTATGCGATCAAAGTTTTTAAACTTCAAATCTCTGAGCATCACAGTTTGTTGGTCTTTTTTAATATTTTCTATATATGTCCAAAGACTCACATTTTCACACTGTAGTTCTGACAGGTCTTTTAATATATTGCTTGAACCAATAAGGTCATATGCAGCTGTATTTGTATAAAAATAATTTAGATTTTCATCTAGTATTATTATGGCTGTTCTTAAATTATCTAGTATTTCATAGCTTAAATTAAAGTGGCCACTCAAAATATTATTTTTTTTATTCATAAGATTTAGAATATATGGCTGCCCCATAAGGAGCAGCCATTAATATTACAAACTATAATACATCTCAAATTCACATGGATGTGTAGATTGTCTCAATCTTTGAACTTCTTCATACTTTAGTTCAATAAATGAGTTAATTGCTTTATCTGTGAAAACATCTCCTGCCTTAAGAAACTCACGGTCTTTGTCTAATGCATCTAATGCAACATCAAGACTAGGAGCAACAGTTGGCAACATTTTTTCCTCATCAGGCGATATACCAAATAAATCCACATCCATAGGTTCGCCCGGATGTATCTTATTCTTAATTCCATCAAGCCCAGCCATCATCATTGCGCTGAACGCAAGATATGGGTTCGCTGTTGAGTCTGGAAACCTGACTTCAATTCTTCTCGCTTTATCACTTGTAACAAAAGGTATTCTTATTGAAGCCGATCTATTACGTGCAGAATAAGTTAAGATTACTGGAGCCTCAAATCCTGGTATCAGTCTCTTGTAGCTATTTGTAGATGAGTTAGTAAGAGCATTAAGAGCTCTTGCATGTTTGATAATTCCACCAATATAGAATAAAGCATCTTCAGACATATTGCCGTATCCTTTGCCAGCAAAAATATTTTTTCCGTCTTTAGTCAATGATTGATGGACATGCATGCCTGTTCCGTTATCACCTGGTATTGGTTTAGGCATAAATGTAGCTGTTTTCCCATATGCATGGGCAACATTCATAACAGCATATTTATAGATTTGAACTTCATCAGCTTTACGTACAAGGGTATTAAATAAAGCGCCAATTTCAGCTTGTCCTGCTGTAGCAACTTCATGGTGATGAACTTCACATGTAACTCCCATTTCTTGTAATGTTGTTACCATTGCCGATCTACAATCTTGCAGTTGATCAACTGGTGGTACTGGAAAATATCCCCCTTTAACAAGAGGTCTATGTCCCATATTTCCTTCTTCATATTTTTTCCCGCTGTTATAGGAAGCTTCAGATGAGTCAACGCTGTAAAAACAACTTCCTAGCTTGTCTTCAAACCTAACATCATCAAATATAAAAAATTCATTTTCTGGTCCAAAATATGCTGTATCTGCAATACCTGAATCTTTTAGATAAGCTTCAGCTTTTTTTGCAATTGACCTCGGGTCTTTTTCATATGGTTTTTGATCCATAGGTTCAATTACATCACATCTTATATTTAAAGTAGGCTCATCAAAAAAAGGATCCATTATTGCTGTTGATGCATCAGGCATTAGAATCATATCTGACTCATTAATATCTTTCCATCCAGCAATAGAAGAACCATCAAACATCTTTCCTTCGGCCATATCAGTTTTTATGCCATCTTCAGATGCCGTCACAGTAACATGTTGCTCTTTACCGTTAGTATTTGTAAAACGGTAGTCAATAAATTTAACTTCTTTTTCTTTTACTATTTTTAGTATGTCCTCAATGCTCATTATTATTACCTCGTAATTGTTAATTCGTACAGTTATAGCTGCACATACCATGCCAGTTTTCATATATATGAGAATTGTTATATATTAGTGCATATTGTTGAAAATTATAATAAAATTTGTATTATATGCACTATTATAGCACATTAAAAAGCTCAATATAGTGCATAGTTAACAAAATAATGCATAAACTTGTTTTAGTAAAACAGAATAAAAATATAGTTTAAGTTTATACAACATCTATTAAGGTAAAAAACATTTATGATTTATACTGTTATTAGTATTAGAAAAAACGATGATAATAATAGTTAATAATTTCATATATAAACAAAAAAGGAATATCCATTGACTGCTCACACTATGGAAGATTTAGTAGCTCTTTGTAAGAGAAGAGGGTTTATATTTCAATCAAATGAAATTTATGGTGGATTACAAGGTCTCTATGATTATGGTCCTTTAGGAGTTGAATTAAAAAATAACCTTAAGCAAGCCTGGTGGAGAGCAATGATTCATGATCGAGATGATGTTGAAGGTTTGGATGCTTCAATATTAACTCATCCCGAAGTACTCAAATATTCTGGGCATGAAGATACATTTTCTGATCCATTAGTAGATTGTAAATCCTGTAAATCACGATGGAAATCTGACCAAATAACAGAACAAAAATGCCCTTCATGTGGCTCAGCAGATTTAACTGAACCAAGACCATTTAATTTAATGTTTAAAACAAGTGTGGGGCCAATAGATGATGGTAGTAGTTTTGCTTATTTGAGACCAGAAACTGCTCAACAAATTTTTACTAATTTTAAAAACATTGTTGACTCAACATCAAGGTCTTTGCCTTTTGGAATAGCTCAAATTGGAAAAGCTTTCAGGAATGAGATAACTCCTAGAAATTTTATTTTTAGAGTTAGAGAATTTGAACAAATGGAATTAGAGTTTTTTGTTGAGCCTGGAACAGACGACAAATGGCACAAAGAATGGGTTGGAAATAGAATAAAGTGGTGGGTGAAACAGGGCATACCTGAAAAAAAATTAAAAACCTTTGAAGTGCCTAAGGAAGATTTAGCACATTATTCAAAATCAACCATAGACTTAATGTATGAATTTCCTCATGGGTTGGAAGAACTTGAAGGAATTGCTAATAGAACTGATTTTGACTTGGGGTCTCATAGCAAAAATCAAGAAGAACTAGGTATATCTGCAAAAGTAAATGTAAACAATTCATCCAATGCAAAATTAGCCATTCAAGACATAAATACAAAAAAATGGTCTGTCCCTTATGTAATAGAACCTTCTGCTGGAGTAGACAGAGGCGTACTAGCTGTTTTAAATGAAGCCTACAAAGTTGAAAAACTTGATGATGGGAAAGAAAGAGTAGTTTTAGGATTTGCGCCACATTTAGCTCCCATAAAAGCAGCGATAATACCTCTAAAGAAAAATAAGGAAGAATTAGTTTCAACAGCCATAAAACTAAAAAATAAGTTACAAACTATTCAAGTAGGTAGAGTTGTGGTTGAAAATACAGGGAATATTGGTAAAAGCTATAGAAAACATGATGAAATTGGCACTCCTTTATGTGTGACTATAGATTTTGATACTTTAGAAAAAGAAATAATTACAATTAGAAACAGAGATACCATGCAACAACAAAAAATGCACATTGATGAAGTTGCAGACTTCTTTACAAAATATTTCCAATAGTGAAAAAACATAAGCATATTATTTTAGATAGGGATGGAGTTATTAATTTTGACTCATTAGATCATATTAAAACTCCTGATGAGTGGATTCCAATACCTAGAAGTATTGAAGCAATTAAAAAACTTTGTGATGAAGGTTATCAGATTATTATTATTACTAATCAATCTGGGATTGATAGAGGCATCATACAATATAATGACTTTATAAATATTAATAAAAAAATGATTAATGAAATTGATCAAGCTGGTGGAACTATAAGCGCTATTTTATATTGCCCAACTTTGCCTTCAATAAAAAATAAATACCGTAAACCTGGTAGCGGAATGTTTGAAGAAATATCTGAGAGATTAAATTTTTCTTTAAAATCATGTTTCTCTATAGGTGATTCACCACGAGATATTGTTGCTTCTATTAGCGCTAAATGTAAACCACTAGGAGTAAGGACTGGAAATGGAAATAAAATTTTAGATGATATAAATCTTAATATCCCTATGTTTGATGATTTATATGAAGCAGTAGAATTTATACTTAAAAAAAATAATAAATAACATGCTATTTTTTAAGTCCCTAATTTTTTGGATAATATTTTTAATCTCAATATTGCTACTTTCACCTGCCCTTATTTTTTTAAGAATATTTAGTTATTCTTTGGCGCTTAGTATTGCTAAAATATGGGCATTTATTATTATAAAATCTCTAAAATTTTTTTGTAGTCTTGAATATAAAATAATTGGCAAAAAAAATCTCAAATTTTCAGATAATATAATTTTTTCAAAACATCAGTCAACATGGGAGACAATATTTTTTATTTTGTTAATACCAAAACCTGTGTTTGTAGTAAAAAAAGAACTTATGTTTATTCCATTATTTGGCTGGTGCTTATATTTGTTGGGAAATATTGGTATTGATAGAAATTCAGGCCGTAAAGCTATAAAAAAAATGATGTTAGATGGGAACAACCTAATTAAAAAAGGGCGGACTATTATTGTTTTTCCTGAAGGAACAAGGGTATCTTGTAAATCTAAAACAGTAATTAAAAAAGGAGGGCTCCTTATGACAAAATCAATGAGTCTTGGAATTATTCCCATAACTCATGATGCAGGCAAATATTGGCCTAAGCATAGCTTTATAAAATATCCTGGTACTATAAAAATGATTATTGGGAAACCTATCCCTTCACAGGTTGTCTCCTCTCATAATTTTAAAAATCAGATAGAAAAGTGGATGGATAAAGCAATTTTAATTGATTCTTAAGGTGCTGGGTTTGGTGTTTGTTCATGTATATTATTTATTTCTTCAATAATTTCTGGACTCAAATTTATATTTATACTATCTATATTTTCTTTAAGTTGATTAAGTGTGGTTGCTCCAATAATATTGCTTGAAACAAATGGTCTCGTGTTTACAAAAGCTAGAGCAAGTTGAGTGAGGCTTAAGTTAAACTTTTTGGCAACTGCTAAATATTCTGTTACAGCTTTTTTGCATTTATCATTACTATATCTTGTAAACCAATCACCATATAATCCCAAACGAGAGTTTTCAGGATAGGCTTCTTGGTATTTACCTGTGAGCATACCAAAACCTAAAGGAGAGTATGCCAATAACCCAATTTTTTCTCTATATGATATTTCAGCTAAACCAACTTCATATGTTCTGTTCAGCAAGCTATACGGGTTTTGAATACTCATTATTCGTGGATATTTTATTTGATTCAGAGCAGATAGTTTTAGGTATTCCATAACACCCCATGGAGTTTCATTCGATATTCCTATATTTCTTATCTTGCCACTTTTTACTGCATCGTTTAATGCTTCAAGAGTTTCTGAAATTGGAATTCCAAAATCATCAGATTGACTATACCCAAGTCTTCCAAAATAATTAGATTTTCTTTCAGGCCAATGAACTTGATAAAGATCAATATAGTCAGTATTTAATCTTTCAAGAGAACTATCAATCGCTTTTTTTACATGCACAGCACTTAAGCGTGAACCATCTCTGACATATTCCATCCCAGGCCCAGAAATTTTAGTGGCAATCATATATTTATCCCTATTTCTGAATTTTGTCATCCACGACCCAACATATTTTTCTGATAACCCTTGAGTTTCTTTCTTTGGAGGGATTGCATACATTTCAGCTGTGTCAATAATATTCACACCATTTGCAATTGCATATGATAGTTGCTCATGAGATTCTTTTTCGTTATTTTGTTCACCAAAAGTCATTGTGCCAAGACAAATTGTACTCACTTCTAAATCTGTATTTCCCAATTTTCTGTATTGCATGTATACCCCCAAGACAGCATAAGCCAAATATGATATTATTCTTATGTATACATTTATTTATACATATTTCTATAAAAATTAATAGAGGAGTTTGGGATAAACTTTTTAATTTACATTAGAACAATGTTCTTTAATTTTAACACTTGGTTGCCTGAGGCGCTGAGTAATAAGGATTTTCTTTCGAGAGATTTTGTTAGTGGTATTACAATAGCAATGATTATAATACCCCAGTCGATGGCATACGCTACTTTAGCTGGATTAGAGCCTATTTATGGGCTTTATGCCTCACTGATACCAGTGGGAATAGCATCAATATTTGGATCTTCAAGATATTTAGCTACAGGTCCTGTTGCCATGGTTTGTCTTTTAACATCTGTCGCAATATCATCATTAGCTTCTGGACAGACTGATTTATATATTTATTTTGCAATATTATTAGCCTTTTCAGTTGGTATATTCCAAATAATATTATCATTGAGTAGAGCAGGTTATCTTTTTGACAAAATACCAGAACATGTTCTCCTTGGTTTTACATCTGCAGCAGCTTTAATAATAGCTATGTCACAATTAAGTAAAGTTTTTGGAATGCCAAAAATATCTTTTATGCAATTAGCTGATTTAAACTCTCTTCTTGAAACACACCCTTTCAGCGTGGAGGCTTTATCACTTTCTATCATTATCTTGCTCTTCATGTATATCGTAAAAAATAAATTAACTACAAATACGACAGTAAGTAATCTTGCAGTTTTTTTTGCTGTAGTAATATCAATATTAATTTCAACACTTTTTATATACAAAGCTCCAATAGTTGGCTATATTCCAGCAGGATTACCTGATATAAAATTACCTTCTTATGATTTTTTTAAAGTCTCTATGCCTATGTTAATAATTCATACAATAATAATTTCATTTGTAGGTTTCATGGAAGCTATTGCTATTGCAAAACAATTACATAACAAAAAACCACCTAAAGATGATAAGGGTGTTGAATTATTTAAAGACCCAACTCCTATTAACACCAACCAGGAGCTTTTTGGTCAAGGCTGCGCAAATATCTCATCTGGATTATCAGGAAGCTTGCCAGTTTCAGGGTCATTTTCTAGATCCGCAGTTAATGAGGCATGTGGATCATATAGTGGTTTTTCTTCTGTTATAACAATGATAGTTGTGGGATTAACCCTACTATACGCAACTCCATTATTGTATAACCTTCCAGAGGCAACATTAGGAGTTATAGTTATTTTTGCTGTATGGCCACTCATAAGAATTAAAGAAATGAAAAGACTTTATAGTGAAAATAAAGAACTAGGGTCTGTTACCTGGATTACATTTATTAGTACGCTTATATTTCCATTATTATCCTGGGAATTATTTGAAGGCATAACAACACATATTTGGACTGGTATAATATTTGGATTTATTGTTCATATAATTTTTAGTATAATTTTCAAAGATCCTCAAACCTAAAAAAGTTTAACCTCAATTAAATCAAATATCAGATTATTTTTTTTATAAGCTTTTTTTTCATATCGAGTTATAGGCCTCAAACCTCTATTGTTACTAAAAGAGATACATTTTTTAAATAGCTTTGATAATATATTCCTAACTGAATACGCATAATTTATATGATCTGTTGCAAAATGAAATTTCCCATTTTTTTTAAGTTTACTAAATAGCATATCAATAGAATAAAGATTTATAATTCTTCTTTTGAGATGTTTCTTTTTTGGCCATGGGTCTGGGAAAAATATATATATATGGTCTAATGAATTATCTGGAAAAAAGTTTTTTACTATTTCTATTGCATCACCATGAAATACAAAAATATTATCTAAATTATTTTTTTTAATTAGATTATTTAAATTTTCTATACCTCTGTAATATGACTCTATACAATAATAATTATTTGGTTTTTCACATAGCATATTAATAACTGAATCACCTGTTCCAAATCCAATTTCTAAAATGTTCTTATTTTTATTTTGTAGGCTTTTTTTAGCTATTTCTATTTCATTATCAGAAAGTTTGTAAGATTTTTGGCTGGCCTGTCTTGATCTATGATTGCTATAGAATATAGGTTTAGTTTTATTATTTGTTATCAAATAAACTTCCTTTAGTAGGTGATGATGCTGAAGCATATTTTTTCTTAATAATTCTTCCTGCATGAAAGGCTTCATACCCAGCTTCTACTGCTTTTTTCATCGCACTAGCCATTAATACTGGATTATCTGCACAAGCTATTGCAGTATTCATTAGTACTCCATCACAACCCAACTCCATGACTATAGACGCATCAGATGCAGTGCCAACGCCAGCATCAACTATTATTGGTACTGTAGCATTTTCAACAATTGAAAGAATATTATATTTATTTTGTATGCCTAATCCAGAACCTATTGGTGCAGCAAGTGGCATT
>Ga0209089_10004407_pt1 | contig 11750 bp, 10 predicted proteins | sample ArcticOcean_MG_C_FD_187431 | JGI IMG/M metagenome (GOLD analysis project Ga0209089, IMG submission 187431) | Marine microbial communities from western Arctic Ocean - ArcticOcean_MG_CB2_150 (SPAdes) (version 2) | ecosystem: Environmental > Aquatic > Marine > Oceanic | place: Arctic Ocean: Canada...
TGGTGGACTGCCTTACAGTGTTCTTGGACTAATCTGACCCACTCATCATCGTTTTCGCCGGTAATCTTCTCTCCGCACGGACAATTAACTACCTTATCCATGATAATACCTCCTTAGGGGTTTGAATTCGGATTGGGATACCTAGCTATAATACGAAATTGATTTTGGCGAAATCTTGGCAAACGTTTGGCGGAAGATGGGCATAAGGGTTTACGTCACAGGCAGGGTTACCGTTGAAGTGGACGGCCAAGTTGTAATCAATGAGTGCCGGTTTCGGGGAAAGCAAGACCGGATCATTTTTGTATACCTAGTGTGCGAACGAAGCCGTCCGGCAGCTAAATAAGAGTTAGCGTCGGTCTTGTGGCCCGAAGACCAGTCGGATGCTTGGGAAGCCTCAATCAGCGCATTGACCAGCCGCCTGGCTGGGATGCTTTCTTCAGAAGGGCTTGAAGACCTGGGTATGTCCTTCTCTCGCCAGTACGGGCAGTACCGACTCCGTTTGCCCAGTGATGCCTGGGTCGACATTGAAGCGGGTAATTCCGCATTGGACCGGGCAGAGGCGGCAGTGAGAAACGGTGAAGCAAGAAACGACCTGGGATCGGCTGCAGTAGCGGCTTCCATCGCCCGGCGGCCATTTCTGACCGGAGTGGAAGGTTTTTGGCGTGAGAGTTTTCAAGGCAAGCTGGACCGTCAGTTGGTCAGAGCCTTGGATTGCTTGGGCGAGATGCAATTAGAGATTGGCGAGCCGCAAACCGCTTTGGAGTCGACTTTGGAAGGCATCAGGTTGGATCCCTACCGGGCAAGGAACCACCAGTGCCTAATGGGGGCCTACGCAGCAAACGGAAACAGGGCTAAAGCCGTGGCCGCCTACCTGAGTTTCGAGAATTGCTGGCTAATGACGTTGGTACTGACCCTGAGCCTGAAACAGAAGCTCTCTATCTGAAGATCCTGAATTAGGGTGTGATGTCCTTTTCTAAGTCGTGTGTTGAAAAATAAAAGGCGCCCGGAACAAATAGTTCCGGGCGCCTTTTTGTTTTCCTGATTGAGAGCTTGCGGTTAGCCCTCGCCGGTTAGGACTCGGACCACCATTGGTGCCAGTTCTTCTGCTCTGGCTTTCAGGGCGGGTCGATCCATGTTCTCTATTGGATGCGAAGTGAAAATCGTTGGGTAGTCGGGCGCTCCCCACATCTTGGCCATTCCTTGGGCCGTTGGAATGAAACGGTCGGTACAGATCGTTGCGGAAGGTATACCAGCGTTCTCCACGTGAATCCCGTCGTGCACACTGCACGCACTGCAGGAACCTCAATCACCTATCGCAATTACCACTGCATCTACTTTAGAGACCAATTCCTTCAGGGCTGCCGGGTCGGCGGCCTTGGAGGCGCTGGGCTTTCTATGCCAGTGGACCTCGATTATCTCGTAGCGGGTCTTAAGCACCTCCGCCAATTCCTCAAGCAGGACATCGGCGTTGCGCTTGCTGTCGTCAATAATTCCCAGTCGGGTTCCAGCTAGGCTGGCCAGTCTCGGCGCACCGTCAAAGGGTGCAATCACTGGTTGGGTGACTGGGTTTACCAGTATATGTTCGCTCTGGGCCATTTGGTTCCCTCTCTCTGCGCTGATCAATGGCGCTCAATGAGTAGCTACTTGAATTGTCGCAATCTCGGATTGAAAAAGCAACGAAATAATCGTTAATCACTTGGGTGTTAGTCAGCTGGAATATTCGAACGGGCAGAATTCCGCGTATTTGCCTGGGTATTGAATGAACAGGCCATAGCCATCATAGGAGAATGCGCTGGTCGTGCACAGTTCTTGAATCTGGGAGGTGAATCCGGTTGGTTTAGTCAAAACGGCCATCTCGTCTTCTCCAGTCACTGCGTTCTTCATCGCCGTTAGCTGAAAGTCTAGTTTTCCCGGAATCTTGGCGTAACTGTTGATGCCGTCGATCTTCACCTCAAAGGGCACGTATCTAAACCCGATGAACTTGGTCGTAAGGTCAAGAAAGACACTGAACGGCGCTTCATTTTGAATCATATTCTCTATGGCTGGACGCTGGTCTTCGCTGGCCCGTTCGTCGATCAAGTAAACGCTCGTACCGTTTCCCAGATGAATCGCAGCTGGAAATATCGAGGCCTCTGAGATGCCGATTCCTGATAGATCGACGCCGTTGTAATGACCTTCGTCCACCTGCCAAAGGTAGACACCTTCACAAGAGCCATAGTTGGGCGCTTGTTCGAAATTGCATGGGCAGCCCCAATCGCAATTACACGCGCCCAACAAGTGCCCTTTTAGATGGTAATTCCCGTTGGCGGTAATTCTTATTGTCCCTCGCCTATCTTATGACCTTGGTCACGGCGGTGCTGCCAACCTTGGGGCCCCAACTGGGGATTACCGAAGACATGTTGGATTCCTCGCCACCGGCGAAGATCAACAGGATATCGTCAGGCTCCGGGATGAGCGAGATCATGGTATCGCTATCGCCCGGCTCAACGTCGCCCTTCATTACGGTCGCGGCCTTGAGGTCGGCTACGGAGCGTTGGATTCTAGCGTGTAAATATTCTCTTATCTGGGTTTTGGTCCAATCTTTCCATAATTGGGAGTTGCCGGCGATGGTGACGACAATCTGGCCTTGTCTCACCCCAATCCCCGTGTTGCCAACGGAACCGGAGGTGGACATGTTGCTTCCCAAGCTAGATGCAACGTCTGACAGTGCGTGCAGGATGGGCTCGGGGTGGCCAACGGCCCGAACCTGGCGAGGCGACTCTCCAGCGAAGACCGTTACGGTGCTCTGGTCGGCGGAGAAACCGCGTTCCACGTGCAGCGGCGTCCAGTGAGTGTCGTTTTCGGCCTCTGCGATGCAGTAGGTGTACTTGCCGGGGTGGCCAATGACGCTACGGTCAAAGACGCCGGGTATGGCGGCGCAGGCGTTCATCAGAATCAACCGCACGGCACGACCAATGGTGGCGTTGGCCCGGTTTCCGGGGCCGAACAGATTGTTGCGCGAGTTGATGTTTAGTTCTTTGCAGATGGGGCCGTTCACGATTGACAGGATCGCCGAGCCACCCATGCTGGAAGACGGGCCCACCAGGTTGAAGACCGGGTCAAGCATGGCCTCGGTTGCGGTGAGTATCACTGGCATGTATTCGGGCAGGCAACCGGCCATGACGGAGTTGGCGGCCACTTTGGCCACTGTTATCTCGCGGCGGCGCTCCGGAATCTCGCCGACCACTTCATCGGCTGGGCGGCCTGAACGCTCGATGAATTCACCGACCCGTTGTTCTGTCGGTGGGACCACGGGCAGACCGTCGGTCCAACCCAGGTCATAGCAGCGTTCGATGGCCTCTAAGGCCGAGTCCCATTGGACTGTTGTTGTATCACCGGAATCAGGCAAGGTTGGTGCCCTCCAATAAATTGTTGTGGTTCAATCGGTTTAAAAGTGCTTAACCTTGTCATTCTGAGCAGTAGCGAAGAATCTCGACGCTGGGAATTGAGACCCTGCTTTTCGCTCAGGGTGACAGGCGGAAAGGAGTTGTTAGTTCTGGAGGCCATTACTCCAGTGAGACGTGGCCCCCATTTCCGACGAGGTCGAGAGTCTCGACTACGTCGGACCTAACCTTCCCCCTTGCGGACTATTTGAAAAGCTGACAGCCACCAGCTGTCAGCTTTTAGCTACTTGGCTAGGGTGTACTTGGATAGGGAACGCAGTTCCTTGGGTGGGTTCATGTGGGAGCCGCGGATGGTGAAGGACACCTCTGCGACGTAGATGGAACCCTGGGAGTCAACGGCGATGCCGTGGGGGGCGATGAACTGTCCGGGGCCTTCACCCTCATTCTTGTCGCCGAACTGGCTGACCAGCTTGCCCCTCAAGTCGAAGATGGAAACGCGGTGTCCCAAGCCGGGGGCATCGTCCACACCACCCATGCCGTTCAGTTCACCAACGTAGATGTGCTCGCCCCAAAGGACCATGGAGTCAGGACGGTGGATGTTGCTCCACATGGTCTGGAACTTGCCATCGGTGTCAAAGATCTGGATTCGGTGGGCTTCACGGTCAACAACGTAGACATTGGCTTCGCTGTCGATGGCGATGTTGTGGGGGCGGATGAACTGTCCGGCATCGATGCCGGGTTCGCCCCAGGAGAACTTGTACTCACCAGCTCCGGTGTAGACGTGGATGCGGGAGTTGCCGTAGCCGTCTGAAACGTATATGTCTCCGTTTCCGGGGTGGATGGCGGCGGATGTGGGACGGTTGAAGGGTTCTCCGCTCCAGCGGGGAGAGGGGTTGTTCCGCTCTCCGATTTCAAGCAACTTGGTGCCGTCGGGGCTGAACTTCTGAATAGTGTGGATGCCGTCATCGGAGCAGAGCAGGGAGTCGTCATGGGCAATGTACAGGCCGTGGGTACGGTCGGCGCTGAAATCACCTTTTCCGAAGGAACGGATGTAGTTGCCGTCCCGGTCCAATACGATGATGGGCTCTTCGCCACGGGTTAGGACAAACACGTTGTCATTGGAGTCGATGGCAACCCCTGGGCATTCCTTGAAGGACATGCCGGCGGGCAACTTAGCCCAGTTCTCAACAAAGTTATAGCGGAAATCGCCGATACCGTAGACCTCTGGCATGTGTGCACCTTCTGTATTTATTTTTAGTTTCTTTCCCGACTGTGAAACACGACTCTGCGGTAGGCGCGAAACGCGGTTCATGGACAGGCATAGTAATCCTAAGTGTGGCCGATTCAGGTGTCAATGGGCGTAATGTGGTCGGTCGATTATGCCTGGGGAATTATAGAACCAAGTACGGTCTGGAGACGCATAATCCCGCCGTCCAAATGTCTCCCTGAGCGAAGCGAAGGGTCTGCCAAAGTAGTGCTCGGCAGATTCTTCGTCGGCCTACGGCGCTCCTCAGAATGACAATGTTTGCCTGTCATTTCGCGAGGACACATTGTCTAACGCTGCCGCTATTTTAAGACCTGCCCGCCCTCTCCTTTTAGGTAGTCGGCGGTGCGCAGAGCCAGAGCCTGAATTGTTGGTGTGGGGTTAACGCAGGCGCTGGTGGTGAAAATGCTGCCGTCAATAATGAACAGGTTGGAAACATCATGGGTGCGACCCCAGCGGTCTACCACCGACTTTTCCGGGTCCTCACCCATGCGGGCGGTTCCCATCAAATGCCAACCGGCGTTGCGGCGCAGAGGTGAGGCGATTGTCTTCTTGGCACCGGCGGCTTCCAGAACCTCGGTGGCCCTGGCAACTGCGTGCGCCAGCATTTTCGTTGAGTTCTCGCTTACTGTGTAGTTCAGCTTGGGCGCGGGTATGCCATCGCTGTCGGTCAGTTCCGGGTCCAGGGTTACTGTGTTGTGTTCTTCAGGCAGGTCTTCAGCCATGATGGTGATGCCGATCATGTGACCAAAGCGCTCTTTGAACTCGTCGTGATGCCCTTCACCCCATGCAACTTTCTCTCCCAGTAGACTGCCAATAGCCGCGGCAAGGGGTGCATCGGTGTAGGCCAAGACTTGAAGGTCGTAACCACGGATGAAATCGTGGTCTGGGTTGGTCTCGTAGAATTCCTGGCTCAGCATGGTGCTTCCTCTGGGATTGCCTTCCTCCGTGCCCAGGTCATCCTCAAAGACACCCAGCACAGAACCTACCGGGTGGTGCATCAGGCATTTGCCAACCAGGCCGCTGTTATTGGCCAGGCCATTCGGGAATAAGGCCGACTTTGAATTGAGCAGCAATCTTGCAGTGCCTACGCCGTTACAGGCTAAAACGACTGCCTTGGCCTTTTGTTCTTTCAGTTCTCCGTCCTGGTAGTAAAGCACCCCGGTGGCGTTTCCAGATTCGTCAATCGTGATCTCGCGCACCCTGGCGTAGGTCTCCAGGCGTGCCCCCGCTTTGAGTGCCAACGGCCAATAGGTTAAGTCTGTGGAAGCGAACGAACGGAGATAGCCACCAACATCAGGGTTTCGGTCGTGGTGATGGACTGAGGATATAGCGGTGTCTGAAGCCCACCAGTGCCAGCCCAGCTTTTCGAATGCTTGGGCCAGCAATTTCCCGCTTTTGCGAATGGAAAGCGGCGGACAGGGTCGTTCAGGTTTTTCCGGGTAGGCTGGATCACCCTTGAGACCGGAAACCCCCATCATTCGGTCATTCTCGTCGTAGTAGGGTTCCAGTTCTTCGTAAGAAACGGGCCAGTCGTCGGCCACGCCTTCCAGGGTCTTAACCTTGAAGTCTGAAGGATGGAAACGGGGGAAATGTGCACCCCAGTGAATCAAGCTGCCACCAACGGCGTTGTACATCAGCGGAGCAATCGGTGTGTCATCCTCATTGATTGGGTAGTCTTCCGGAAGTCCGCGAAAGCCAGGGTCAGGGTGGAAATCCGTCTGCCAATGAAGCTGGGAATCGGCCTCGGAAACTGGAAAAGCGTCAGTTGGTACCCACCCGCCCTGCTCCAAACAGACAACGTTGATGCCTGCTTGGGCCAGACTCCAGGTGAATGCTGCGCCTGAAGCCCCGGCTCCAATGACTACTACGTCGGCTATTTCCTGATTGTTGTCCTTGGCCATGTTGGTTCCTTACATAGAGAGGGACACGGTTTTGCCGTGTCCCTCTCACTAATTCAGATTGTTGCCCGCCTCTGACCGCTGAAAGCTGTCACCTAATGGCTCTTTAGCGCCGCTCGAACACGGCAGCAACACCCTGGCCACCACCCACGCACATGGTCTCCAGACCAAACTGGGCGTCCCTGGCTTCCATTTCGTTTAGCAGTGTGGTCAAGATTCGGGCGCCGGTAGCCGCGATGGGATGGCCCAATGAGATACCAGACCCATTGACGTTCAGGTTGTCTTCATTGGGGAGTTTCCACTCACGGAGCACTGCCAACACCTGGGCGGCGAAGGCTTCGTTGAGTTCGATCACATCCATGTCCGTGATCGACATGCCTAGCTTGCTCATCAGTTTGCTGACGGCGGGAACCGGGCCGATACCCATCGTGGCTGGGTGGCAGCCAGTTACGACCCAACCCTTTAGGAAGCCCATGGCCTCAAGGCCCAGCTCCTCTAATTTGTCTTCGGCCACCAACAAACAGACGGATGCGGCGTCGTTCTGGCTGCTGGCGTTGCCTGCAGAGACGGTGCCGTCTTTCATAACGGGGCGCAGGCGACCGAGAACTTCCATGGAACTATCGCCTCGTGGTCCCTCGTCCTTGTCGAATATTTTTGGGTCGCCCCGGCGCTGAGGAATCTCAATGGGGACAATCTGAGATTCGAACTTACCGGACTCTTGGGCGGCCACAGCTCGCTGGTGGCTGCGCAGTGAGTACTCGTCCTGTTCTTCCCGGGATATCTCATATTGTTTGGCCAGGTTCTCGGCGGTCTCAACCATGCCGCTGATAACGCCGAACCGGTCTTCAGGGGAGATGGTCTCCCGTGCGCGGGCCAAACGGTCATGCAGAGTTACGGATCCGAAGCGTGCGCCCCACCGTGACTCATTCACGTAGTACTCGGCGTTGCTCATGCTCTCTACGCCGCCGGCAATGACCACATCTGCGTTTTCGGTCTGGACCATCATGCAGGCGTTCAGGATAGCCTGCAGGCCGGAGGAGCAGCGACGATCCAGCTGATAGCCGGGCACTTCTATTGGGAGGCCAGCTTTGAGCAGAGCCAAGCGGCCAATGGCCGGGTTCTCTCCGCTGGGATACCCGTGGCCTAGGATCACGTCATCAACCTTGGCCGGGTCCAGCCCGCTGCGGTGCAGGGTCTCTTTGATTACAGTGGAGGCCAGCTCTTCAGCTGGTATGTCTTTTAGAGCACCGCCAAAATTGCCCACAGCGGTGCGGACCGGTGAAACGATGGCTACGCGTCGCATAATTTACTCCTAGAATGCCCATGAAAATAGTTCCCGTAATAATAACGTTTTTGGCGTAGGTGTGTCGAATGCCCCCGACGTGTCGGTCAACGAATCAAGTGGCGTATTTGGGCAAATGGTTTTGGGCAAATAAAAAGGGAAGGCGCTGCATCCGCCTTCCCTTTTTATTTGGGATGCCGGAGGGGTTTCGTTCTATTTCTACCTTCGGGCGGTTTCAACTCCCTCTAATCGGTCTTCCAAGTTTTCGAGGGCGTCTCGCCAACCCACCGGAGCCAGATCACGGGCTTTGTCCGGTATCATGTCGGCTGCGGACAATAAGAAAGAAGCTACTGACGACTCGGTAAATTTCGCTTCTAAGTCAGATATATCTTCTGTGCTCAAAGGTGTGTGATTGAGTATTTTCCCGGGTATCTCGTCTTCTAGAGACTTTTGAGTGTTTAATAACCCAGTTACGCTGAGAATCACAGCCGCAGCCAGAACTGCTCCCACCACCAGCCCTGCAGCCATGCCGCCAAGCCGGTCCGTCCAGCCCATGAACATACCGTAAACCAGATTACGGGCGATCTTTGAAGCCAACCAAGTAGCGGCAAAAATTGCGGAGATTATGGCAGCGGAGGACAGGACAACTGTGAGAGCGCCATTTGGCAAATAACCTGCTAACCAAGTTTCTGCTCCGCCCCTGAATTGGGCAACTGCCAAGATTCCGGCAAGTACCCCAATGACTGCGAATGAGGCACGTATAATGCCAATCCGCATGCCCATCAGTCCGCCGGTCACCAGAGTTCCGATGAGGACGATATTCACCCAGTTCATCTGTAGCTCCTGTTGCTACTTCCCTAGGTCCGAGGGAGTGGTTTAGCCCCAGTGGCCACTAGACCATTAATAGACATAATGCTACTTAAAGTATTACGGCTGTATTAATCGCATTTAATTTGAGGTCGAAATAATGCAGTGGTCAAGAGGTGATTTCTGGGGTTATCTTGCCGGTTAAATGGAAAAAGGCCGGGTCTCTACACTAAGAAAGACGGCGGCCCTTTTTTGAGGGGCTTGGGGTATTTATCATACCGCCCGCGTAATGAGCCGGGCAACCAGAATCTGTCAGCAGAAGCCAGGCGCAAAGGTTAGTGTTAGCCCTATCTGAGCGTTGAGATAAAGCCTCAATTATACCTAAATGGTTCAATCGGTCCCTTCAAGGGGAAATTACCCGCGTTTGATACCGCTGATGAGGTCCAGGTACTTGTATCCGGATCCTGTGTTGAACAACACCACCGACTCGTCAGGATCCAAGAATTTTTGGTCCAGAAGTTTCTTCAAACACACCAGCGTTGCTGCTCCTTCCGGAGCGGGGAAGATGCCTTCCGCAGTGGCCATCTCATACATGGCATCGATCATCTCTTCGTCGGAGACTGCCAATGCGGTGCCGCCTGTTGCCCTGATGGCTTCTAGAATCAAGTAGTCGGCAAAGGGATGGGGTACCCGCAGTCCGTCAGCTTTGGTGGTGGCGTTCTCCCACATCTGAGAAGTGCCAGCGCCTTCATTGAAGGCCCGCACCACGGGTTGGCAGCCGTCTGCCTGCACTGATATGAACTTGGGCTGCTTGCCTTCTATCCAACCCAACTCCAGCAGTTCTTTGAACCCCTTATACATGCCAATTATCCCGGTGCCGCCGCCGGTGGGATAAATCACAGCGTCCGGCATTTTCCAACCCAGTTGCTGGACCATTTCCAGGCCCATGGATTTCTTGCCTTCCGCGCGGTACGGCTCTTTTAGCGTCGAGAGGTCAAAGAATCCCAGTTCCTTGGCCACTGCCACGGCTTCCCGCCCGGCATCATTGATCAAGCCCTTCACAAGATTTAGTTCAGACCCGGCCACCAGAGTCTCTTTTTTATTGGCATCCGGAGCGTCTTGAGGCATAAATACCTTAGTCTCCATGCCAGACCGAGCCCCGTAAGCTGCTGCGGCACCGGCCGCGTTACCGGCAGAGGGCATGGTGAACCCGCTCACATTTAATTCCATGGCCTTTGAGACCGCGGCAGAAATCCCCCGGGCCTTGAAAGTGCCGGTGGGATTCAGACCCTCTTCTTTCACATAGAGATTGCGCATGCCCAACTGCTTTGCCAGGTTGTTGGTCTTAATCAACGGCGTGCCACCTTCGCCTAGAGTGACAATGTCGTTGGGGTCATTCACCGGAAGCAATTCAGCATACCGCCACATTGTGTCGGGGCGGGTGACCAGACTGTCGCGGTCAACCTCGCGTCCCAACTTGGCCAAGTCGTAGCGGGCGAACAATACTTTCTCACAGCAAGGGCTGATGCCCATCAGTTGATTGTGAGGGTAACTCTTGCCGCAGACAGTGCATTCCAGGTGGCTGATATAGCTGGTCATGTGGTGGCTAATCTCCTTTTAAGTACGGGCTCGCGAAATATGGCATTGCGAAGTACGGGCCTGCGAACCGCAGACCTAGCTCGGTGCAAAATTGTTGTTCTGTCCAGATTGCCCCTACTATACCCCACGGGGTCGCACCTGCGGAAAGTCTGTTTAGATAATCTTTCCGTTAGATTTTCAGAGAAACGCAGCTGCGCTGCCAAACTTGCCACAAGGCCAAGGGTTGAGTAATATGCCCGCTAGATGGACCGTGCGGCTCATCCCCACCGGCACCGGCCCGAAAAAACACCAACCCATAAGAAAATAGAGGGGACATCTAAGGAGAGCTATGAAACTGGTATTCTTTGACGATTTTATTTTAGGTGTAGTGAAAGACGACACCGTGGTCGACGTTTCCGGAGCCGTCAGTGGCATCGAACACACCTCACCCCAGGACCTGATCAACAAGATAATTGAGGACTTCTCCCAGCACCGCGCCGCGCTGCAACAGGCAGCAGACAGCGGTCAGGGCAAGCCTGTGAGCGAAGTGCGGTTGCGGTCTCCGCTGCCTAAGCCCCCCAACATCATCTGTATGGCAGTGAACTATATGGAGGACGGCACCAGGGCAGAACCGGCCCCAATCAACGCCTTCCAGAAGTCGCCAAACTCGGTCATCGGCAACGGCGACACAATGATTCTCCCGGATATCCCCGCCTCTATCTTTGAAGGCGAGGCTGAGATTGCCTTGGTCATTGGCAAAAAAGCCAAGAACGTTAGACCAGAAGATGCCTACGACTATATCTTCGGTTACATCAACTTCATCGATGGTTCCGCGCGCGGCCTACAGGCCGGCGGCAACACCTTCTATCAGATGAAGTCCAGGGACACTTTTGCTCCGATGGGCCCCTATCTAGTCACCGCTGATGAGATTGAAGACGCCCAGAATCTCGACATCAAATTGTGGGTCAATGAGGACCTGAAACAGTCTTTCAATACCGACGATATGGCTCACAAGATTCCTAGAATCATGGAATGGGTCACGTCCATCCACGAACTGGAACCCGGTGACGTCGTTGCAACCGGAACCAACCACCGTGGACTGAGCGCACTGATGGACGGCGACACTGTGGACCTGGAAGTTCAGGGACTGGGTACGCTGCATTTCGACATCCAAGACGACTTGAAGCGCACCTGGCAACGGACCACCCGCTTGGAGATGGCCGATCAGGGCAAAGAGGGAACAACGCCCCAGGTTGGCGGCAAGTACTCCTAAGTCACCATTCGCTTTGAATAAAAATCCCCTGCCACACAGCGGGGGATTTTTTGTTTTCAGCCCTCTGGCGTTTTACCAGCAAACCAGTTGTATAATCACCTATCTTTTAAGCCTCCATTTAAGCCTCTACGAAGTGAACACGAAGCGAATAGGAGTAAACCCTATGGCTAGCGAGAATAAACCTCAAATATCAATGGAAGAATTCAAGTTAATGGCAGACCGGGCAGGTCTTGGAATGGACCAATCAGAACTGGACCATCTA
>Ga0209089_10004421_pt1 | contig 11738 bp, 8 predicted proteins | sample ArcticOcean_MG_C_FD_187431 | JGI IMG/M metagenome (GOLD analysis project Ga0209089, IMG submission 187431) | Marine microbial communities from western Arctic Ocean - ArcticOcean_MG_CB2_150 (SPAdes) (version 2) | ecosystem: Environmental > Aquatic > Marine > Oceanic | place: Arctic Ocean: Canada...
GAAACTGTTGTGGAATTGATTAACAAGAATAGGATTAATCATTTAGCTATTGCGCCTGAAGGAACAAGGAAAAAAGTTGAAAAATGGAAGACAGGTTTTTATTACATTGCTCATCAATCAAGAATCCCTATAATGATGACCTCATTTGACTATAAAAATAAAACTGTGATTTTAAATAAAGCTTTTTATACTAGTGGAGACATAGAGAAAGATTTTAAATTCTTAAGAGATAAAGTTTCAAGTATTAAACCAAGAAAATAACTATTAATTGTTTTTACTATCAATGATAGTTAATACAATTCCAACAATTGAAACTATAAGGGCTAATCCTACTAATGGTAATTTGCCTTCAATATTAGGAGATGCTACAGCTGTTGGAATAGGTTCTAAGTTTATAAAAAGAACCATATACATCACGCCTGCTGAAAAGGCCCATCCTAATAATAACATTAACCTTTGAATATTTTTCTTAAATACAAATACGGCTGATAATAAAATTATAACAATCAAATAGTCAACAATCCATAAAGGAGCATATTGCCAATCACCCCAATTCAATATTGCTTCAACAATAGCAAGTATAATTGAATATAATGTCGCAACTATTAAATTTGTCTTTTTAACCATAATTAATAATTATTTATTCTAGATCAGTGTAAACATTCTGAACATCGTCATCTTCATCTATTAAATCTATTAATTTATCTATTTTAACCTTTTGTTCTTCATTTAGATTTTTTGTTACTTTTGGTAATCTTTCAAATTCACTAGAAATTATCTGCAAATTTCTTTTTTCTAGTTCCTTTTGAATTAATCCAAAATCCTCAAATCTTGAAATTAGAGTTATTAAATCATCGGATTTAGTTACTTCTAATACTCCGAAATCTATTAATTCCAATTCAAGTTCCTCTATATCAATACCCTGGCCACTAACCTCTATATAACAATTATGATAAAATAGGAATTCAACAGACCCAGAAGTTGCCAAATTACCATCAAATTTATTAAAATAACTCCTAATATTAGCAACAGTCCTATTATTATTATCAGTTGCTGCCTCAATTAATACAGCAATTCCGTGAGGGCCATAACCTTCAAGAAGAATCTCTTTAAAATCATCATTACTTTTTTCGCTAGCCCTCTTGATTGCACGTTCAATATTATCTTTAGGCATATTCGCATTTTTCGCATTTTGAATAACTGCTCTTAGTCTTGAATTTGAAGATGGATCTGTACCACCTTCTTTTACAGTAATAACAATTTCTCTTCCGATTCTAGTGAATGTTTTGGCCATATTTGACCATCTTTTTAATTTCCTAGCTTTTCTAAATTCAAATGCTCTTCCCATATTTATATTTCTATGAATGGCAGTTTTACAATTTCTGATTCAATAAATTCATCTCTAATTTTAATATAGATGTCCTTGTCAGTTCCTAATGACTCAATATTTATATATCCTAAACCAATTCCTTTTTTTAAAACAGGAGAAAAAGTTCCTGATGTGGTAACTCCAATTTCTTTATGACTAGAATTATAAATCTTATATCCACCTCTAGGAATACCTCTATTTTTAAGTTTGAATCCAACTAGTTTCTTTTTAGTCCCATTATTAATTTGATTTTCAAAAATTTCAAAACCAATGCATTCAGTTTCAGGTTTCGTAATCCAGCCTAATCCAGCCTCAATAGGGGAGGTGTTATCATTAATATCATTACCATATAGGCAATAACCCATTTCAATTCTTAAAGTATCTCTAGCTGCAAGACCTATTGGCTTCAATATTTTATTGTTATTGAATTTGAAAAGTGAATCCCAAACATTAACTACATCTTTATTAGGAATATATATTTCTAGGCCACCAGAACCAGTATATCCAGTTTTTGATAAAAGAATTTCATTGCAGTTATTAAATTTTGATGTAACATGCGAATAGTTCTTCATTCCTTTTAAATCTACATCTGTAAAGTTTTGACAATAATCAATTGCCTTAGGTCCTTGAACGGCGAGAAGTGAGTAATTATTAGATTCATCATTTATCGTTGCATTAAATGCTTTATTTTGATCTAAAATCCAGGTGTAATCTTTTTGAATATTTGATGCATTTACAACTAAAAGGTATTTTTCAATTTCAATTTGATAAACAATCAAATCATCTATAATTCCACCTTCAAAATTTGTAATGCAGTTATATTGTGCCATTCCTGGATGTAATTTTGAAATATCATTACTACAAACTCTTTGTAAAAGTTTAGTAGAATTCTTCCCAGAAATAAAAATCTCTCCCATGTGAGATACATCAAATATTCCTGCACTATTTCTAACATGCATATGCTCTTTGTTGACTGACGAATAACTAATAGGCATTTGAAATCCAGCGAAATTAGAAATTTTAGCTCCTAATTGAGAGTGTTTGTTAAAAAGAAATGTTTTTTTCATTAGATAAAATTGGTTTACTTTTATAATTAAATCGACAAATGATTTCTAAAATTAAAATATTTTTAATTCTTTTGATTATTAATAATAATTTTCTGTTGAATTCTCAACAGTATAATGATGATTTAGGGCCTGATTTTCATAAAAAAAAGAGATCTGAATTTAGAGAAAAGATGCCAGATAATAGCGTAGCTATTTTCTTCACTTCTCCTGTGATGAAAAGATCTAATGACACAAACTTTATGTATCACCAAAATCCCAACTTCTATTATTTAACAGGTTGGAGAGAACCACATGGTGTATTAATCATTTATTCAAATCAACAGGCAGATGAAAAAGGTAAATATTATGAGCAACTCTACATTAGAGAGAGAAATGAATATAGGGAAATGTGGGATGGAAAAAGATTAGGTATTGAAGGGGCTAGAAAAATGGGGTTTGATAGGGTTTATCTTAGATCAGGATTTATTGAAACTGAATTGGATTTTAGCAATTTTGATTATGTCCTTCATAATGAATTACGAGATGATGTAAGAGATAATACAAATGATGTTTATGATTTATTCGATTTACAAATAAAATTTGAGAAGTTGTTAAGTGATAGCTCAAATAATAAAAACGATAATGAGCTTATTGATAATAAAAAATTATCAATTAATAGTAAAACCTTAAATGATTTAATGAAAAGTCTACGACAAACAAAAGATAAACAAGAAATTGAATTATTAAGAAAGGCTGTAAAGATTTCTTCTTATGCTCAAGTTGAAGTTATGAAAGCTATCCATAACGAAATGACCGAGAGAGAGGTTCAGGGTATTCATGAATATATATATAAAAAATATGGTGCTGCTCATCAAGGATATAACTCAATAGTTGGATCTGGTGGAAATTCATGTGTATTGCATTATGTTACAAATGATAATAATAATATAAAAGATCAATTGATATTGATGGATGTTGGAGCTGAATATAGAGGATATACAGCTGATGTTACTAGGACTATTCCAGTTAATGGTAAATTTTCTAATGAACAAAAAGAAATATATAATCTCGTATATCAGGCTCAAGAAGAAGGAATAAGAATGTCAAAAATTGGAAATTCATTTACAGATATTAATAAGGCTTCATATAAAATAATTTCAGAAGGCTTGCTTTCTCTTGGAATAATTAATAATAGTAGAGATACTTCAAAATATTTTCCCCATGGGGTTTCTCATCATATTGGACTTGATGTTCATGATCCTGGAGATAGGGTTCTTTCTGAGAATATGGTTATAACTGTAGAACCAGGAATATATATACCTAGTGGTAGTGATTGCGACCCTAAATGGTGGAATATTGGAGTAAGAATAGAAGATGATATATTAATTACAAAAAATGGTCCAATAAATTTATCTTCAGATGCTCCCAGAAAAATTGAAGTTATTGAGGAGTTAATGAAACAGAAAAGCCTTTTGGGAGAATTTAAGCTTCCTATAATTAATTGACCCTACATAATAAATGATCCTTTAATTCATTGTAGCTTTCAATTTCAATAGTATTTTTCTTCTTTGTCATAATCTTTTTCAGTCTTGAAGGAAAACTAATTTGATTCCCTATAATATTTTCCACTTGTTCTTTAAATTTTATTGGATGAGCAGTTGATAAAAAAATACCATTTACATCAGATCTATGATTTTTTAAATAACTTTTTAAACCAAGATATCCAATTGCACTATGGGGATCCATTATATAGTTATAAGAGTTATAAACATCTTTAATAGCTTTTCTTGTTTCAGAATCATTATAGCTATAACCTTTTATGACTTTTTTAATTTTTTGAAGATCATTATTGAATATCTTTTGAATTCTAATAAAATTACTTGGATCTGACACATCCATTGCATTTGAAATTGTAGGTTTCGTTTTTTTAGGATCATATATACCAGATTCTAAATAGCTAGGAACTGTTTTATTAATATTAGTAGAGGCTAGAAATAGCTGAATATTTAAACCCATTTCTTTACTTAAAATTCCTGCACAAATATTACCAAAATTTCCACTTGGAACTGAAAAAATATTTTGATTATTATTTTCTATTTTTTTTATAGCTAAAAAATAATAAAACATTTGAGGTAACCATCTAGCAATATTTATTGAATTTGCTGATGTCAATGTAATTTTATTTTTTATTTCAATATCATTGAAGGCATCTTTAACCATTTTCTGACAATCATCAAAATTACCATTAACTTCAAAAGCAATAACATTTTTAGCATTTGTAGTAATTTGTTTTTCTTGAACTTGACTAATTCTTCCTTTAGGATACAAAATACAAACATTAATTCCATTTAAACCTTCAAATCCTTTTGCAACAGCTCCACCAGTATCTCCAGATGTTGCTACTAAAACTGTAATTTCTTTTGAATCAAAATCATTCTTGATTTTATCCATACATAAGGCGAAAAACTTTGCACCAATATCCTTAAAAGCAAGAGTTGGACCGTGAAATAACTCTAAGGAAAATATTGAATTTTCAACTTTCTTTAGAGGTATTTTAAAATCTATTGTGTTTTGAATAATTTTAATTAATTCATCTTCAGTAAAATCATTACCTATATAGTCTTTAATAACTTCATAACATAATTCAGTATCATCTATCGTTTTAATATTATCAATAATCTTTTTTGGAAGATTAATGATTTTTTCTGGGAAATACAGCCCTTTATCAGGAGCTAAACCGTTAATTAAAGCTGTTTTAAAGTTTACAGGCTGTGAATTATGATTTAAGCTAATATATTTCATTAATCAATAACTTTAACGCCCTCTGAATTTATTATTGAGACAAACCCATTATAACTAATATTAACACTATTATAGTGAGATGACATTTTATTCAGAATATTATTAGCTATTTTATTACTTTTTGATAGAGCGAAGATTGCTGGTCCTGAACCAGAAATACCACATGCAATTGCTCCAGATTTTATACTTATATCTTTAATATTATAAAATTCAGGAATTAAAAGAGCTCTATCAGGTTCAATTATCTCATCAACTATTGAATTTGACATTAAGTCATAATCTTCAGTGTATAAACTAGAAATAAATGCAGCTAAATTTGCAGATTGTTGAACCATTTTATCAATTGTAACCTTTGACTTAACCACCTTTCTTGAATCTATAGTTTTTAGTTCAATTTCTGGTCTAATTATCGTGACAATCAATCCTTTTGGATTTGGAAGTTTTATTATATCTAAATCTTTTACTGATCTAACCAAAGTAAAACCACCTAATAAAATAGGTGAGACATTGTCTGCATGATATGAACCACTAACAAATTTTTCCCCTTCCATTGCAAATTTTATTAATTCTAAATCACTAAAAGGAGAATCAATAAGTTTATTAATTGCAAAAACAACTCCAGCTGAACTTGCCGCACTACTTCCAATACCACTTCCGGGTTTAATGCCTTTTTTAATTTTTATATCAAATCCATAATCTAGTTTAATATCCTTCATCATTGCTTGAGCAGCAATTCCAGCTACATTTTTATCGATACTGGTTGGGAGATTGTATTTATCAATTGACGAAATTTTTATACCATTCTCTGATGTTTTTGTAACTGTTATTGTATCACCAACTTTATCAAGACAAAATCCAAGAATATCATATCCACACGACAAATTTGTTACACTTCCTGGAGAAAATACTTTTATGCTATCCATTATTTCTCACTAGCTTTAATTATATCAGCAAAAACTCCTGATGCTGTGAATTCACCTCCAGCTCCTGGACCTTTAACTACTAGGGGAGAATCTTTATATCTGTCAGTATGAAATACTGTGATATTATCACTACCCTCTAAATTATAAAAGGGGTGGTCTTCTTTTACTGCCTTCAAACCAACACTAGCCATATCATTTTCAAGACAGGCAACATACTTTAGTCTTGATCTCTTTTCTATTGCTTTATTTAATATTTGATTAAAGTGATCATTATTATTTTTTAATGATTTCAGGAATTCTTCCTTAGAGTTTGATTCAATCGATTCTTTTGGTAGGAATGTTTCATTTTGTACATCACTAAATTCTATTTTTTTACCACTTTCCCTAGCAAGAATTAATATTTTTCTTGAAACATCAATTCCGCATAAATCAATTTTTGGATCAGGTTCAGTATAACCAAGATCAACAGCCTTTTTAACAACTTCATAAAATGAATTTTCTTTATTGAAACTATTAAAAATAAAATTTAAAGTACCAGAGAGTATCGCTTCGATTTTTATAATCCTGTCTCCAGAATTTATAAGATTATTTAATGTATTAATTATTGGTAATGCTGCACCAACATTAGTTTCATAAAGAAATGGAGAATTATGATTTCTTGATAATGACTTTAGCTCAAGATATTTTTCTAAATTATCAGAACATGCAATTTTATTACAAGTGACAATACCTATTCCATTTTTTAAATAATTATTATAATTAATAGTTACATCTGCATTTGCTGTATTATCAATAAAAAGACTATTTCGTAGATTTTGATTTATCGAAAAATTTAAAAACTGATCATTATTAGAGATAAGATCACTTGAATCTAATTTTGATTTCCAATCATTAAGATCTATTTCAGTATCACTAAGGATCATTTTCTTTGAATTAGACAACCCCATAACTTTTAATTTGAGTCTTAAATTTTTTTCTAGTGATTTTTTTTGTTCAAAGATTTGTTTAATTAAATTCGATCCAACATTCCCTACACCTGTTATAAAAAGATGTACATTTTTACAATTATTCTCAAAGAATGCTTCATGTAATGAATTTAAAGCCTTTATGTTGTCTTTCTCATCTATTATTATTGATATATTTCTTTCTGATGCACCTTGAGCAATTGCTCTTATATTGATATTATTATTCCCTAAAGTGCTAAATAATTTTCCACTAACACCTTTTTTACTTTTCATATTATCTCCAACAATAGCAATATTTGATAAAGAATTTTCAATTTGAGATTCATTTATTTTATTTTGAGATATTTCATATTCAAATTCTTTATCAATAAGATTTTTTGCAGTCTTAGCATCAGATTCATTAACAGCTATACATATAGAGAATTCAGAAGAGGCTTGAGTTATCATTATAATATTTACTCTTTTTTGTGAGAGAGCATCAAAAAATCTTTTTGAAAAACCTGGAACACCAACCATTCCAGAACCTTCAAAGTTAATTATAGATATATTCTCAATATGGCTGATTCCCTTAACCGTATTTTTATTTTTAGATTCAGTTGAATTAGAAATACATGTGCCAATTGCATTTGAATCAAATGTGTTTTTAATATATGCTGGAATATTTTTCTCAATTAATGGTTGAAGTGTTGGGAAATAAATAACTTTTGCTCCAAAGAAAGATAGTTCCATAGCTTCTTTGTATGATAAAGATTCTATTGGCCTAGAATTTTTAACTATTTTTGGGTTAGCTGAAAAAACTCCGCTAACATCAGTCCATATTTCCAGAACTTTAGAATTTGTATAATTTGCAATAATTGAAGCTGTATAGTCAGATCCTCCTCTGCCTAAATTAGAGATTTCACTATTACTATCAGTTGCAATAAAACCAGGCATTAGAATTATTTTTGTTTCAATTAGATCTAAATTATTTGAAACTGCAATACCTGTCTTTTCCTCATCAATAATTTCATTATCATTATGATATTTTGTGAAAATAATTTTTCTGGAGTCAACATATGAAATATCATTACCTCTTTCTTTCAATATTTCATAAATTAGTTTACTTGATAAAATTTCTCCAAAGCTCAAAACCTTAGAGATTGTTTTTTTAGTTATCTCATCAATAGTAGATACTGCTTCTAAAATTGTTTCTAATTCATTTAATTGTTGTTTAAGAAAACTTAGCAAAGGACTTTGATTTTCAATTTTTGAAAGTCCACGAATAATTTCCAAGTGTCTTTCTTCGATTTGTTTTAGATAATCGGTTGAATTTTTTCCTCTAGAATTTAAGAATTCTTGAAGTATATTTGTAATATCTCCTAACGCTGAGACTACAACAACAATACTATCTTCCTCATTTTCGATTATTGAGAAGACTTTTTTTAACGAACTTGAAGTGGCAACTGAAGTTCCGCCGAATTTAATTACTTTCAAGAAGCTTTTTCCTTTTTATTGATCAGCAAATTTAATTCATTTGAATTTGATTTGTAATCTACAAGTAAATTATCTCCAGCTTTTATTTTGTTTGATACTAGATTTTTTGCAATAAGATCTTCAATATATTTTTGAATCATTCTATTTAAAGGTCGAGCTCCATTTTTTTCATCAAAACCTTTTTCGCAAATAAAGTCTTTAGCTTTTTTTGATATAGTGAGACTGTAACCAAGTTTACTAACTCTTTTAATTAAGCTTGATAATTCAATATCAACAATCTTATTAATATCTTCTATAGTAAGGGAATTAAAAATTATACATTCGTCGACTCTGTTAAGAAATTCAGGAGAGAAAGTATGTTTTAAAGCTTTTTCTATAACTTTTTTTTCAATATCTGAAGCTTGATTTTTTGTTGAGTTTGTTTCAAAACCTACTCCTAAACCAAAATCACTGATTTGCTTAACACCAAGGTTAGAAGTCATTATAATTATTGTATTCTGGAAATTAATTTTTCTTCCAACACTATCAGTCAAGGATCCATCATCTAGAATTTGAAGAAGCATACCATATATATCGGGATGTCCTTTTTCTATTTCATCAAATAAAATAACAGAATAGGGTCTTCTTTTAACTTTTTCAGTTAATTGCCCACCTTCTTCATAGCCTATATATCCTGGAGGAGCTCCTATTAATCTTGATACAGAAAATTTTTCCATATACTCACTCATATCAATTCTAACTAAGTTTTCTTCAGATTCAAATATCTCTGAAGCTAAAACTTTTGCTAACTGTGTTTTTCCAACTCCCGTTTGGCCAAGAAATATAAATGAACCTATAGGCCTATTAGGAGAGTTAAGGCCAGCCCTGTTTCTTTGAATGGATTTTACTATTTTAGAAATTGCTTCATTTTGACCTATTATCCTTTTCTTTATAATGTTTTCTAATTTTGAAAGTTTATTTCTTTCTGATTTGATAATTTTTGACACTGGAATATTTGTCATCATGGAAATCACATCTCCGATTTGATCTTCATCTACTGTTACCCTATTTAATTTAGATTCTTCATGCCATTTTTCTTGGGCTTCTATTAACTTTTTCTCAATTCTTTTTTCATCATCCCTAAGTTTAGCAGCCTCTTCATATTTTTGCTTTTTAACTACTGAGTTTTTGAGTTCTCTGATATTTTCTAATTGTTTCTCTAATAGAATGACATCTTCAGGCACATCCATGTTGTTTATATGAGCTCTTGATCCAGCTTCATCAAGTGCATCGATTGCTTTGTCAGGTAAAAACCTATCAGTAATATATCTTAGACTTAATTCAACACAGGCAACTAGTGCTTCATTGGTATAATTAACATTATGATGGGACTCATATCTATCTTTAATGTTTTTCAGGATTTCAATTGTTTCTTCCTTTGTAGTCTCTTCAATTAATATTTTTTGAAACCTTCTTTCTAAAGCCCCATCTTTTTCTATGTATTGACTATACTCATTTAAGGTTGTAGCACCAATACATTGAATTTCTCCACGAGCTAGAGCGGGTTTGAACATATTTGAAGCATCAAGGCTACCAGTAGCTCCACCTGCACCAACAATTGTGTGTATTTCGTCTATGAAAAGTATAATATTTCTACTTTTTTCAAGTTCATTCATTACAGCTTTCATTCTTTCTTCAAATTGACCTCTGTATTTTGTTCCTGCAACAAGGCTAGCAAGATCAAGAGTAACTACTCTTTTCCCATAAAGAATTCTTGAAACCTTTTTTTGAATAATCCTAAGTGCTAATCCCTCAGCAATGGCTGATTTACCAACTCCTGGTTCCCCTATTAGTAAAGGATTGTTTTTCTTCCTTCTACTTAGAATTTGAGATACTCTTTGAATTTCCTTTTCTCTCCCTACAACAGGGTCGAGCTTATCTTGTTCTGCAAGTGAGGTTATATCTCTACCAAAATTATCAAGTACAGGAGTTTTTGTTTTAATTTTTGTTTTTGTCTCTTTTAAAGAAGAAGCTGCATCGTCAGAAAAGTCATCTGGACTGTCTTTCTCATCTGGAAAAGCAGAAGAAGTAGGATATTCAATTATGTCATTTGAACTAGTGTCGTCAGCCATTAATTTAAACTGCTCTTTGACATTATCATAACTAATATTCATTTTTCCTAAAATCTTTGTAATAGGATCATTATCATTTCTAAGAATGCAAAGAAGAAGATGAGCAGTATTGATTGAATTGTTTTGAAACAATTTAGCTTCTAAAAAAGTAGTTTTCAGTGCTCTTTCTGCTTGACGTGTAAGATGTAAATTTTTCTTTTCATTTAGTTTAAGCTGAGAACTGTCTATTATTGCTGGATTTAACAACTCTATTTTTTTTCTTAATTCATCTAAGTTAACATCAATAGAGTTTAAGATAGAAATCGCTTTACCACCTCCATCTCTTAACATACCTAATAGAAGATGCTCTGTGCCAATTTGTTTATGGCCTAACCTAAGAGCTTCCTCTTTACTGTAAGAAATAACATCTTTAACTCTTGATGAAAAATTATCATCCATTTATCAAATATTTTTTTAACTAAAGTATATCAATAATACAAATAAACAAAGAAAAAAATGTTTCATATGAATAATAAATTGAATAAACTTTTTCACTAATCAATGTTAATAAATTTTTCTTTTTATGAGAATAATAGCAGTAACTTTTGGTATGGATTAATTATTTTAGCTATTCACATTAAATTATGTCAGAAGAAGAAAAAATAATTCCTATTAAGATAGAAGATGAGATGGAGTCAGCTTACATTGATTACGCAATGTCAGTTATTGTCTCTAGGGCTCTACCAGATGTTAGAGATGGTTTAAAACCCGTACATAGAAGAGTGCTTTTTGGTATGAATGAGATGGGAGTTAGATCTAACTCTTCGTACAAAAAGTCTGCTAGAATAGTTGGTGATGTTATGGGTAAATACCATCCCCATGGAGATAGCTCAGTTTATGATACAATGGTAAGAATGGCTCAGGAATGGAGTTTAAGATATTTGCTAGTAGATGGGCAAGGGAACTTTGGTTCAGTTGATGGTGATAGCCCTGCTGCTATGAGGTATACTGAAGCTAGGATGAAAAAAATATCGGAAGAGCTTTTATCAGATATAGATAAAGAAACAGTT
>Ga0209089_10004423_pt1 | contig 11736 bp, 8 predicted proteins | sample ArcticOcean_MG_C_FD_187431 | JGI IMG/M metagenome (GOLD analysis project Ga0209089, IMG submission 187431) | Marine microbial communities from western Arctic Ocean - ArcticOcean_MG_CB2_150 (SPAdes) (version 2) | ecosystem: Environmental > Aquatic > Marine > Oceanic | place: Arctic Ocean: Canada...
CAGCCAACTCATGAACACCCCGTCCTCTGACGCGGACAGAAATGGCTCGCCGCTGCCATCACCAGCGGGCGATGGGATCTCCACGCCGGCGTCCTCCGGCATGGCCCGCGACGCATCTGCGCAGGACGCTAGGACACATATGATCGCCGCAAAAGAAAGGGCTTTGTTCATGACAGCGCACCTAAACACGAGGGTCTAACCGGTAGGGATTACAAAGTAAGGCACGGTGCCTGCTTGCATACCACTCCGGAAGTGGGGAGAATCTGGAGCAGGTTCCCCCTGCAGGTCAACGAGAGTGGAACGGCCGGGGTACCCTGAGGGTTTCCGGACGTAAGGTGTAAGTAACGGACTGGTGGGTTCGAAACTCTACATGTGTGATTCGGCCGACGCCGATCGTCTAAGTGATCGGGTGGTGGCAATTCTATACAAGGCGATGATGACGATGGACTTGACGAAGCTCGCGGGGAATGTGTCTCGGGCGGTACTCGGCGCCACGCTGGCACTGGTAGTCGTTGGCGCTCTGCCCCAACCGGGAAGTGCTCAGTACTTCGGACGAAACAAAGTCCAATTCGATGATTTCGACTTCAAAGTCTTGAAGACGGAGCACTTCGATTACCACTACTACGACATCGAAGAAGAGGCGGTGCTCGACGCGGCCCGCATGGGTGAGCGGTGGTATGAGCGACTCGCCCGGTCGTTTCAACACGAGTTCGAACAGTCGAAGCCGGTCATCTTCTACGCCGACCACCCCGATTTCCAGCAGACCAATACGCTCTCCGGTTCAATCGGCGAGGGTACGGGTGGTGTCACGGAGTCACTGAAGAATCGAGTGATCATGCCCATGACCGGGTCCTATTGGGATACCGATCACGTTTTGGGCCATGAGCTTGTCCACGCCTTCCAGTACAACATCGCTCAGTCGCGTCGTGGCGGAGGCATTCAAGGTCTCATGGAGCTGCCGCTCTGGTTGATCGAAGGCATGGCAGAATACCTCTCTGTGGGTCGAGACGACCCACTCACAGCCATGTGGATCCGCGACGCTATTCGGCGGGACGAACTCCCGACAATCCACCAGATGACCCGAGAGTCGCGCTTCTTCCCCTACCGGTTCGGTCAGGCCTTGTGGGCCTACATCGGCGGAACGTACGGGGACGACGCGGTCATTCAGATCTATCGCCGGTCCCTCCGTGTTGGCTTCGAGGGCGCGATCGAACAGGTGTTGGGCCTCTCAACTGACACACTATCCGTTCGCTGGACGGAAAAGGTCGCCGAGGAATACCTGCCGATCATGGAGGGGCGGAACGCTCCCGCGGATGACGGCAACTTGATTCTCGCGCCGAGTACCGGTTCGGGTACCACGAATATTTCCCCGTCAATTAGCCCCGATGGCCGCTACGTCGCCTTCCTATCCGAGAAGGATCTCTTCTCGGTCGATCTGTATATGGCGGAAGTCGCGACGGGTCGGGTCATTCGAAAGCTCTCCAGCGCGAGTTCGGACCCGCACATTGAGGCTCTTCGTTATATCGATTCGTCAGGCACTTGGTCGCCCGACTCTCGACAGTTCGCCTATGTAGTCTCGGCCGAGGGCGACAACCAGATCGTGATCACGAACACCGACAACGGTCAGGTACAACGTCGGATCGCCTTCGATCAAATCGGAGCAGTGTCGAATCCAGCATGGTCACCGGACGGCCGGTATCTGGCGTTCTCCGGCTCTGTCGGCGGCATCAGCGACATCTTCATGTACAACCTTGAGTCCGACGAGATGATCCAGCTCACGAACGACAAGTTCGCGGACCTGCAGCCCACGTGGTCTCCGGACGGAACGACGATCGCGTTCACGAGTGATCGTGGGCCCGAGACCAGCTTCGAGCGGCTGACGTACAGCGCCTTTCAGCTTGCACTGCTGGAAGTCGCCACAGGCCAGGTCCGAATCCTGCCGGTCTTCGGGAACGTGAAGCACATCAATCCGGTCTACGGTGCCGGTGGTGAGAGTCTCTACTTCATCTCCGACCAGGACGGCGTCTCCGACGTTTATGAACTGAGTTTTGATAACGGCGACGTCCGCCGCATTACGAACGTCGCGACCGGTGTGAGCGGCCACACGTATATGTCCCCGGCGATGTCGATCTCACCGTCTGGGCAGCTCGCCTACACCGTCTTCGACGAACTCGAGTTCCACATCTACTCGAAAGCAATCGACGGATCGGCTCCCGTCGTTGATATCGTCGCGAACGCGAGAGATCAGTTGGGTCGGAAGCTCCCGCCCGCGAATCCTGATCGGTTCAGTCGGATCGCCACCTACCTAGCCGACGCCGAGACGGGCCTCCTGCCCTCCTCCACGTATGACGCGGAAGACGCCGAAGAATACGAATCGGAGATGTCGTTGGACTTCGTCGGCCAGCCCTCGCTAGGCGTCGGGACAGATAGCTACGGCAACTACGCCTCCGGCGGAGCGTCGGCCTATTTCAGCGACATGCTCGGTGACAAAATCCTTGGTGTTGCCGTTCAGGCTCAGGGCTCGTTCAAGGACATCGGCGGCCAGCTCTTTTATGCAAATATGGCCAACCGGTGGAACTGGGCGCTCAGTGCGGGACGCATCCCTTACCAGATGGGATTCTACGACTTCGGGTTTGATCCGAGGCTCGATGAAGCGGGAGAGCCGATTTTAGATGCTCAAGGAAATCCTGCGGTGCGCCAGTACACCGGCCTCGTGCGGTACCGCATTTTCATATCATCGACGTCGGGCCAGGTATCCTATCCGTTATCTGGGAATCAGAGGTTCGAAGTCTCTCTCGGGATGACGCGGTACAGCTACGACATTGAGCTCGACAAATATTTCTCAGATGCCTACGGGCGCATCGTCGACTTCGACCGTCAGGGCCAGAGCGATCTGTGCAACAACCCCGGGGATCGATTTTGCTCGCCGGATCCGCTAAACATGGTGCAGGCATCTGCCGCCCTGGTCGGAGACAACGCCTCCATGGGCTTCGTCTCACCGGTTCGCGGCGGCCGATACCGCTTCGAGGTCGAGCAGACCTCGGGCACCGTGGACTTCACGACGATCATCGCCGACTGGAGGCGCTACTACAGCCCGACGAAGAACCTTACTATCGGCGCCCGTGGTATGCACTACGGCCGGTACGGGCTGACATCGACTGAGAACCAGTCGGACGGCTTTGGGCTGCTCAACCCCCTGTTCTTGGGTTATGAGACGTTCATTCGAGGCTACTCGTTCGACAGCTTCAGCAGTGAGGAGTGCGGCGTACCCACCGGCGGTAACAGTAGGTGCGGGGCTTTCGATCGCCTGCTCGGCCAACAAATCGCAGTCGCCAATTTCGAATTCAGAATCCCCTTCTTAGGCGTCGAGCAGTACGGGATCATCAACTTCCCGTTCTTGCCGACCGAGCTGGTCGCCTTCGCCGATGCGGGGATGGCATGGGACGCAGATAACCCGGCAACGCTCGAGTGGAGCCGCGACCCTGCGAAGCGGGTGCCGGTGTTCTCGACAGGAGTCGGAGCCCGCTTCAATGTGCTCGGCTTCATGATCCTCGAAGCGTACTACGCCTACCCCTGGCAGCGGCCGGACAAGGGGTGGCACTGGGGATTCAACATGGCTCCGGGCTGGTAGAAAACCTCCAATTAACAAGAGAGCCCCGGGCCGCGATGTTGCGGCTCGGGGCTCTCTTGCGTTTGGGGCGCTTGTGCGGCGCTAGAAGATGCTCAGGCTGACGTACTTGCTCGGGTTTTCCTTCAGTTCCGCGAGTAGGTTTGCGAGGGTCACCACTGACGCGTTCATGTTGTCGTAGAGCTCGGTGTCATGAACGAGCCGGCCCAGTGTGCCTTCACCGCGATCGACCTTATCAAGAATCGAACGAAGCGAGCCGATCGTCCCATCTAGGGCGACGCTCGTTTGGCTGAGCGTTGCCATGATGGAGTCAGCACGTGCGATGGCGCTGGCCAGGTCGGGGCCGGCCGCTGCGGCTCCTTCGAGCCCCTCCGCGGACCGGCGCAACGTAGCCGTAAGACCTGAGAGTTCTCCTCTCTGTTCGTTGATCACCTCGGACATGCTAGACAGCAGCGTCTCAAGTCCACGAGCGCTTCCCTGCACGGACCCGATCGTCTGGTCGCTGAGGAGAGTCTCGATCTGGGTCATGAGGGTGCCGGCCTGACCACTCAGCTCGTCGATCGAGCCGAGAATGCCGGCTGCGGACCCACCCTCTCCTGGGATCGTGTCCCCAGGAAAATGGAAGGTCGTCTCGAACGTCGGGATCACCTCTACCGTACGACCGCCGAACAGACCGGCGGCGGCGAGTTTGCTGCTCGATCCGGTGGGGATCAGCCACTCGCCCTCAATTTCGAGCCGCATCGAGACGCTCCCGTCCGCCATCATCTCGAAGTGATTGACCCGACCAATGTTGACGCCACGCATTTGAATCGGGTCGCCACGTCGCACACCACCCGCGTCTGTAACGACCGTGTTGATCATGTACCGACCACGAAGCGATGCGGGGCTCGTCAGCATGAAGAGCACCGTAAGGAACGAGAGCAATCCGCCAATGACGAAGATGCCGAGCCGGGCTTCGCGACCACGCCGAATGTTCGGCACATAGTCGTCGAATTCTTTGGGTGTCGGCGCGCCGCGGCCGCCGTTCGGAGTCGTATCAGTCATATTAGAACACCAATATCGAGAGCAGCTTCTGCAGCCTCACGGTCAACGAAAGCCTGCACCACCGGGTCGGGACTCGCCCTGAAGTCGGTGGGGCTTCCGCAAAAACGAAGGGAACCACCATCAAGCAAGGCGACCCTGTCGCACATCAACAACCCCCCTTCTACGTCGTGGGTGACGAGAAGCGAGGTCACTTCGAGATCCTTCGACAACCGCCGGATAAGCCTCTCCACCGCAGCGGTATTGATGGGATCGAGCCCGGTCGTGGGCTCATCCCATAGGAGCACTTCTGGGCGACCAATGATCGCCCGCGCAATTCCAACTCTCTTCTTCATGCCGCCAGAAAGTTCAGACGGAATCTTCGAGAGGATCTCTCGTGGCTCGAGGTTTACGAGTTCCAGCGCTTCCCACGCGCGCGACGCAGCCTCAGCGCGAGGCAGCCGAACCAGCTCATCCTCAGGGATCCCCATGCACACGTTGTCGAGCACGTTGAGCGAGTCGAAGAGCGCCGCATTCTGAAAGACGTACCCGATCTTCTCCCGGATCGCCTGCATCGCCTTCGCCCCGTCCCTGTAGCCCGACAGCCCGTCGACCTCGACGTCGCCCTTGTCGGGGATGACGAGCCCGATGGTGGTCTTCAGCAACACGCTCTTTCCGGTACCGGACGGACCGAAGAGTGCGAACATCTCGCCTGACTCTACGCGCATCGACACGCCGCTGAGCACGGGAAGATCAAACGCTTTGTGGATGTTCTTGTATTCGATCACGAGGCGGCCCTCATCAGTTCAGCATGAGGGGCGGGAACAACGCGTCGAGAATCAAGATGGTCAGTGTCATGAACATGACCGCCTGGGTCGTTGTAATCCCGACGCCCTCGGCTCCACCCTTGGTCTTCAGTCCCATGTGGACGGAGATCAGGGGGATGGCCATACCGAACACGAGAGCCTTCGTGAGCGAGTAAAGAAGATCCCAGTTATGCCAGAAGAGTCGGGCTCCGTAGAAGAACGACTCGACGCTCAGACCCACGTCCAAGTACGCGGCTCCGACACCGGCGAGAATGCCGACCATGTCAGCGATCCCGACGAGCAGTGGCAGCACTAGGATTCCGGCGATCACCCTGGGAGCCGCGAGGATCGCGACAGGATCACGGCCCAACGACTTGAAGGCGTCGATCTGTTCGGACACGACCATGGTGCCGAGTTCCGCGGTGATTCGAGCCCCGATCCGGCCGACGAGGACAATGGCCGTGAGTACCGGACCCATTTCCAAAACGACCGTCTCTACAACCAAGCTGCCCAAGATGTAGCTCGGCATCGCGCTGGTCATCTGGTATCCGCCCTGCTGGCTGGTCACGATCCCCGCGAGGGACCCCGTAACGAGCACGATCGGGAGGCTCTGGATGCCCATGATATACATCTGATTCAAGATCGCCCGCATGGAGACCTTGAGACGCACCGTAGCTTGGATGATCTGCCACGAAAGCAGCCCCAGCCCACCGGCATGTTCGAATGTCACTCTGGACACCCGACCCACGCCTGCAAGCCAGTCAATCATGAATCCTGGGAGCGGGAGAACTCCAGAAGCTGGGCGGTTCACCGTCAGGAGGTGGCTCCAGTGTGGCCCCGTCCTCGAAAAGAGACTGGGGCGCGGCAGATGTGAACCGAATGTTCGGCAGAAGCAGTAACAAGATCAACCGTTTCCATTTCCTTTCCTGGCCCGATTTCTGCAGGTTGTGCAACTTCCCGGTGTGGAACGAGGCCCATGCGCCGATTCTGCTTATCTTGATTGCACCCTAGAACGGCAAACAATGGATCGATCGACCGATAGTAAACGGAGCAATAGCGTGACCAAGTCAGTCCTCGTGAGAAGCGTATTCTCGGTTCTAGCCGCGGCAACGCTGACTCCCTCCGTCGTTGAGGCCCAGGCCGATACGTACGCAGCAGAAATCGCAGCGCTCGCTCAAAACCCGAAGGTCGCAGCCGCCCTCGAGAACATCGACGAGCGGGACGCCAGAACGATGGCCGACCTGCTGGAACTCACTGAGATCCCTGCGCCGCCATTCGGCGAAGAAGCTCGCGGACAACGCTTCTTACGGAAGTTGCAGGACCTCGGAGTCGATTCGACGTGGGTGGATGCTGAGGGCAACGTGCTCGGCCTGCGACGTGGAGCAGACTCTGACTACGTCGTGGCCATCACAGGCCACCTCGACACCGTCTTCCCGGAAGGTACGGACGTGACCGTTCGGCAGCGGGGAGACACCTTGTTTGCGCCAGGAATCGGCGACGACACGAGGGGCCTCGCAGCGATGCTCGCTGTGCTCCGTGCCCTAAACGAGTCCGACATCCAAACGCAGGCAGATCTGTTGTTCGTGGCGACCGTCGGTGAGGAGGGCGTCGGCGATCTCCGTGGCGTGAAATACCTCTTCCGTGACGATGGCCCAAAGATCGACGCCTTCATTTCGATCGACGGGACGGGACACACCAGCATTACACACCAGGGCCTGGGCTCGTACCGCTACCGAGTCACTGTCAGAGGTCCCGGGGGACACTCTTGGGGTGCTTTTGGACTGGCCAATCCTGCCCACGCGCTCGGTCGGGCGATTGACTACTTCGACCTCTCGGCGGACGCGATCACGCGCTCGGGAGCCCGGACGAGCTACAACGTTGGCCGGCTCGGGGGCGGCACCTCGGTGAACTCGATTCCCTTCGAAGCCTGGATGGAAGTCGACATGCGCTCCGAGAGTCCGGAGAGCCTGGACCGCATCGACGAGATCTTTCAGCGCGCCATGGAGCGTGCGGTGGCTGAGGCCAACGCGCAGCGCCGGGAAGGCGACGAGCTGACTCTCGAACTGGAGCTGATCGGGAATCGTCCCTCGGGTGAGATCGCAGCAGACGATCCTTTTGTCCTACGAGCGGTCGCGGTGACGGAGTTCTTGGGTGTCGAGCCGACGCTTGGACGCAGCTCCACAGACTCGAACATTCCGATCTCGAAAGGCATCCCATCGATCACGATCGGCGGGGGGGGCATGGCGAGTGGAGCTCACTCGCCGGGCGAATGGTTCATCAACCTGGATGGCCCCCTGGGGATCAAACGGGCGCTGCTCATTACGCTCGCGCAAGCCGGCGCGATGATCGTCAGCTGATGCCAGACGGCCGACTCAGCGGCAAGGTCGCCATCGTCACTGGCGCGTCGGCGGGGATCGGAGAGGCGATCGCGATCGCTCTCGCCGGCGAAGGTGCGAGCGTCGTGCTGGCCGCACGGAGGCTCGACCGCATCAAAGCCACGGCTGCTACGATCGAAGAGAGCGGCGGCGAGGCCCTGGCAGTCCAGACCGACGTCGCCCGCCAAGAAGACGTCGAAGCCCTCGCCAAGGCCACGACGGATAAATTCGGCCGTATCGATATTGTTGTGAACAATGCGGGGGTGATGTCGGTCTCGCCAATGGCAGAGGGTCGCATCGATGATTGGAAACACATGGTCGATGTGAACATCAACGGTGTCCTGCACGGCATCGCCGCTGTGTTGCCAACGATGATCGAACAGAGTGGTGGGCACATCGTGAACATCGGCTCGGTGGCCGGCCGCCGCCCCTTCCCCGGGGGGTCCGTCTACGCTGCGACGAAGTTTGCTGTGCGAGCTCTTTCCTGGGGCCTACACCTCGAACTGGGCGCGAAGCACGGCATACGTGTGACGGACATCCAGCCGGGCTTCGTGAGTACCGAGCTGCTCGACACCGTGGCCAATGAGGCGATGCGCGAGGGTTGGGCGAAGGGCTGGGAGGGCAAGCGACCGCTTCAGCCGGAGGACATCGCACATGCGGTGCTCTATGCGGTAACCGCGCCGGATCACGTCAGTGTGTCGGAAGTGCTCGTCAGGCCGGTGGACCAGGCGACGTAGTACCGAGTGAAGCCGCAGTAGTTCTCGAAGCCCCAGCGTCCTCCATCATGGCCAGTCGCTTGGGCGCGAAACGCTCGACCATCCCGGCCACAGCCTCAAACCCGTGCGGGTTGTGGACGAAGTCCACCAAGACGTGCACACCGTCGAGAGCGAATCGAGCACGCCCCATTCTCCGAGCGTGAAGAACATCCCACTTAGCGAAAAACAGAAGGGCGCCCGGCTCTCGCCGGGCGCCCTCAAGAAGCTCACAAAAGACGCTGAACTCAGTCAGAGATGATCTTATCCTTCGCAGCCCCGTAGTAGATCCCGTTGAACAGGAACCCAAACGTCCCATGCGGCTGAGCGCGGAACGTGATCTTCGGCCCAAAGATGAACATCTTGCCCTGGCCGTAGTCGGCCTCGATCGCGCCGACCCCGTTCTCCAGATACTGCTCACCCCACGACCAGCCGCTCTTGAGCGGACTCGCCGTGTCGTACCAGCCGATTCGGCGAACGCCCTGTGCCTCGGCACCCGCCGTGAGTGAGAAGGTTGGGCTGTGACTGAAGAGCACGTTGACCCTGTCGCCAAACCCGTGTGTGAGGGGGCTAGTGTGGTCGACCTTCATGTCCAGAATCGACCCCGGCGTGAAGTACTTCTCCCGGGTCAGTGGCTGGCCATTCTCCACCAAGTGGTTTGTTACCGGCAGGCCCGCGTGTTGTGCGAGACTAGCCGAAGAGCCGATCGCGATCGCCGCGCCGCCCTCACGCACGTAGTCGAGAATACGTGGGACGGTCGTCCCAACCGTCACGCTGCCCTGCCGCCGGGCGAATTCCGCCGGGATATCCGTCGGCGCAATGCCGCCTCGGCCGCCTCGACCACCACCATCGCCGCCACCCGCGGCCGGAATCGCGCCGTCCTCGAACAAGAGCACGTCGTATTCCGAGAGGTCCGCGTTATCCAAGTCCGGAGCGTACAGGACCTCGAAGTCGAACTCGAAGTCCTCGAGGATCATCCGTGTCCAACCGGACGGCATCGAGCCACCGTATCGATCCCACAAGCCGATCTTCACGGGTTCGAGTTCCATCGCGTTTCCGGCAGGACGTGAAGCAACACCCTCAAAGCGGAGCCCCTTCTCTGTCGCTAACCCCTCAATGACCGAGCGATCAGCCTCGAGATAGAAGGCTCCCTCGTCGTATGAGCCTACCGGGTCCGTGAACCAGTACGCCGTTCCACCCGACGCCAACACTCGGTTCACTGCGATGAACGCATCATTGATGTGATCGACCAAGTAACCGCTGGCATCAGCAGCCCCAGCAATCATGCCCGTCGGCGGCGCTGAGATGATGTCGTCGACGAGTTCGAACGGTCCGTCGAATCCTTCCGTGATACGATCGAAGTCGATACCCATCTGCCATGCAAGCGTCCAGCCTGTGTTGTCGTACGGAGCCGTGGGAGGCGCACCTGGGAACGCAAAGTCGTTCGGGTGCTGCTGCTTCTCGAACATGTCGAGGACGTGAGGCCGGAAAGCCTGGTTGCCCTTCACGACGTACGAGCCCGCTGGGTAGCTCTCACCGCTAACTATGAAGTCCGCCGTCGCCCGGTGTACGTCGACTCCGTTGTAGAGGAGCGTGTTGACGAACTTCGTGGCGGTAAGGAAGTGACGCTGATCCGCCGGAATCACGAAGCCACGAGGATCACGGTCGGTGGGATCACGAAGAATACGCTCCCAATCCGCTCTCGTGCCGCGGTTCATGCTCTCGGCGGCCGCATCGATCTCGAACGGCAGCGTCGTCCAGGAATCCGTGTCCCCACGCTGGATCGAGTTCGTGCCCATCTGCCAGATGTTCATGAGGAGATGGTCCGAGTTGCGCGATGCGAAATCCATCACAGCCCAGTTCGCCGTCTGCGAGTATTCAATCGACTGGCGGAAGTGCCACGGCCCCGGTTCGATGGGAAGCGGAATGTCCCCCTTGGGCATTTGGCGACTCGGGATGAACGGAATCTCCATTGGGGTCGGATGACCGATGGTCTCCGTGAGCAACCCGATCATGTTCTTGAAATACGGGGTCGTGCGCAGGCCACCATTCCACCAGGTGGAATACGAGGCGCCGGACCGCATGGTCGTGCCGCCCTTCCCTTCGCGGACGAACCGTTGGTGCATCGCCGAGCCTACACGATCCAACCCCGTGATGATGAGCGGGTCGAGATAATGGTTGGGCGGGTCACGGAACGGAGGCGCAAACATCACCGTGCCCTGCGGGCCGGTCTGGTGATGGTTGTACACGATGTGCGGATACCACGTCCGGTACATCGATGTGTTCATGTTCTGCGACTCGGCCAGCGCAGCCATGTAAAAATCGCGATTGTTATCGTGACCAGCGTACTTGTTGTACAGGACCGGAACACCGCTCGTCGTCCGCAGAAGCGGGTCTTCAGTGCGCATGTACCAGTTGGCGACGAGCGCGTGACCGTCCGGGTTCGCATGAGTCGCGAGAATGATCACGTCGTCGAGGATCCGCGTCGTCTCGGCATCGGTGTTGTCGTTGAGCCTGTATACGAGCTCGGTCAGCTGCTGGGCACCCAAGACCTCGGTAGCGTGCAGCCCACCGTCGATCCAAACGACCGCCTTGCCTTCCATCGCGAGCTGACGAGCCTGCGCTTCGCTCACACCCTCGGCCTTCGCCATCATGCGGGCGATCTCACGATAGCGGTCGATGTTCGAGTGATTCTCCGGCGACGTGATGATCGCCTGGATGTGCGGACGGCCTTCTTCGGTGAATCCGATGGTGTCCAAAATCATCCGGTCCGACTCGTTGGCCAGCTTGATCCAGTAGTCGTGAAGCTCTTGGTAATTGATGAGCTCGTAGTCGGCGCCGATCTCATGGCCGAACTGTTCGTCGGGCGTGGTGACGCGGTCCTGTGCCGCTAGTGGCGCGGTAAAGACAGCCCCCGCCAGCAGAAGACCTAGGGAGGGCAAAACGCGAATACGCATATGCTGATCGCTCACTTATGGTTGATCATACATCTCAGATGACTGATTCTCTTGTCCGTCCCGTGGGGCGTCAACAACCCAGGGGGATACACTAGGAGGCCGCAGGGTCTCTCGTGGGTACGTCGCGACGACTCCAACGCCAATTGCACAGGGTACCCAACTGATGCTGTATACAAGACACCTCTCCGAGGCCCTCGT
>Ga0209089_10004438_pt1 | contig 11720 bp, 9 predicted proteins | sample ArcticOcean_MG_C_FD_187431 | JGI IMG/M metagenome (GOLD analysis project Ga0209089, IMG submission 187431) | Marine microbial communities from western Arctic Ocean - ArcticOcean_MG_CB2_150 (SPAdes) (version 2) | ecosystem: Environmental > Aquatic > Marine > Oceanic | place: Arctic Ocean: Canada...
TCCATGCGTACTCTATAATATTTCCATCAGGATCACGAGCAGTATACTTGAGCGGAATCCCGCGGTACCAGTCATCCACTTCTGCCTTTGCCAGAAACTCTGCATTATCTGCAGGGAACGTAATTTCTGTTATAGGAAAGAGAGTCTGGTTGGTAAAAAAACTTAAGGAAGACGGAGACGGATCAATATTTCCTGAATTATCGATCGACCGTACTTCAAAGAGTTGATGGTTTAATGTAGACAAAGAATTGAATGCAATTGTTAAAGATGTTGAGTTAGTATCTAACCATGACAGAATCATGGTTGAATCAATTGTCCACCATGTTGTAATAATCTGCCCATTAGAATCGGTGGCCGTTGAAAAATAATCACCAGTATCCGCGCTGCTTTCTAACAGATACTCCGTTGTATATCTATATTGATAATGGTCAATATATCCATCATAATCTTCTCCATCCCAATTCAGATTTACAAGCGCATACATTGTTGATCCATCGATTGGAATATTTGCCAGGCTGGTGTTGGGTGGATCATTAGGGTTCTCTTTCTTTGTCTCCTCTGTAGGAAACTCTGCACATCTAAATCCAAAAAATAATAGAAGTAAAAAAGAATATATTAATAATATTTTCTTCATACGTCTAGTGAATCACTTTCAATGATTGTTCGATCAAATTCAATTTCATCAAAATATTGGATATCTTCTATCTCAACCTGACGGTCAAACACATAATCATCTCTGTATCGGGACATGCTGACAAAAGGCTTGATAGATAGTGTGATCTGTGTAACTCCCTGCTCATCGACATGGAACGTTACCGGCAGGGACATTACTCCTTCTATGTCCTGGGGTAATGAGATAGGAATAAGATAGGGGCCTATATCCATCACACTTGCTTTCAATCCTAAAGTAATCATATCATACTCCCCAGGGGGCACATGACTCTCAAAGACCTTGAACACAGTATAGCCCGTACTTGAATTCCAGTCCAGCAGGTTATATATAAATTCTTCCTGTCTCCAGGATTTTACATTGTGGTAGAGTATAGCATAGTTGGAATCTGAGTTAAATACTTTACCCTGATAGGCCAAAAGATCCATTGAATCCTGTTCAGAGATGGAATAATCAACTCCAAGAATGTTAATACTAGTATCGGTATTATCAGACTTCAATAGAACTCTGACTAATCCAGGGGCCGGGGAATAAAATTCTATAGGCTCGGATATATTACAAGAAGTGCATACTGCCAAACCAACGATGGTTATAACCAAACATAGAAAATTATTTATTTTCCCCATCAGCGTACCAGACTCAGGAACAAATAAAGCGCGGTGAAACATGTCGTTCTCCCCGCGCTTTATTTGTTTTATTCAGATTTAACGTAGAAGAGTTATCTTCTTCTGAAAATTAAAGTCGTCTCCAATAGCTTTTGCAATATATAGACCACTGGCAGCTTCTAGCCCTTCCATGGTCCTTCCATCCCAAGAGATGTTGTAAACCCCAGCTGGCATAGTTCGCGCTACTAAAGTTTTTACACGCTGACCAACAATATTATATATTGCAAAATCAACATTCTGCGACACTGATATAGTCAGATCAAAGGTAGTAGTCGGGTTAAACGGATTGGGGTAATTCTGAGTCAGCTCGAAAACATCTGGGTTTAAGATAGATTCATCATCCGTTGATACTGTACCAGGCATTAAACCATGGTAAATACCATCCGGATCATTATCCGGTGTAATTGCATAGTTCCAGACCTTGATATTATCCGCATAACCAACAGGCCATCCGTGCGCATCAGGCCCGCCACGCGTACCGAGGCGCCACAATCCATCAAAAGTTGCTGCAGGAATGTGCTGCTCTTCAGCATGGAATGTACCTACCTGTTCCATATCTTCATTAACGATCAATGAGTAAAATGTTCCAGTGCTGGCTTCATGATCGAAGTCCATGGCAACGACCATGTGCCACCATTCATGCGGTTGGATGGAGTAGTGAAAGACTTGTTCCTGGGCTAATTCATAGCACCAGGCCCAAGACAAATCACCAATGAGAGTACTATAGTTCCAAACCTTGCTTCCTCCGGCACCGTCATCCATTACCTGAATCGCATAATTATCGAGCCAAAATGCGCTACCATCCTGGTTATAACGCCCACCAGACTGTGTTGACATCAAAATCAAGTCATGATTTACAAGACCTTCAGAGTTATGACCCAGGTTGAAATAGACACTGTGGGTAAACTCATCAGAGTGCAATGCTTGTCCATCCCGGATTTCGATGTAAGAAGGCACACCATCTAACCATTCGTAAGAAGTTTCGCTCTCCTGCATACCAAAATCTGCATCAGGTACTTCATCACCAAGCGCATAATCACCATAAACATCCACGTTCCAGCCATAGACAGAATTATCAGCAGGATCATCGTCATCTTCAAAGGTTTCAAAATCCATATCAAGGACGAGGGAATTGTCATCAACCACGACAACCGTGTAGTAGGTGGAGTCATTTTGGACTTGAAAATCGTCGTTATCCCAGGAATCGCCTTCTGCACTGGTGCCATAATCGTGAACATTACCATCTGCATCAGTGATCTTAAAATAATACTCATGCCATGTGCCACGGTCTCCTATTGGGAAGGAGCCAGTCCAGTGTACATCAGTTGGTCCAGTCATGGCTACTGTAGTCCAGCCAGTATTATCTGGCGCCCATTGTTCATCAAGATTAGTACGGGTATTGTACAAGAGATCAACACCTGTGATCGAATATGTGCCGGATGCATTGAACTGCATCACATCAATCCCAACCGTATGAGTTCCAGCTCCGGTACGAGGATTGTGCTTTCCAAGGGTACCATCCTGCCCATTGTTCCAGCCATGCTCAGCAAGAGGCGGAGCGTTGGCAAATCCGCGAACAACATTGCTCACGCGCAGCTCATCCAGCCAACCATCAAAAGTATTACCGTTATCCGCATTCATGCCGATATAAAGTGGCAGGCCATTTGTCATAGCGTGTCCGCCACTGGTTGGGCTATGCTGGTACCAACGATCTTCCAGATAGGATGTTCCACAATGGAATCGGGTGTAGGAATGTCCCAACAGGTTGCCGTCTACATCATGAGCAAAGATTCCTTCAAAACGAGAATCAAAATCATGGATGTATGTGACATGTACCCAAGGGTATTCCATTGAATTTGTATCAATTAAAGCAACATCTCCAACATTGAGATCACGCCTCAATGTGCTATCTATATCTCGCCATCGAGAATCAGCGTTGTTCCCATTCAATCGAACAGCATAGTTGGACAATGTTCCACCGTTCCACCAAAAGCTGGTCGAGACGGTGTCAACTTTAGATACAATCTCGGGTCCATTGCTCCAATCATTACGTGATTTTGATTTAGCCCAGAACTCAATGGTCCAACTTTCAGTAATATCCAGATTGTCGTGATCAGCCAGGGTCAGATACGAAGTATCATTCGCAGCTATGGTTGAGTCGTTTACATCGTATGCGCTGTTGTCAAAGTATGCAGCATTACCATGTTTCCCGGCATCGTTAAAAGAAACACTACCTGTAGTTGTTGCTGCTCCCCCGTTTCCTCCATTAGAAACGTCAGCATCAAAGTGCATGAGTATTACTGTATTATCATCACTGGTGTAAGGGCCAAAGGTGGGCTGTGCTACCAGAAAAGATGTTACACAGAACAGCGTAATTATTAATAACGATTTTTTTTTCATTTGTGTACCTCCATACATTTTCATTATTATGATCTATTTGACTCCCCAATATTGATTTCTAGCTTTGCTATACCAATAAAGAAAGTCGAATTCCTTTGTCATAATTTTCAAAAAACCAATCAATAATACAAGTTATTTTTTTCTATCATTATAAATATTTAAATGGTCAAGTCCAAAATGTTCTGTAAAATGAGTCAAGCGATCACGGTTTCTCCGCCTGCACCTGTGTACTGTTGAGCAGGTTGATTTATTGTTTTGGTTTCTTTTCTTCTTTCAAGCAATGACATATCCAGGTATTGTCTACCAGTTATCCATTCTTCTGCTTGTTCCATGCATAAAGCTCCAATGAGTCTCAATGCAGAGTTTCTGTTAGGAAAAATACGAAGAACACTGGTTCGTCGTTTAATCTCCTGGTTAAATCTTTCTAAACTGTTTGTCGTTCTAATTCTTTGCCGGTGCTCATCGGGGAAGTTTTCTTCAATGGCTTTAACCAAGCCGGGATGGGCATCGCTTATGACAAGACGAACGCCTTTAAGACCTATGTTCTTTAACCCATTAAAGAACATAGACCAGTTGGTCTCATTCTCCTTGTTACAGACGTCTACACCAATAATATCTCGTTCCCCTTCTTTGTTAACCCCTTTGGCAATAAGCACAGCATGACTTTCAACCTTATGATCTCTGCGAACCCTATTATACCTGGCATCCACGAACACGTAAGGGTATTCTTCTTCCAAGGGACGATTAAGCCAGGCCTGGATCTCTGTATCCAGTTTCTTCACAGTCTCCGATACCTGGCTCTTGGAAAAAGAAAGACCGCACAAACTTTCTGTAATCTTTTTAACCTTTCGGGTGGCAACGCCTTTAATCACCATTTGTTGAAGACAGGCAAGCAATGCTTTTTCACTCCTTTGGTACCGGTCAAACAGTTCTGTTGAAAATGAACCCTCTCTATCTTGTGGAACAGATAAAAACAGTTTACCCACCCGGGTATTCAACTGACGGGGTTTATACCCGTTACGGTGGCCACAGCGGCTACCCGTCCTTTCATAGGGCAGGGCATTCAAGTGATGGGACATCTCTTGATCTAAATACTCTTGTAAATAGGTTCCGACCACTTGTTTTAAAAAGTCTGAATCATTTAGGTTTTTATTTGTACTTTTTATCTGGGTCATGGTTTTACTTCTTATTATTTGCTTCTTTTCAAAACAAATTTAAGAGAAAACTGTGACCCCTTTTTTAAAAGTACAGAAAATTATGGACATAACTTTATTTTACCTTCCATGAATAACATTAAAGCGGTTTTACCATCTTTTATCCAATTAGATTAGAAAAGGAATCATAAGAATACCTATACAAATAAAAAATAACGCAGACACTGTCCTTACGTTCTCTGAATGGGGCAACTCTAACAGATTGGAAAATTCGAGGGAAGAAAGGAAACTTTATTGGTATTTTACTTGGCTACCATAACAAAGTATTTTTCAAAACTAGCCCGCTTTATCTAGGGTCAACTGTTGGTAGATACGCCAACCGTATCAAGAACGGGCAATTTTCTAAGGAAAAAAAGTCTACCAATTAAGTAAGAACAATAATGAAAACCATCTACATGGCGGTATACAAGGTTTCAGTTGATTTATAATCTGCATAAGGTGAATTAGGTTATAACCTGGATTCAAGTATTAAAATAATTCCGTTACACTCATTTATCTTGTGGTAAAAAGATACTGTTTCTATCTTCAGGCTGTGTGTTTTAATCAAATTTCATGATTTATGGATAGAGATACTCTAAACATGAATAGTAATATTCTAGACATATCTTCAAAGATAGTCATCTGCACCGGTATAGCATCAGGTATCGGCAAATCAATCGCGAAACTATTCTTGTCTGCTGGGGTTCAAGGATTTATAGGAGTTGATAACAACGAGAATATGGATGAAATATTTTCAGAAGAATTATCCAGATACCCAGACACCTTTTTCCCTTTATGCTGCGACATCTCTATCGAAAATGATGTCCGTAAGTATATGAATCTTGCCAGATCAACATTCGGCCGTATAGATATAATGATTAATAATGCTGCGGTCGCACATGCCTTTCAGATCCATGAAACTCCAGAAGAGCTCTGGGATAAAACATTTGATGTAAATGTGAAATCATTGTATTTCAACGCCAAGCATTTAATACCATCCATGAAAGAAAACGGCGGTGGGCTCATCATTAATACGGGTTCCATCTCCAGCCATGTGGGTATACCCACACAGGGAGCATATGCCGCTTCCAAAGGGGCCATAGCACAGCTAACAAGACAGATGGCAATTGATTACGCGGGTGATAATATCAGGGTCGTTGCTGTTTGCCCCGGAACTGTGGATACACCACTCGTACACGCTTCCGCTAAAGAGTCAGGTGATGAAGATCAATTTTGGAAAATGATTTATGACGGGCATCCTCTTGGTCGTATTGCCAGTCCCGATGAAGTTGCAAAATTATACCTATATCTTTCGTCTGATGATGCATCATTTATCACAGGTGCGAACATGATGATCGATGGTGGATTTACAGCAAAATAAATCATTGTGTTTTCATGATAATTAGTCTAGAAAATTCAACTGCTTTGATTACTGGCAGTTCAAAGGGAATAGGCCTTGCCATTGCCACAAAATTACTCGAAGCTAATGCGGATTTAATTCTAAATAGCCGACACAGTGATGATTTAGCTCTAGTAAGGAATATTCTAGAAGCAAGATTCCCAGAACGGAAAATCGGAATTTCTGCCTACGATTTTTCTGAGACATCAGGAATACCTGAATGGTATGATCAAATTTGTGATAAACATGGACCAATAAACATTCTTATCAACAATGCGGGAACAATTCACAGAGAAGCTGCCAGTGATATTAAACTAGAAGACTTCAGAAAAGTATTGACCACCAATCTGGATGCAGTTTTTATTCTTTGCCAACAATTCTACCATCATCTTTCCAGCAAACCCGGAAAAATTATAAATATTTCTTCTCTGATAAGTAACCTTGCTCGAGAGAAAAATGTTGCCTATGCATCATCAAAAGGGGCCATCAACCAACTGACCAGAACCTTGGCACTCGAATGGGCAAAAAAAGGTATAAATGTGAATGCCATAGCACCCGGTTTTATTCACACTGATCTTACAGACGAACTATTCAATGATGAAAATTTTAATAATTGGGTGAAAGAAAAATGTCCAATGTCCCGCTGGGGAGAGCCTGAAGATATTTCGGCCACCGCTGTTTTTCTTGCTTCCTCTGTCGCTGATTATATCACAGGGCAGATCATATATGTTGATGGTGGCTGGACTGCATCGGCATAAAATTAAATGAAGATAAAAAACTATCAAACATATGTAATTGGAACTCCGTGGCGTAACCTGACCCTACTGGTAATTGAAACGGATTCTGGGATTAGGGGTATAGGTGAATCCCGTGTTGTAGGAAAAACGCACACTGTTCTAGAATATCTAAAGGATATTAGAAGACATATTATTGGTGCCGAAGTGACTGATATTGAACACTTATATAGAAAATTAACGCTACTTGATTTTGGAGTTGCCGGTGAAATAACCATGACCGGACTGGCACTGGTGGAGATGGCCTGCTGGGATGCAATCGGGAAAAAAACAAATATGCCGGTCTACAAATTGCTGGGAGGAAAAGTACAAAATGAAATTAAGGCCTATGCAAATGGCTGGTACCAGATGGATCGGACGCCGGAGGACTTTAACAAAGCAGCAAAAAGAGTTATTGCAACAGGGTATAAAGCGTTGAAGTTTGACCCTTTTGGGAATGGTGACCTGGAGTTAACAAGAGATGAGTTTGATAAATCAATTTCTTTAATTGAAGCTGTTTACGACGCTACAAAAGACAAGGCAGAAATTTTAATTGAGATGCACGGTCGTTTTGCACCGCACCAGGCCGTTGAAATTGCGAAGGAAATCGAGCGCTTCCGCCCCGGCTGGATTGAAGAACCCTGTCGGCCAGATGATCTAGATGCCATCGCCTATGTTAGAGATCACACATCAATTCCAATCGCGACTGGTGAGCGTCTATACACAGCGAAACAATTCAACCGCCTTTTTGAAGACCGATTAGTACATATAATCCAGCCTGATATCAATCAATGTGGGGGTATTTTTGAAGTCAAAAAAATCGCGTCTACTGCAGAATCCTATTCCATAATGGTTGCCCCGCATAATGTTGGTGGGATCGTATCAACTGCGGCCGCCCTCCATCTAATGACAACGCTACGTAACGGAAAAATACTTGAGCACTTTAATGATTTTTCAGACTCCCAAATCAAAAAAGCAGGATCTCCATATCCAGAAGTAAAAAACGGTGTCTTTCAGTTGCCTGATGGCCCTGGATGGGGCATAGAACTTAATTTTGATTTTATAGAATCAAACCCTCCCAAATCAAAAAATGGAGTCATTCTCGATCCTGGCCTAGACATGTTTCAAGAAATAAACTGGCACAAAAGAATATAGAAACGTATGAGCCTAAAATTCAAATTTTCCCAGCTATCAAAAAGCAGAGTAACAGCTGTCCTGGTAATCGATGATGCTAATGATGCTGCCTATGTCGCTGATGCTTTGTTATCGGGCGGAATAAATTCTATTGAAATAACGCTTAGAACAGATGCTGCATTTGCTGCAATTGATTTGATTTCTAAACGTTTTTCAGAGATGATTACTGGTGCCGGAACTGTTTTATCCCCAGATAAATTGGAGCGGTCAATGCAGTCTGGAGCATCATTTGCGGTCGCCCCTGGATTAAACCCAGAAGTTGTTCAGAAAGCACAAGCAATCAACTTCCCCTTTGCACCTGGGATCTGCACACCTAGTGAACTGGAAAAAGCATTAGGCCTTGATTGTAAGGTAGTAAAATTTTTCCCAGCGGAAGCCAGTGGCGGTATGAAATATTTAAAATCCATGGCCGCACCTTATACGCATCTGGGGATTAAATATTTTCCACTAGGCGGAATTGACATGATTTCTGCATCAAGCTATCTAGAATCTGATTTAGTACTCTGCATAGGGGGATCTTGGATAGCAGAAAGAAAAATAATTCTTGATCGAGACTGGGAGCATATTGAAAAACAAGCAAGGGAAGTGAGAGATTTACTCGATAAACTTGAAAGAGATAGCTATGAAAAGTGAACTGGTGACTTTTGGGGAGATAATGACCAGGTTTAGTCCCCAGGAAAACCTAAAGCTCGAACAGGCAATGCCGGGCAAGCTTGAAGTAATATTCGCGGGCGCAGAAGCAAGTGTTGCTGTCTCCTACTCTCGGTTGGGAGGGAAGTCTCATTTCGTAACAGCATTACCAAAAAATGCAATGTCTGATGCATGCATCATGGACCTAAAGCGCCACAGCGTCGGGCTTGACGGCATCCTAAGAGTCGATCAAGGTCGATTAGGAACCTACTATCTTGAAACAGGAGCAAACCAGAGAGCAAGCAGAGTTGAATATGACAGGAGTAAATCTTCGGTCTCACTAACAGAAGCAAGTAAATATGATTGGCAAAATATTTTTAATAACAAAACCTGGTTCCACATAACAGGGATAACACCGGCCCTTTCAAAAGAAGCATGCAAGACAACCAAGGTTGCGGTTCAAGCCGCAAAGGAACAAAATCTTACCGTCTCTTGCGATCTCAATTTTAGAGGGAAACTCTGGAAATGGAATAAGAATTACAGTCCGAGAGAATTGGCAAAAAAAGAAATGACTGAAATCCTAAAATTTGTTGATATAATTATTGGTAATGAACAAGATGCCGATAATGTTCTCGGAATTCAAATAAAAGACGCAGACTTTGATAAGGGAAGCATTGATATCTCACAATACTCAGATATCGCTAAAATGATATCAGAAGAATTTAGTAACCTGAGCTATGTTGCTATAACCTTACGAGAAAGTATATCAGCAAATCATAATCGCTGGGGAGCAATGCTATATGATAGTAAGAATCAAGCTGCCTACTTTTCTCCAGAAAAAGCTGGCCAATATTCTCCGTATGAAATCACGCACATAGTAGACCGTCTTGGTACTGGTGACTCCTTTGCCGCAGCATTGATCTTTTCGTTGAGTGAGTATGAATTCCGGCCAAAGGATGCTCTGAATTTTTCAGTAGCCGCATCCTGCATCTCTCACTCTATTAAGGGAGATTTTAACATAACAAGTGCGGACGAAGTGAAAAGACTGGCAGGAGGATTCACATCAGGAAGGGTTGTACGCTGAAAAGAATATTCGGTATAATCTAGTATGGATCCCAGGAAATATAACTTTTCTCTCAATGATCCCTTTGACAGGGATGCTCCAATAAAGTTGGTCACCCCACCCCTGAAAAGTTCAATGGACTTTATGAAGGCAATCAAAGAATATACGGTTGCGCCCAGCAGTATGGTTATCTGGTCGCTAGGACAAAACGGCTTCATCGTCAAGAGTGAAGATGGTGTCATAGTTTGTATTGACCCCTATCTTTCTAATTACTGTGCCGAAGTGGATAAATATCAACATTTTAAGTTCAGGCTAGATCGTCAGCTACCGATATTTATTGAGCCAGAAGATCTAGATGTTGACATCATACTAACCACACACTCCCACGATGATCATGCCGATCCAATTACCCTATCCAGAATTAAGAATGAACCTATTTTTGTAGGTCCCTGGGAAGCGTTTGAACGATTCAAGGAATGTGGTATCGATGAAAAAAATTGTTTATTAATTCATCCTAATCAAGAAATTAATGTCAAAGGAGTGAATATCTTCGGCACCTTCTCTATGCCCACAGATTACACTGACCTGAACCACATGGGATTTATTATTGCGTTTAATAATGGAATCAGTTTCTACAACTCTGGAGACACAGATTATACTGAATTATTGGGCTTTGCTGGCAAGTTTAAGCCTGATGTTGCGAGTATCTGTATAAATGGAGGCTTCAATAATCTGGATAATATGGACGCAGTAAAGATTACAAAAATGATCGACCCTAGGGTTGTTATTCCCTGCCACTACGATATGATGGTGAATAATATCGGTAATCCACTAATCTTCGAGTCTTTTTTAGATGCACAAGAGTGTGGTAGTATATTCAAGATGATGGCCTATTATAAACCATACGTTTACCTAAAATAGAGTAAAGTATTATGCAGAATACTAAATTAATTATCCCTATCATAATAGTCCTTGCTTTTGCACTTGTGTATCTATTCACAGAAAAACAAAGTACGGACAAAGCCATTGAATCATATTTAAACGATGAAGAAATAGATTATGGTACAGTCGAAAATATTATAGCTGAGAGAGAATCCCTTAATAATACAGTTTGGAAAGATGAAGTGCAGGCACAGAAATATGAAGAATCTATCATCGCACTGTGGGACTCTATTAGAATCTCAAATGATAAATTTTCCCAGATTAAAAATTTTGAATTCAAAAATATTTTTCTACCAGAATTTACTGAAAGAGTATCGCTTGAAAGAAAAATATATAAAAGGGTCTTTTCGGGGGAAAAAATTGAACTCAATTTTGAACAATGGTCGCAGAAAATTTCAGATTGGGCAGGTATCTATGATTTATTCCATGTAGAGTTCCACCAGAAGGAATTCCATCCCGGTAACGAAGATCTCTCCGAATACAGCTTTGAATTCCATATTCAATCTGATAAAACCAGGTTTATTCTAAATGGGACTTGTAATGTATCATGGAGTCAAAAGCTAAATCTGGCAGGAAACCATATACCCAAATCATTGAATGTTGAAAATCTGGTAATGCTTGAGTATGGTGGAGAAGATAATTTTGAATTGACACAGCTTATTGGCGCTGAAGGCGACAAGTCATTTACCGGATTCGGGGTGCCGATTGCCCTAATGGACCTCGATCAAGATTATTTTTCTGAACTTATTGTCATTGCTGCAAACAAAGTTTACCCAAATAACCAGGGAACA
>Ga0209089_10004440_pt1 | contig 11717 bp, 11 predicted proteins | sample ArcticOcean_MG_C_FD_187431 | JGI IMG/M metagenome (GOLD analysis project Ga0209089, IMG submission 187431) | Marine microbial communities from western Arctic Ocean - ArcticOcean_MG_CB2_150 (SPAdes) (version 2) | ecosystem: Environmental > Aquatic > Marine > Oceanic | place: Arctic Ocean: Canada...
GGAATAAAAAACCAAGAGGCTCGTCTGAAATAGATAACTTAGTTAAAGATTTTTCAAACTTTCTTAAAAAATTACTTGGAACTTCTGATAACAAAGGTGGAAATGGGTTTGACTCTCCTTCAAAAAGAAATACAAGTATACTCGTGGGAATCCTATTTGTTATTTATCTTTTGTCTGGTATTTATATTGTCAATGATGGAGAAAGAGGAGTGGTTCTTCAATTTGGTAAATTCACATCAATAACGATGCCCGGTCCACACTGGGTCCCAAGAATTTTCCAAAGAGCAGAAATTGTAGATGTTTCTAAAATTAGATCAGTCCAACAAAAAGCTCTGATGTTGTCAGGTGATGAAAACATTGTTAGTGTCAATTTTGCAATTCAGTATGATGTTAAAGATGCTAGTGACTTCATATTTAATGTTCGGGATCCTGACGAAACCCTGCGAGCAACAGGTGAAAGCGCGATAAGAGAGGTGCTGGGTAAAAACAAAATGGATTTTGTAATAACGGAAGGAAGAGAATCAATTGCATCTTCTACAAAAAGTTTGCTCCAAAAGGTTTTAGATTCATATAAATCAGGAATTAATGTTCAAACAGTTAATATACTAGAAGCTCAACCGCCTGAGCAAGTACAGGATGCTTTCTCAGACGCCATCAGAGCTCGTGAAGATGAACAAAGATATATAAACGAGGCTGAAGCTTATAGAAATGAAATTATTCCATTAGCTAGAGGAAAATCTAAACAAATTATTGAAGGAGCTAAAGCCTATAGAGTAAAACTTATAAAATCTTCTGAAGGCGAAGCTTTACGTTTTACAAAACTCTATAAAGAATATCAAAAATCACCTGAAGTGACTAGAGAAAGACTTTATCTAGAAACAGTTGAGTCAGTCCTAGGAAATACAAGCAAAGTAATGATTGATGTTGATGGTGGAAATAATTTGCTTTATTTGCCTTTGGACAAGATTTTAGAGTCAACAAAACAATCAACAGGTTCATCAAATAAAACAAACAGAATGTCTGATGATGATGAATCGTTAGCAGAAAAAATTCAGTCAAACCGAGACAGCTTTAATTCAAGAAAAAGGAATCTATATAATGAATAATAGAAATTTATCATCAATTTTATTTGCATTCTTTATACTTGTTTATTCAGCAACATTTATTGTTGATGAACGTGAAGTTGCTATTAAATTTAGATTAGGTGAAATTGTTACAACTTATCAAAACCCAGGTTTATATTTCATGATTCCTTTTATAAATAATATAAAAAAATATGACTCTCGTTTATTAACTATGGACTCTAAACCTGAGCAATTCCTTACAAGTGAAAAGAAAAATGTGATTGTGGATTCATTTGTTAAATGGAAAATTACAGGTCCTGAGAATTTTTATAGATCATCCAAGGGTGATGAGAGGATTGGAATAAATAGATTATCTCAAATTATTAATGATTTAACAAAAAGTGAGTTTAGTAAACGCACAATCAATGATGTTGTTTCTGGTGACAGAGCAGCGCTTATGAATATTGTTAAATTAGAGGCAAATAAAGCAGCGAAGGCACTTGGAATAAGTGTAATAGATGTAAGAGTTAAAAGGGTTGACTTGCCAGATGATGTAAGTAATTCTGTTTATGCTCGAATGGTAAAAGAAAGGGCGACAGTAGCCAAATCATTTAGATCTAAAGGAAAAGAAGAAGCGCAAGGAATATCAGCTTCAGCAGAAAGAGAATCTGAAACTATTATTGCTGAAGCCTATAAAAAGTCGCAAGAAATTAAAGGTGAAGGCGATGCTATTTCAACAGAAACTTATGCGAAAGCATATAACCTAAGTCCTGAATTTTATTCTTTTTATAGAAGTTTAGCTGCATATAAGAAAACTTTTAGCGCAAAGCAGGATATTTTAATTATACAGCCCGACTCTGATTTCTTTAAATACTTTAATAATCCAAAAGGCAAATAGCAATTACTTTTATTGAATCTTTGCTGCTAGTCGTATCATTGTTTCTTGTATTAGAAGGGTTTTTCCCGCTCTTAGCACCTGAATTATTTAGAAACTTTTTAAAAACAATCAGCGATTGTTCTAATAATTCATTGAGAATCTTGGGGTTAGTTTGTATTATACTAGGGTTAATTTTATTTATAATTTTTTATATAATCTATTTATGAAAACAAAAAATTTCCTTATACCTGATGGAATTGAATATTATATGCCTCCTGAAGCTGAGAAATTTGAACAGCTTAAATATAAAATTCTTGGCATATATAAGAAATATAAATATAAATATGTGATACCTCCTATATTTGATAACCTTGATAATCTTTTAAATTTAAAATCTAAAGATTTAGATAATGAAACAATTATAATTAATAATAATGAAACTGGGAGTAATATTGGAATTAGAGCAGATATTACGCCTCAAATTTCAAAAATAGACTATCAGTCTTTGAAGACAAATGACTCCTCGAGATTTTCTTATATGGGAGATATTATGAGGCCATCTTCTAAAACATTTGAAAGAAAAAACCCTTATCAAACAGGCGCTGAGTATTTCGGCAAACTAGATAAAAAAATTGATATTGAAATCATAAAATTAATGATCGATATCATCTCTTTATCAAAAGAAAAAAAAATTATAGTTGAGTTAGGAGATTTATCATTCATTAATAATTTGCTGTCTAGCTTAGATATTTCTTATCAAAATAAACTACAACTTATTGATTTAATTAATTTAAAATCAAAAACTGAAATAAAAGAATTCTTTTCAAAACACAATATTTCTTCTAAGAAGCTAGTATTTTTACTTGAGCTTTTAGATCTTTCGGGTGACATAAAAATATTAAAAGAACTGAAAAATGCTATTAAGAAATTTAAAATGGATGATCTATCTAAATTAAATGATCTTAGTTTTATATCTAATGCTATTCATAAATTTAAAAGTTCTTCAGAGATACATATTGATTTATGTGAACTGCATGGTTTTGAATATCAAACTAGCATTATCTACTCTGTTTATTTACCAAATCTTAGACATGAGATTGCCAGAGGTGGTAGGTATGATGCTTATGAACTTACTAATGGCATGATTAGAACTGCAACTGGTTTTAGTCTAGACCTGAAAGATATATTGAACCTATCAATAGGAAAAAAAGATAGCTATGTCTAATATTTTACTCGTAGGTACTCATTGGGGTGATGAAGGAAAAGGTAAAATAGTTGATGTTTTGTCAGAAAATGCCACTGGATGTATTAGATTTCAAGGCGGACATAATGCTGGACATACCTTAGTAATAAATGATATCAAAACAATCCTTCATTTAATTCCATCTGGTATTTTAAGAGACAATGTTAAATCAATTATTGGTAATGGGGTCGTAATTTCTTTAGAGGCTTTGGAAAAAGAACTTAATGACCTAAAAGCTAAAGATATTAAAATAGCGGACAAGCTTTTTATTAGTGAGCTTTGTCATGTAATTTTACCTACACATCAAGCTTTAGATATAGCTAGAGAAAAAAAACTAGGAAAATCTTCTATAGGCACAACCGGAAGAGGTATAGGTCCTTGCTATGAAGATAAAGTGGCAAGGCGAGGCATAAGACTGCGTGATTTTTTTAGTTCTGAACAATTAGAAAAAAAATTAGAAAAATCAATGGAGTATCATAATTTTTTATTGACAGAATACTATAATGCTAAACCTGTATCGATAAGTGACACGATGAAATTATTATCCAAAATTTTTAATCAGGTACGACAACATATATGCGATATTGTTCCTTTAGTTTTAGAGTTGAATAAAAAATCAAATATAATATTTGAAGGCGCACAAGGAATTATGTTGGATATCGATCATGGAACATATCCGTATGTTACATCTTCAAATACATCTATGGCAGGTTTGATATCAGGTACTGGAATTGGAATTGATAAAGTAAACTACTCGCTTGGAATCACAAAAGCATATACAACTAGAGTTGGACATGGCCCATTTCCTAGTGAATTACACGATGAAGTGGGCGCTAATCTTGCTAAGTGGGGTGGAGAAATTGGAGCAACAACTGGGCGTAATCGAAGATGTGGATGGTTAGACACAAAAATTTTAAAAACCTCTATTCAATTAAATAGTATAAATGGAATAGCTTTAACAAAACTTGATGTTTTAGATAATCTTGAAAAGATTAAAATTTGTACTAATTATTCTGAAATTGATGACATAAGCTTCAAAGCAGACAATATTGAATATATTGAATTAGATGGGTGGAAATCTTCTACTAAAGGAACAATAAACTTATCTAATTTGCCAAAAAACGCAAGAAAGTATATTGAAACTATTGAAGAAATCTCAGATACTCCAATTGTTATGATTTCAACAGGTGCCGCAAGAGATGAAATAATATGTTTAAAAGATATCTTTACATAAACTATGTCTGATAAAGATTCTAGAAATTTTATTTACGGAATTCATACTTCTAATGCACAATTAAAACTTAATCCTACAGATATTAAAAAAATATTTATTAAAAAAAATTCTCAAAATAAACAACTAAAAAAAATTATTTCAATTTCAAATCAACATAATATTCCTCTCGAAGAAGTTGAAAAGGATTTATTAACCACACTAAGTTTTTCAAATAAACATCAAGGTGTTGTTTGTGAGCTTAATAATCTTAGTTTGTCTAACTTCAACCTTGATACATATCTACAAATACAAAAATCTCCATTTATTGTAATTTTTGATTCCATACAAGATCCTAGAAATTTGGGATCTTGTATAAGAACAGCAAATGCAGCGGGTATTTCCTTGATTATTAAAAAGAAAGCAAACTCATGTGAGATATCGCCGCTTGTACATAAAGCTGCATCTGGCGGGCTTCAGGGTTTATCTCTATTAGAAACTAATAATTTGTCTTCTATTATCAAAAAGCTTAAAAATAATAATATTACTATTATTGGAACAGATCATGCAGCATCTAAATCAATCTATGAGATGAATAAAATGTCTTCTGGCATAGCGGTGATAATTGGCTCTGAAGGCGATGGTATCAGTAAGTCATTATTAAATATTTGTGATGAAATTTACAAAGTACCAATACATGGCTCAGTTGAGTGCTTAAATGTATCTGTAGCCACTGGAATAGTATTATATCAGACACGTTTATCTCTTAAAAAAAATTAAATGAATATTTGAAAAAGACCTTGTACTCAAGTAGTATTCGCATAGTGAATAAAAAATAATGAAAAATTACGAATTATTATTAATGTTTAATGTCAGCCAGGAAGAGTCTGCAGGTAAAACTGTTGATAAATATAAGAATATTATTGCAGATAAAGGTGGAAGTGTTGACCGTTATGAAGATTGGGGCAATATGAAGTTAGCTTACAATATTAATAAAAACAATAAAGCACACTATATTCTTATGAATTTTCAAGCAAATAATGAAATATTAAAAGAAATATCAGGTTTAATAAAATTTAATGACAGTATTCTCAGACATTTGTTTTTACTTAAGAATAAACCAATTACAGAGCCCTCAATAATGATGTTAAACAAGGACAGAACATAATTAAGATGAACGAAGTAACTCAAAAGGAAAAACCTGAAATTTACAATGAAATAGATTATAAAAATCTGGGGTTTTTAAAGAAATATCTGACAGAATCAGGAAAAATTGCTCCAAGAAGAGTCGCTGGAACATCTGCTAAAGAACAAAGAAAGATTAATAAAGCAATTAAAATTGCTCGCCATTTGGCACTTTTGCCTTTCTGTGATAATCATAAAGAATAATGAATATTTTGCTTTTGAAAAAGATTAAGAATCTGGGTGATGTTGGGAGTGAAGTTTCAGTAAAATCAGGATATGCGAGAAATTTTTTACTTCCTCAAAAACACGCAGTATTACCTACTAAGGCTAATTTAGCCGTCATTGAAGAAAAGAAACAGATCCTGATTAAGCAAGAAGAAGAGGTAAAATCTTTAGCCTTAATTGAGCAAGAAAAATATAAAGATTACTCATTATCTTTTGAAGTTAACGTTCAAAAGGATGCCGATAATTTATTTGGCTCAATTACTCTTCAAAATATCGTAGACCGTTTAGTAGAAGATGGATATGCTGTCACAAAGAAGCAGGTTAGTCTTCCATCTGGAGCTATTAAGACTTTTGCCGAAGATTATATAGCTACCGTAAGTCTTCATACTGATATTAGTATTACTATCCCAATTAAATTAACACGTAACGATGTTGCGGCTCCAGAACCTGTAATTGATGACGATGTGATTACAGAACCAGTTACTGATAAATCAGAATCAGAATAAACTCTATCAATCTCTCCATAAATACCTAATATTATTCCACAATATTTCCACAGCTTATTATCTATAAAATCCATTATTTTTCAGTTAAAATAAATCATGGCTAGCAAAATACCATCAACACCTAAGGCAATAGAAGCTGAGCAAGCACTCCTAGGTTCATTGATAATGGACTCTACTGCATGGGATAAAGTTTCAGACAAAATTAATATCAATGATTTTTATGATCCTAATAATAAAATTATTTTTAAAGAAATCCATGATTTATCTTCTAATAGCCAACCCATAGACATTATTGTCCTTGAAGAGTCTTTAAAAAGTAAAGATTCTTTGGTTAAAATCGGAGGGCTGGAATATCTTGGAAATTTAATCAAAAAAGTTTCAACTTCTGCGCATGTTGTTTCATATGCCGAAATTATAAAGGAAAAGTCCATTATGAGAGAGCTTATAAATATAAGTACGCGAACTATTCAAACAATACATCAAAGCGAACAGGGTGATGTCAAAGACTTGTTAGATAAAGCGGAATCTGAGATTTTTGCTATAACAGCTGACTCAAAAACTAAAGATGGTCTTCAAAAAATAGGCCCTATTGTTAATGAATACATTGATACTGTTTATAACAAAAAAAAGAACAATGAATTAGATTATTTATTAACGGGATATTCCGAACTTGATAAACTTATTGCTGGATTACAGAAATCTGATTTAATCATCATTGCGGGCCGACCATCAATGGGAAAAACAGCTTTTGCAATGAATATTGCACAAGATATAGTTTTTAAGCAACATAAAAAAGTGGGTTTTTTTAGTCTTGAAATGTCTGCTCAATCAATTGCATTGCGAATGTTATCGTCATTAAGTTCCGTGTCACAACAAAAAATTAGAACTAGTGATTATGAATCATCTTCAAAAGATACAAAATCTGTTGCTTCTGCAATAGAAATGATGCAAGGGTGTGATTTTTATATTGATGACACTGCAGCTATATCACCAATGGATTTAAGGTCTCGAGCAAGAATGATGAAACGTGAAGTTGGCATCGATATAATTGTCGTGGATTATCTTCAATTAATGTCCATCCCACGTTATGGTGAAAATAGAGTGAATGAAATAGGTGAAGTTACTCGTTCTTTAAAAGCTATAGCAAAAGAATTAGATATCCCTGTTGTAGCATTGTCACAACTTAATAGAGGTGTGGAATCTAGAAATGACAAAAGACCTTTTCTTTCAGACTTACGTGAATCTGGTTCAATCGAACAAGATGCTGATTTAATTGTCTTTCTTTATAGAGAAGAAATGTATGATCCAAATACTGATCAAAAAAATATAGCTGAGATTAGAGTCGAAAAACATAGAAATGGTCCAACAGGTGTAATTAGATTAACTTTTGTGCCACATTGTGCGAGATTCGAAGATTATTTCCCTCAAGTATATGAAGGTGTAAATAATTAATAATATTTTTGATTGATTATTATTCTTCTAGTAGTTTTAATTTATCTTTTTTATTTTCCCAGTCTTTTGCGTCTTCTGGAGCTGCCTTCATTTCAGTCAAGACAGGCCATTTTTCTGAAAGACGTTTATTAATTTCAAGAAAATGTTTGTTTTCATCTGTTATATCATCATCTGAAATAATTGCATCAATTGGACACTCAGGTTCACATAAACTGCAGTCTATACATTCTTCTGGATTGATAACTAAAAAATTAGGACCTTCATGAAAACAATCTACCGGACAAACTTCAACACAATCAGTATATTTACACTTGATGCAGTTTTCTGTGATAATATATGTCATAAGTGATATTTTGCACTAAAAATTTAATTTTTGCACTATGAAAAAAATAAAAAAAGTTATTTTTCCTGTCGCAGGTCTTGGCACTAGATTTTTACCTGCAACAAAAGTAAGTCCAAAAGAAATGTTGCCAATAGTTGATAAACCACTTATTCAATATGCTGCTGAAGAAGCAATAAATTCTGGCATCAATCAATTAATATTTATTATTGGTAGAACAAAAAATGCAATTATAGATCATTTTGACTCTGCGCCAGAGTTAGAGAATGAATTAATTTTAAAAAAAAAGAATGCCTTGCTTGAAATTGTTAAAAAAATTGTTCCAAAAAATGTAAATTGTTTTTTTGTTAGACAGAATACACCATCTGGTTTAGGTCATGCAATATATTGTGCTAAAAATATCATTCAAAATGATCCTTTTGCTGTTGTATTAGCAGACGACTTAATTAAATCTAAAGTACCGTGTTTGAAACAAATGATGGATATGTACTATGAGAAACAATCTAGCATTATATCCGTGGAAACAATTAACAAGAAAGATTCGGATAAATATGGAATCATAGAGCCCAAAAGAAAGATTGGAAATTTATATAATATAAAATCAATTGTCGAGAAACCATCCCCCAAAAATGCTAAGTCCAATATTGCGGTAGTAGGTAGATTTATATTAACACCAGAAATTTTTTCTAAAATAGAAAAATCTAAACCTGGAACGGGAAATGAAATACAATTGACTGATGCTATATCAGACTTGATGAAAGATGAGAATGTTTATGGCTATCAGTTTGAAGGGAAAAGGTTTGATTGTGGGAGTAAAATTGGGTATTTAAAAGCATCAGTGGAATATGCATTGGAACACAATGAAGTCAAAAAAGATTTTAAGGCTTATCTTAAGAAATTAAAATTATAAGTATTTTTATTGATGATATTTTGTTTATCCATTAAGATACTTTATCTTATTCCTCGGTAGCTCAGTTGGTAGAGCGAGTGACTGTTAATCACCAGGTCGGCGGTTCGAGTCCGTCCCGAGGAGTAAAAATACCAATATATTAAGATAAAATATATATTAATAACTAGAAAATCTATTGTCTTTATAAGATTCTAGAGATTATTTGAAATCCTTTTTACTGCCTCTTCAAGAGAGTCCATGTCTATAGCTATAGATATTCTTAGGTGTCCTTCTAACCCAAATGCACTTCCTGGTACAACCGCTACTTTTGCTTCATTCAATAAATGAGAAGCCAGTTCTGAATCATTATTGATTGTTTTATGATTTTTAATATATTGATGGAATGACGGAAAAATATAAAATGTTCCATCTGTATCTTTGCAATTAACACCATTAATCTTATTAATTTCTTTGACTACATAATCATGCCTTTTCTTGTATTCTTTAACCATCATAGATATTTCTTCACATGGTTCGGCAAGAGCAGCACATGCTGCAGCCTGAGATATTGAGCTTGGACATGATGTGCTCTGGGATTGCAGAGTTTTCATATTTTTGATGATATCTTTATTGCCTGCGGCATACCCGACTCGCCATCCGGTCATAGAGTAAGCTTTTGAAACACCATTTAGAATAATAGTTCTATCATATAACTCAGGACAAACATTGAGAATATTGTTGAATTTTTCTTTATGCCAATGTATATGTTCATAAATATCATCTGATGATATAAATATTTTTTGATGTTGGAGTAAAATATCAGCAAGTGATTTCAAATGATTAGAGTCAAAATACTTTCCACTTGGATTATTCGGGCTATTTAACATAAATAATTTAGTCTTATCTGAAATAAGTTGTGCAAATTTATCAGGATTAATATTAAAATTTTCCTCGTAGGTTGTTCCTAAAAAAACAGGCACACCACCTGAATATTTCACCATATCTGCATAAGAGACCCAGTATGGTTGAGGTATGATTACTTCATCACCTTTATTTATAAGAACTTGAAGAAGATTAAATATTGATTGTTTGCAGCCACTCGAGACTATTATTTGGGCTAAATCATAACTTAGATTATTTTCATTTTTAAACTTTTGAATTATAGCTTTTTTTAATTCTAGCGTTCCATCAACTGGTGTATATTTAGTTATCCCATCATCGATGGCACTTTTTGCCGCTTCTTTGATATGTTTGGGTGTATCAAAGTCTGGCTCACCTACGGTTAGCACAATGACATCATCTCCATTTTGACGCATTTCATTTGCTTTTGAAGTCAATGCCATGGTTGAAGATGGCTTAATTAATTTTATTCTATTTGAGAAAGTCAACGTATTTCCTTGATAACTAATCCTAGCATATTTAAGTCTTTTAAGTAAACTTCTCATGGTAAAATATAATTTATGAAAAAAATTAATCTTGTTTCAGCCTACGAGGCAGCTGGCGATCAGCCAGTTGCAATAGAGGCCCTAATAGATGGTATAAATAATAACAAGAAACACCAAACTTTGCTTGGAGTTACTGGATCTGGAAAAACATTTACTATGGCTAAAGTAATAGAGCGTACAAATAAAACAACTTTAATCATGGCTCCTAATAAAACCCTAGCTGCACAGCTTTATTCTGAAATGAGAGATTTTTTCCCATCAAACTCTGTTGAATATTTTGTCTCATATTATGATTATTATCAGCCTGAAGCTTATGTGCCAGTTTCTGATACTTATATTCAAAAGGATGCATCTTTAAATGAACATATTGAACAAATGAGGTTGTCAGCAACAAAGTCATTAACCGAGAGAAAAGACTCTATTGTTGTAGCAAGTGTATCTGCTATATATGGTTTGGGGGACCCTAAAACATATTTTAAAATGATTCTTCATTTGGTTGTTGGTGATGTAATTGACCAACGTAAGATTTTAAAACGATTAACTGAATTGCAGTATACAAGGAATGATTTGGAGTTAAGAAGAGGTACATATCAGGTTAAAGGTGAAATCCTTGATATCTTTCCTGCTGATTCAGAAAAAGAAGCTATAAGAGTGGAATTATTTGATGAAGAAATAGAGAACATCTATATATTTGACCCCTTGACAGGCCAAATTGACAAGAAAGTTAAACGTTTTACAGTTTATCCAAAAACACATTATGTTACTCCTCAGGAAATAATGGACGCTGCCTCTGTTAAAATCAAAAAAGAACTTAAAGAAAGGCTTATATATTTTTCAAAAGAAAATAAGCTCTTGGAATCTCAACGATTAAAAGAAAGAACAAATTATGACTTAGAGATGATATCTGAAATGGGTTATTGTTCAGGTATAGAAAATTATTCCAGATATATATCAGGCGGCAAACCTGGAGAGCCGCCGCCTTGTCTGCTTGATTATATGCCAAAAGATGGTCTTATAATAATTGATGAAAGTCATGTCACCGTCCCACAAATAGGAGGCATGTATAGAGGTGATCGCTCAAGAAAACAAACTTTAGTGGATTATGGGTTCAGGCTACCTTCGGCTCTGGATAATAGACCACTTAAATTTGAAGAATTCTCCGGATATAATTTTCAAACAATTTATGTTTCTGCTACTCCGGGGCCATTTGAATTAAAGCATTCAGATAAAATTGTTGAACAGGTGATTCGTCCTACTGGATTAATTGATCCTGTTGTGACC
>Ga0209089_10004443_pt1 | contig 11712 bp, 14 predicted proteins | sample ArcticOcean_MG_C_FD_187431 | JGI IMG/M metagenome (GOLD analysis project Ga0209089, IMG submission 187431) | Marine microbial communities from western Arctic Ocean - ArcticOcean_MG_CB2_150 (SPAdes) (version 2) | ecosystem: Environmental > Aquatic > Marine > Oceanic | place: Arctic Ocean: Canada...
AAAAAAAACCACCGTCAGAGAAGCTATCAGGGGTAATATTTAAAACTCCCATTATTTTAAATTTGTTAAATTTTAAGTTTGAGATATTTTTTCTTTTTGAAGTTATTTTTTTTAAATCATTATTAATTTTTAACTTCTTTTCTTTGCTAAAATTTTTTATTTTAGATATCGAATAATACGCACTTGTTGTTTTTGCTTTTTTTATTCTTTGAAATACCTCAACTTTATCAAAGGCAATATTATTGTTACCTGCTAATGGTAATGCCTTTTTATTTTTAATAAGTTTTTTTGCATAATTTCCGTAATGGAAATTACACGGTCTTGTGTAATATTTTTGCATTTGGATTTAAATTGCAGGTTTTGGCTTCAAACCTAATGACCCAAGTGATGAAGATTGCCCTGAATCATTGACTTCTTCATTTTCTCTTTTTGGTTCAGTGTTTTTAAATATTAAATCTTTAATTTCTTCGCCACTTAAAGTTTCATAAGTAAGCAAAGCTTTTGCTAATTTATGTAAATCATCTAACTTTTCTGTAATTATTTTTTTTGCTCTTTGATATCCAATATCAACAATTTTTTTAACTTCCGCATCAACTTTTTTTGATGTCTCTTCTGACATATGTTCATGTCTAGCTATTTGTCTTCCGAGAAAAACTTCGTCTTGGTTAGCCCCATATGCAAGAGGTCCAAGCTCATTACTCATACCATATTTCGTTACCATATCTTTGGCTAATGAAGTTGCCATTGATATATCCGAAGACGCTCCTGATGTTACTTTATCATGACCAAAAATCATTTCTTCGGCAACTCTTCCTCCCATAGCTTTTGAAATATTTGCTTCCATATATTCTCTTGTATGTGAATATTTATCTCTTTCTGGCAATGTCCATACGACACCTAGCGCTCTTCCTCTTGGAATAATTGTGGCTTTATGAATTGGGTCTGATGCTTTTTCATTTAAAGCAACTATAGCGTGCCCCCCTTCATGATATGCTGTTAATTTTTTATCATCATCTGTCATAACCATTGATCTTCTTTCAGCACCCATCATGACTTTATCTTTAGCTTCTTCTATATCTATCATTGTTACAATTCTTTTATTTTTTCTTGCAGCCAACAAAGCTGATTCGTTACATAAATTTGCTAAATCTGCGCCAGAAAAACCTGGGGTACCTCTTGCAATTGTTCTAAGTTTTACATCTGGACCAATAATAATGTTTTTAATATGCACTTTTAAAATGGCTTCTCTTCCAATTATATCTGGGTGTGAAACAACAACTTGTCTATCAAATCTACCTGGTCGTAATAATGCTGGGTCCAAAACATCAGGTCTGTTTGTTGCTGCTATTATGATTACACCTTCATTAGTATCAAAACCATCCATCTCAACAAGTAACTGATTAAGAGTTTGTTCTCTCTCATCATTTCCCCCGCCAAGGCCAGCTCCTCTGCTTCTTCCAACAGCATCGATCTCATCTATAAAAATTATACAAGGCGCATTCTTTTTTCCTTGCTCCATCATATCTCTTACTCTAGAGGCTCCAACGCCAACAAACATTTCAACAAAATCTGATCCAGAAATCGTAAAGAAAGGAACGTTGGCTTCACCAGCTATTGCTTTAGCTAATAAAGTTTTTCCTGTACCAGGAGGGCCTATTAATAATGCTCCCTTAGGAATTTTTCCTCCAAGCCTTCTAAATTTTCTAGGGTTTTTTAAAAATTCTACTATTTCTTCAACTTCTTCTTTTGCTTCATCTATTCCAGCAACATCATTGAAAGTTACTTTGCCACGTGACTCGGATAATAATTTTGCTTTAGATTTTCCAAATCCCATCGGACCGCCTTTTCCACCTTGCATTTGGCGCATAAAAAATACCCAAACACCAATAAGTAAAAGCATAGGAAACCATGACAAAAGAATTCCTAATAAAGATGGCATTTTATCCTCTACAGGAGAAGCTGTTATAGTTACTCCTTTAGAAGTTAATTTTTCCACTAGGTTTGGATCGTTAGGTGCGTATGTGTTAAAAACTGTACCATCAGATAATATACCTTCAATGTTATTACCTTTAATCTCAACTTGGACAACTCTGCCATCATCAACATTTTTTAAAAAATTTGAAAAGCTCGTACTGGCAGAAACTTGAATATTTTTTGGATTTTGGAACAGTTGAAATAGACCTACAACAAGAAGAACTATAACACCCCACATCATAAGATTCTTTAAATTCATATACTAATTAAGATAATCATTATTTTTAACTAAACAAGTAGCTTTTTTATCATTAAATTAAAAAAAATACTCATTTTTTAGGCTGAAAAGCTGTTTTTCTTATTTTTGATTCTTTTGAAATTAAAATAAAATTATCATTTTTTTCTACAACACATCCTCCTAAAGTAGACTTACGATAATTAGTTTTCTTTACTCTATTAATTAAACTAATAATTTTTTTAGATCTTGGTGGATAATATGTTCCTGAAACCAAAGATAATACATCTGAAAATGATTTAAAAACGATTTCGCTATCTTCTTCGGAAAATATTTTTTCATTTATTATACATTTATTTTTTGAAAAAAAATATGCGTGCTTAGACAAAGCTTTATTTTTATAAAAATTTATTGCTTTGTTTGCAGATAAAAGATTATTAACAGTATTAATTATTTTGCCTGTGTCTAAACCTTCTTTTTCCATATTTTTTCTGTACTTTCTAATTCTTACACGTAAAAATTTTTCATTTTCATTTGAGGGATCTTGAATATAAGTTTTAAAATAATTTACAGTTACATACTTCAAATCATTTTTTTTAAAATCCAAAAAAGGTCTAACAACTTTTAAATTATTATTATAACTTACATTTTGCGACATTGATGATAGTCCGGTTAATCCACTGCCTCTTAATAGTCTGATAAAAAAGTTCTCAATTTGGTCGTCTGTGTGATGGGCTGTAGTTAAATACTTTATATTCTTTTTTAAACAGTAGTTAGAAATTAATGAATAACGAATATTTCTTGCATTTTTTTGAATATTACTTTTTGGAATATTTCCTTTCCAGGTAAGTACTTTACTTGGTATGCCTTGTTTTTTTAAAATATTTTTAACTTTTAATACTTCGTTTTTAGATTCTTTTCTAAGTTTGTGATCTACGATCAAAACATGTATTTTATTTTTAAATTCGGAAGCGTACATTTTACTAAAATAAGCAAGGCATAAACTATCTGAGCCTCCAGAAACTGCTAATGCAAAATTTTCTTTTTTAATATTATTAAAAACTATACTTTTAAACTTTTTATAAAATTTAGTAATTTTTGGATCTGTTTTAGATAATTTTTTTTCAACTATTTTTGTCACAATTAAATTTTTTCTTTTCAAATTCAGCCTTTTGAATAATAGACTGATTTGCTTTTGGGTACTGTTTTTGTACACCCAAAATCATGGAACATCCTTGTGTTTTTTCTCCAATCTGCACTAGCATAACACCTAACTTTAATAAGTTTACAGGAGCTTTGCTGCTTTTTGGATATTTTTGATATCCGTCAAGGTAAGCTGTTGCAGCATCCTGATAAAGTTGTCTAACTCTAAAAGTTTCCCCATACCAATACTGGGCATTACCAGCAAGTTTGTGTTCAGAATTGCTGTCAACAAATTCTCTAAATGCCAATTCTGCAGTTTCGTAATCTCCAACTTTTAGAAAACTTATAGCAAATTCATATTGTTTTTCAGGAGATACATCTGGAAGAATTTTTTCAATTCTTTGTGATGTTTCGGTAATAATAGTTCCTACCGATTCTATAGATTGGGTTTTTTGAATCTCTCCAGCAGAAACAATATCTGAATCTGAAATATTACCTAAATCCTGAGCTTCACTACTTCCGGGTAATTTTTTTACAACTTTTTTACTAATTTTTTTTCCGTTTTTTAACGTAGTTTGCTCTAAATCTTGAAATCTCATTTGATTATCAGTTTGAACTTTTGTTATTCTATTTGACAGCTTGTCTAGTTTAAAATTAACTTCTTCAAAACCATTTGTTAAAATTTTAAATTGTTCTTCAAGCTCTGATAATTTAAGAAGATGTTTAGTTAAAACGTCATCAGCATTATCTGATAATGTGCTAGTACTAGAATTACTTCTAACATCTTGGCTATAAACAGCTTTTTCTAAAGTTTTAATATCAGATTGTAAAATTTCTAATTTTTCTATAATCGAATCTACTTCTGCGGCGCAAGTCATAAAAGAACTAAAACTTACTAAACTAAAAATTATAAAGGTTTTTATAAATTGGGATAAAGTTTTATTCATATATTATTTTTTATTTTATATTTAAGGAAAATTAAGGCAAAAAAAAGACCCCCATTATTACACATGGGGGTCTTTTAAAATTTATTATTAAGCTTAGTTAGCTTTTACAGTTACAGATCTTCTGTTTTGAGACCAAGCTAGAGGAGATGAGCCAGAATTAACTGGTCTTTCTTTTCCGTAGCTTATAACTGAAATTCTATTTCCTGAAATTCCATAAGTCATTAGGTAATCTTTAACCGCATTAGCTCTTCTTTCGCCAAGCGCTAAGTTATATTCTCTTGTGCCTCTTTCGTCAGCATGACCTTCGACGCTTACTGTAATTTTTGAATTTTTTCTCATCCACGCAGCTTGTTTACGAAGTGTATCTCTTGATGCTGTTGTTAACGTTGTTTTGTTAGTGGCAAAGAAAACTCTATCTTTAACTCCAGTAGCTAAAAATTCGACAGTTTCTGTTCCCGTATAAACGTCACCAGCCATCTTACCAGATTGTTTTGAAGTACTAGCGCAAGCACTCAATGCTAAACTCGCTAAAATTATTAAAAATGTTTTTCTTAAATTCCTTGCTAAAACCATAACTGTTATCTCCCTATTAAATAATTTCTAATTAAATATAATAACTTAATATTTCAAATTAACTATTGAGTTGCAAGTCAAATTTCTATTAAAAAAGCCTACTTAGACAACAAAGAAGACCAAGATGGGTCAGATCCGTCCGTTTCTGTTTCTATAAGCCTTTCATTATATCCGGTTAAATCAATAGACCACAACTTAGCTGAAAACCCCTCTCCTTTTTCATTAGACTTTGTTTCTCTATAAAATATTAATACTCTTCCATTCGGTGACCATGAAGGAGCCTCTTGATAAAAATTTTCTGTGAGTAACCTTTCTCCACTTCCATCCGGTCTCATTACACCAATATAAAATTTTCCATTACGAACTTTAGTAAATGCTATTAAATCTCCTCTCGGTGACCAAACAGGAGTTCCATATAGCCCTTTTCCAAATGTCACTCTTTTAACATTTGTTCCATCACTTCGCATAACATAAATTTGCTGCAAACCACTTCTATCAGAATTAAAACAAATATATTTTCCATCAGGAGAATATGAAGGCGAAGTATCTATAGATGAATGGTCCGTAATTTTTTCAACGACTCTAGAATCTATATTCATTGTATAGATATCTGAATTTCCATCTTTAGCAAAACTCATTATAATTTTTTTGCCATCTGGAGAAAATCTTGGAGCAAAAGTCATTCCTGGAAAATCTCCTACAACTTCCTGAATTCCCGTTTCTATATCGAGCAAATAAACTCTAGGTAAATTTCTAAAATAAGATAAATAAGTTACTAATTGATTTTTAGGACTAAACCTTGGTGTTAAAACTAATTCATTTCCTAAAGTTAAATATTTAATGTTTGCTCCATCTTGATCCATAATTGCGAGTTTTTTAAGTCTTTGTGTCTTTGGTCCAGTTTCTGAAACATAAATAATACGTGTATCAAAATATCCTTCTTCGCCTGTTAATCTCTGATAAATTTTATCAGATATCATATGAGCTACTCTTCTCCAGTTATCAGGTGTTGTTGAAAAAGCTAATGCTAACATTTCTTTTGCCGCTACTACATCCCATAATCTAAATTCGATTCTTAATTTATCTTCAGAAACTTTAACCTTTCCTGTTACTAAAGCTTGGGCTTTTATTAATTTCCAGTCTTCAAATCTAGGTTTGACATGAGCTATTTCAGGACTTTGTACAAAAGAATCTTTTTTTAGTGGATTAAATAAACCTGATCTTTTAAAATTTTCTTCAATTACTTTAGAAATTTCTTCACCAACATTTTTAATATTTTTATCTTTTTGCTTAATGCTTTTAGAGCCTGGTTCAAGATAAAGCGGGGATACAGCTACAGGTAAAGGATCAAGATTTCCTCTTGTTATGTCCACTTCTATTAATGCGATCGCTGAACTTTTAAAAATAAATAAATAAAAAATAATTAATATAATTTTTTTCATACTATCCTTGTAACATTTCATTGGCATCAAAATTTAATTGTAAATCTTTCCATTTTTCATATCCAGTAGGAGGAACTCTGAGAGGTTGACAAATTCTTATTGCTCTAAGAGCACTTTCCGCTAAAACTTTATAAAATGATTGTCCGGGTTGATTCATGCGTGCATGATCCAATATTTCTGATCTCAATACAGTTCCATCAGGTTTTAACCTTAATTTAATTCTTACTAATAAATTTTCTTGATAAGGTAAACCTAAAGGTAAACTCCAGCAACCAAAAATTTGAGCTTTTAAAGCATCTTCCTGACTTAAAGTTAAACTATTAACAAATGAACTTTTTTTATTACTTTGAGTAATTTTAGAGTTTTTTTTCAAAGTTTCCGCAGTTTCTTCTTTAGATTTATCAATAAGTGCTGCTATCTGATTGGGATCAAAAAGCTCTTTTTTCTCAAACTCTGAAGCCTGTTTAATTTGATCTTTAACCTCCTCGGGATTTTGTTTTTTTTTAATTAATTTTTTTTGTTCTTTGTTTAAATCTTCTGGTAAAGGAATTCTATCTGGCTTTTCTTTTTTTTTCTCTGTTGGTGGGGCTTGTTGAGAAACTATCCTTTCCTCTTCTTTTTTTTTAATTTTTTTTAATGTTTCGGTAGCCTTAGCTGCAAAAGGTATACTGGTCTCATCAGTAATTTGTATTAAATCGACTGATAAAATTGGAGGTAAATCAATTGGTTCTCTCATCATAAAAGGTAAACTTAAGGCTGTTAAAAAAATCATAATTGAATGAAAAATTAAAGAAAGAAAAATACTTCTATTCATATTAATTTTTATATGGTTCAGATATTAGAGCAACCTTTGAAAACCCAGCTCCAGATAACATGCCCATAACTTCAAGCACCCTTCCATAGTTAATAGTTTTATCACCCCTAACATATATTCTAGTGTCAGTTCTGTTGTTTGAAATTGCTAAAATTTTGGGAATTATTTTATTAAAAACTACTTGGTGTTCTTGTATATAAACTTCTCCTTTAGAATTAATTGATAAAGTTAAAGGATCCTGATCATCCGGAAGTGAATCGGCAGCTGATTCTGGTAAATCGACTTGAACTCCCACAGTAAGCAAAGGCGCGGTAACCATAAAAATGATTAGCAAAACAAGCATTACATCAACAAAGGGTGTAACATTTATTTCGCTCATTGGCTCTTTTGATGAACGATTTAATTGAAAACTCATAAATTTATTTTAAATAATTGATAAAAATCTTTTAGAAAAATTTTCTATTCGACTACCATATCTTTTGGCATCACTATTAAATTTGTTGTAGGCGACTACAGCTGGAATAGCTGCAAGCAAGCCTAAAGCTGTTGCAAAAAGTGCTTCCGCAATTCCAGGCGCTACTATTGCTAAGCTTGTATTTCTTGAAATAGCTATAGATTGAAAAGAATTCATTATTCCCCAAACCGTTCCAAACAAACCAATAAAAGGTGCTGTTGAACCAACTGTAGCTAAAAAAGTAAAATTTTTTTCAATTTTTTTAATCTCTTCGTCTGCAGAAATTTCTATTATTCTGCTCACTCTCGCAGATTGTACAGCTGATGATTTGGATTTAGTTTTAATTACTTCAGCCATTGCTGATTGAAATATATTTGCTACAGGATCTTTGTCTCTATTTGTTAAACTATTATAAAAACTTTCTGCTGATTTTGATTTCCAGAATTTTTCTTCAAAAGTAGTAGTAGTTTTTTCTATTTTTTTAAAAAGTTTATATTTGTCAAAAATTAAAGCCCAGGAATAAATTGATGCAGCAATTAATAAAATAATAACTGACTTTACAATAAAATCTGCTCTTAAAAAAAGCTGAATTAACGAGAAATCTGTTGACCCGCCGAGTCCCACAACTTGTGTAGCTACTTCTTGTTCCATTAAGGCTAATGTGCATCTAAATGTGTCATGAATTTGGCACTAAACTAGATTTTTATATGATTTAAAGTTGTGTATCGTTGAAATATAGAGCTATTAAAATAGCATCGGCTCTATTAGAGTCTTTTTTTCTGTGTAGTTTGCTAGATATTTCTGGATATGCTTCTATTACTTTTGTTCTGCTTGCATCTTTATGAGTTTTAATCAAATTAAAATGTTTTTTCCATTTAGTTGGCCTCACAAAATATATAGGTAGACTTAAAGCTGCACAAATACCTTTAATTACACCAAAAGATTGCCCAAAATTAAACATGCTGGTAACGCCTTGGCCAGGCATTGCATTAACATGTTCAACCACAACCACAACTTCATTTCCTTTATTTAATCTTTCTTTAATAATATTAGTTACTTGAGCACCATTTATTTGCCTTTTATTTTTTTTTCCCTCACTCATTGTTGGGGTGTCATAAACTTCTAAAATTTTTTTATTTTCTACAATGCTAATAGCACCACTTATTCCAGGGTCGACACCAATAATTATCATATTACGATTCTTCCATTAAAGAATTTTTATTTACTTCTATATTAGCATAAACATACTGTACATCATCATCATCTTCTAATAATTCAAGAAAATTTAATACAGATTTAGTTTTTTCTAAATCTAATGAAATTTTGTTTATGGGTAGCCATTCAATTCCTGATGAAGAAAATTCTTTAATTTTTTTTTCAATTTCTACTTTAACTTTATAAAAATTTTCTTTTAGGCTAATAATTTCATGATATGGACCAGTTGATGAACAATCTTCAGCTCCTCCATTAATTGCTAATTCTAAGATATCATTGTCTGAGATTTTGTTCTTATCAATTCTAATAACACCAACTTGTTTAAATTGATGTGAAGCAACGCCTGATGAACCTAAATTTCCTCCATTTTTTTGAAATATTGTTCTTATGTTTGAGGCTGTTCTATTTTTATTATCAGTCAGAGCTTCAACAATAACAGCTATTTTTTCAGGTCCAAAACCTTCATAAATAATACTGCTGTAGTTAACTTCTTTATTTAATTCAGATTTATTTATTGCTCTTTCAATATTATCTTTGGGCATATTTGCTGTTCTAGCTGCTTGTATTGCTGATCTTAATCTTGGATTCATATCCGCTTGCTTTGAACCTGATTTAGCGGCAACAGTAATTTCTTTTGAAAGCTTAGAAAACAATTTTGAACGTACTTTATCAGCTTTTCCTTTCTTATGCTTAATACCAGCCCAATGTGAATGACCTGCCATAAATTATATTCTATTTTCTAAAGAACTTCCTAAAATAATTGGTTCTACTTTTTTAGCTAGACCCGTTTCTGTGTCAGCAATAACCATTAAACCTGAGATTGTTCCTTCCCCAAGCGCCGGATAATGTCTTTTTGCTGAAGGATCTTTTAAAAACTTTTTTAAGGAATTATCTTTATTCATTCCAATTACAGAATTGTAGTCACCACACATACCAACATCTGTTTGATATGCTGTTCCCTTTTCCATAATTCTATGATCTGCTGTTGGAACGTGCGTGTGAGTTCCGACAACCATTGTAGCTTTTCCGTCGAACAGATGTCCCATAGCTGTTTTTTCACTAGTAATTTCAGCATGCATATCAACGACAATGTAATCTGCATCTTTTTTTAACGTTACCAATCGAATAAATTTTTTTGCTTCATCAAAAACATCTTCGCTCTTTTTCATAAAAACGTTTCCCATTAAATTAATTACTGCAACTTTTTTTTTGTTTTTGGAAATAAATATTCCAAACCCGTTTCCAGGAGATCCTTTAACTAAATTTTGAGGTCTCAATAATCTTTTTTCTGAACCGATAAAATTCATAGTTTCTTTTTGATCCCAAACATGATTTCCCGTTGTTATAACGTCAGCCCCTAATTTGAAAAATTCATCGGCTATTTTTTTTGTTATACCAACTCCCTCATCAGCAGCATTTTCTCCATTTAGAATAACAAAATCTATTTTTTTTTTTTTTATAAGATTGGGCAGCTGTTCATTTATAGCTTTTCTACCCGATGGTCCCATAATATCTCCAAGCAAAAGAATGTTCATAATTTATTAATTTGAATTTATAATCCCTCGTTCTGTTAAAATATAGTCTAATTTAAAATCATTTTTGTTTGTTGGAATAATCTCAGATTTTTGGAACGAGTATGCTATTCCCATAGAAATAACTTTTTTTTTAATTTTTTTAACTTTTGCTAGACTTCTATCGTAATACCCTTTTCCATAACCAATTCGGTTTAAATATTTATCATAAGCTACTAGAGGAACTAAAATTAGATCTGGGGCAATTTCTATTTTAGATTTTTTAGGTTCCAGAATACCAAATTTACTTACAAAAAGTGGCTCTTGATAAATCCAAAGTTTATAACACATATTCCTTGAAGATTTGATTACTGGCAACACTATTTTAAAATTCTTCTTTGAGGCATCTTCAAGAAAGTTTATTATGTTTGCTTCATAAATAGATGGAAAATAACCTGCAATAGTTATTTTTTTTTTCTTAAAATGTGTATTTATAAACCTAAATATTAAATTAAAATTAAATTTTTTTACTTTTAAATAATTTTTTTTTCTCTTTAAAAGAAATTTACTTCTTAAAGAGGACTTATCATATTTCATTTATTGTATTTTTTTTTCTGATTCTTTATCTATATTTTCAATGAATTTTTGTATCGATTCTGTGGTCTTGTCTAATACTTCTTCATAAGAACTTTTATTTTTGTCTGCCATCATTTTAAACTCATTAAGCTCACTCTTAAGCTTTTCTATTTCTAATTCTTTTTCATCTTTATAATTAATAGCTAAAGACTTTAACTCTTTAAATTTTTTAGACAATTCTTGAAATTCATTTTTGGTATTTTTCACTTTTTTTAATAAATCAAAATAGTCGTCTACAATTTTAATTGCTGTAATTAATAAAAGCTTGTTTTCGCCTATGTTTCCTAAATTTTTTTTTAATTCGCCATATTTTAAATCAAGGTGAATTGCTAATTCTGCTAAATTATCTTCCTGCCCATCATCACAGGAAAGTAAATAATCTTTATTATTAAACTTTATATTTACATTTGCCATTTTTCAATCTCATCAATTAAAATTTCAGTTTCTTGATTTAACTCATCTATCTTTTGATTAAAATTATTTTTATTACCAAATTTATGCCTTACGTCTTTATTAATTTTTTCTAATTCTGATTTTAATTCTACGTGCTGTTTAGAAAGTGATTGGAAATTTTTTTCTGATACGTTTTTTTCCCTTAATAATTGATTCTTCTCTACGTTCAAAGAATTGATGACATTGTTCATTTTTAAGACTTTATTAGACATTGAGTTTAATTTATTGAGAACATTTTCCAATTTTTTTTCTTTTTCTTCATAATTTTTCATTTGATTAATATAAAAATCATATTATTGATTTGCTACGTCCAAG
>Ga0209089_10004450_pt1 | contig 11695 bp, 10 predicted proteins | sample ArcticOcean_MG_C_FD_187431 | JGI IMG/M metagenome (GOLD analysis project Ga0209089, IMG submission 187431) | Marine microbial communities from western Arctic Ocean - ArcticOcean_MG_CB2_150 (SPAdes) (version 2) | ecosystem: Environmental > Aquatic > Marine > Oceanic | place: Arctic Ocean: Canada...
AAACATTTCCTTCGTTTGTATATTTAATTCCAGTAATGATGCTTTTTGGTATAACAGATACATCCGTTTTAATTGCAGTAATTGTTTACGCAACTATTCCAGCCACAAGGTACACTATTGAGGGATTAAGAAGTGTTCCAGCTGCTTTGCATGATGCAGGATCAATGTCAGGAGTAACAAAATTACAAAGATTATTAAATATCGAATTTCCAATAGCATTTCCCCATATGATGCTTGGCTTAAATCAAACAATAGTATTTGCACTGTTTATGGTAATTATTGGTGCATTTATTGGAACAGAGGATTTAGGACAGTATATTCTAAAAGCTTTATCTGACAGAAAAGGTGCGGGCATAGGATTAACGCTAGGTATTTGTGTTGCTTTTATAGGCTTGATATTTGATAATTTAATTCGAACTTGGGTGGAAAAAAGAAAAAAGCACCTTGGTATAGATTAGCTAATATATTCAACCTCAGAAAAACGATCTGTTGGAAAAATCCAATAAAATTCCAAAGTTTCTTTTCCAATATTTTTTAAAGCATGTTTTGCATTTCCTGCAATATAAACCACATCACCTTTTTTAATCTCTTCAAGTTTACCAGATTTATTTAATATTCCTTTGCCATTAGTAATCACATATATTTCTGCAGGCGAATGATAATGGAGTGTCAAGTCACCCCCTGGAGCAATCTCTGCAAAACCAAGTGAAAGTCCAGAACTTCTCATAAAATCTGCATCAATTAAAAATTTCCATCTAACGCCTGGATATTTCTCAGTCGTTGACCACTCTTGAGCAGAAACGGATTTAAGATTTTTTATAAATATCATACAAAATCAAAACTTATGGCTTATCTTTTGGGTTGATCTAAAAAAGTTTTTAAAGAATCATCCATTGCAGTTTCCCAATCCGTATGATGTTTTGGACCAACCGATCCAGTTACAGGTGAAGAAAAAGACTTATTTCTATATGTCATAATATTTTCTACTTTATGGTGCTCCCATTCTTTAAAAGTTTTTCTAATTAATTCAAAATCAATTTTTGGGTAATCAGATAAAGTATGAAGTTCTTTTGTATACTCAGTTTGAAAATCTATCATTTGATCAGCATTTTCTAATTTTTCTTCCATTGATACCCATTTATTTATATCTTTTTCTATTTTTGAACTATCTGGAACTTTAATCTTTCCCATTATAACATCTCTTGCAAACCAAGCCTGACAATCAAACATATTAAAAGTATGAAATTGATCTTGCATGCCTAGGTATATTAATTTGTGGTTATTTTGCCAAACTACACCTTTATACAATTTTGGTGGATACAATCTATTTCCTGTCTTTAATTTCAAGTCTTCAGATAAAAAAGGAAAATGATGAAGATAACCTGTGCATAAAATTACAGCATCTGTTTCCTGCACATGCCCATCTTTAAAAATTGCTTTATTGCCCTCAAGTCTATCTAGGTGAAAAACTTCTTTCATTCCTTTTGGCCATTTAAATCCCATTGGATTATGTCTATAAGCTATTGTTACACTTTTTGCTCCATACTTATGGCACTGAAGAGCCACATCCTCTGCAGAATAACTGCTTCCTAAAACAACTACATTTTTATCTTTAAATTCTTCTGCATCTCTAAAGTCATGCGAGTGCAATATTCTTCCAGGAAAAGCTTTCATGCCAGGATATTCTGGAATGAATGGAACTGAAAAATGACCATTTGCCACAACAACATAATCAAAAATATCTGTTGAAGATTTATCATTTTTTTTATCACGATAAGTAACTTCAAAATTATTACCGTTATAGATAACATTAGTAACCGAAGTTCTAAATTTTATTTTATCTTTTAAATTACCTTTTTTAACTCTACCTAATATATAATCATATAAAACTTCTCTTGGTGGAAATGATGGAATTGGTTTGCCAAAATGTTCATCAAAAGAATAGTCAGCAAATTCTAAACATTCTTTAGGGCCATTTGACCAAAGGTATCTATACATACTATTAGGTACAGGGTCACCGTATTGATCAGATCCTGTTCTCCAACTGTAATTCCATAATCCTCCCCAATCCTCCTGTTTATCAAAACAAACTATTTCAGGTATTTTTTCACCTTTTTTCTCAGCTTGCTCAAAAGATCTTAAAGCGGATAAACCACAAGGCCCAGCCCCAATAATTGCTACTTTAGTCATAATATGTTTCCTCTTTAATAAATTTATAACTGTACTTTACTCACAAAATGCTAAAAATTAAAATAAAATAATATTATTTTATATTAATTAAATGAAAAAATTTATTATTTCTATTGATCAAGGAACTACTTCTAGTAGAGCAATTTTATTTGATTTAAAAGGGAAACCTGTTTTTGTTTCTCAAACTGAATTTACTCAATATTTCCCTAAAGATGGTTGGGTTGAGCATAATCCGGAAGAGATCTGGAAAACCACATTAAAAGTTTTAAAAGAAGTTATTAAAAAAAGTAAAAAACTAAAAGGTAAAGTTTTAACCATTGGAATTACAAATCAAAGAGAAACAACTATCTTATGGGATAAACAAACTGGAAAGTCAGTTTACAATGCAATTGTATGGCAAGATAGGAGATCATCAGAATATTGTAAAAAACTTATTAAGCAAAAAAAAGAGACTATTGTTTACAATAAAACTGGATTGTTAATTGATGCATATTTTTCAGCAACAAAAATTAAATGGATAATAGACAATGTTCCCAAAGCTAGAGATTTGATTAGAAAAAAAAGATTGTTGTTTGGGACGGTTGATTGTTTTTTATTATGGAGACTAACAAAAGGTGTTGAACACGCAACAGATGCTACTAATGCAAGCAGAACAATGTTGTTTAATATTTCGACAAATAAATGGGATGACCAAATATTAAAAATATTAAAAATTCCTAAAGAAATATTACCAGTAGTTAAAGATTGTGCAGCTGATTTTGGTTATACAGACCCTACACTTACTGGAACATCCTATCCAATTACAGGAATGGTGGGAGATCAGCAATCAGCATCTATTGGCCAATGCTGTTTTGAACCAGGCTCGTTAAAAAGTACTTATGGAACTGGAGCTTTTATACTTTTAAATACTGGTAGTAAAAAAGTTTATTCAAAAAATAGATTATTAACCACTATAGGTTATAGGATAAATGGTAAAACAACGTATGCATTAGAGGGTTCAATATTTATTGCTGGAGCTGGAGTTCAATGGTTAAGAGATAAAATAAAATTTATTAAAAAAGCTTCCGATACCGAAAAAATTGCGCAATCACTTAAATCTAATAATGGAATATATTTAGTTCCAGCATTCACAGGATTAGGCGCACCTTATTGGAACGCAAATGCAAGAGGAATATTATCAGGCTTAACAAGAAATACTGGACCAAAAGAAATAATAAGAGCTACAATAGAGTCCGTCGCTTATCAAACCTATGATTTGTTTGAGGCAATGAAAAATGATGGTTTAAAACCAAATTTGATAAAAGTTGATGGTGGAATGGTTCAAAACAATTGGTTTTCTCAATTTTTAGCAGACACAATTAATACGAAAGTTTTAAGACCTAAAGTAAAGGAAACTACAGCGCTTGGTGCGGCCTTTATGGCAGGTCTTCAGATAGGAGTTTATAAATCTTTAAAAGACATTGCGAAAAATTGGCAAGCAGACAAAAGCTTTAAACCAAGAATTAAAAATTCAGAAAGAAAAATTCTTATTGATGGTTGGAGTAAAGCAATTAAAAAAACTTTATCCTAATATTCAATTAGAAAGAGAAAATCTTGTATAAATAGAATCTTTTAAAGAGAAAATCTTGTATAAATAGAATTTTTTTTTGACATACGTCCTTTCATCAAGATAACATAAAAGTTTATAAATAAACAACAACCAAATAATGGGAGAACTAATGATTAATAAATTAAAAACTATTTTTATTATTGCTGTTTGGTTTTCAATCGTAACTATTTCTAATACATTTGCAGACGGTCATATGGCTGCAATTAAGAAATGGTCTAACGGTGAGTTTAGTTTATCTACTCTTTCTGCTAAAGAAAGAGAGAAAGAGCTAAAGTGGTTTCATGATGCTGCTAAGCCATTCGCAGGAATGACTTTAAAAGTAGTATCTGAAGGTATACCAACTCACATGTATGAGTCTAAGACTCTTACAAAAGCGTTTGAAGATATAACTGGCATCAAAGTACAACACCAAATCATAGGAGAAGGTGATGTAGTGATGGCTGTTCAAACACAAATGCAAACTAACGTAAGTATTTACGATGCATATGTTAATGACTCAGACTTAATTGGTACGCACGCGCGTATGCAACAAGCTGTAAATTTAACTGACTGGATGAAAGGTGAGGGTAAAGCTGTTACTAATCCAATGTTGGATTTAGATGACTTTATAGGACTTCAATTTACAACAGGTCCAGATGGAAATCTTTATCAACTTCCAGACCAACAATTTGCTAACCTTTATTGGTTCAGAAAAGACTGGTTTGATAGACCTGAAATTAAAAAACAATTTAAAGCTAAATATGGTTATGAATTAGGTGTACCAGTAAACTGGTCTGCTTATGAAGATATCGCTAAATTCTTTTCAGAAGATGTGAAGATGATAGATGGTGTTAAGATTTATGGTCATATGGACTATGGTAAAAGAGCTCCCGACTTAGGTTGGAGAATGACTGATGCATGGATATCAATGGCTGGTGGAGGAAGTAAAGGCCTACCTAATGGAGTTCCTGTAGACGAATGGGGAATTAGAATGGAAGCAGGTACTTGTAACCCAGTTGGTGCTAACGTATCAAGAGGTGGAGCTACTAATGCCCCTGCTGCAGTATACGCAATCAGAAAATGGGATGAATGGTTAAGAGCTTATGCACCTCCGGGAGCAGCGGCTATGGACTTTTATCAGTCTTTACCATCTCTTTCTTCAGGAAATGTTGCTCAGCAAGTTTTCTGGTACACAGCTTTCACAGCTTCTTTAGTAGGAAAAAATCCTAATAATAAAGTAGTTGATGCAGATGGTATGCCTTTATGGAGAATGGCCCCATCACCTAAAGGACCTTATTGGGAAGAAGGTATGAAGCTTGGATATCAAGATGTTGGATCATGGACTTTGTTTAAGTCTACTGACGTTGAGAGAAGAAAAGCAGCATGGTTGTATGCTCAATTTGCAGTTTCAAAAACTGTATCTCTTAAAAAAGCTGATGTTGGTTTAACTTTCGTAAGAAAGAGTACTTTAAACGATAAACACTTCACTAAGAGAGCGGCTGAACTAGGTGGACTTATTGAGTTCTATAGATCAGACAGTAGAAATGTATGGTCTCCAACAGGTATTAACGTTCCAGATTATCCGAAGCTAGCACAATTATGGTGGCAGCATATCGGAGAAGTTAACTCTGGTACATTTACACCACAACAAACTATGGATCGTCTTGCAGATGAGATGGACTTAGTTATGTCTCGTATGGAAGCTGCTGATAAAGCTAGTAACGCGTACGGTGGATGTGGACCAAGACTTAATAAACCAAGAGAAGCTTCTTATTGGTTAAATAAGGCTGGTTCGCCAAAAGCCAAAGTTAATGAGAAACCTCAAGGTAAAACCGTAGCATACGAAGACGCTTGGAAGTAACCCTAGGCTAGGTTAATCTAAATTTAAAAGGGGGCATTTATTTGCCCCCTTTTTTTTAAAGCTAAATTACAAATAATCAATAAATTGCAAATATGAGTTTAGAATTAAAAAATGTTGAGAAAAAAGTAGGAATAGAAACTCATATATATTCAACTAATCTAAAATTAGAAAAAAATACAATTAATGTTTTATTAGGTTCCACACTAGCAGGTAAAACAACACTTATGCAAATTATGGCCGGTTTAGACAAACCTACATCAGGTGAAATTTGGTTTAATGATGAAAATGTTACTGGTAAAGAAGTTCAAAAAAGAAATTGCTCTATGGTTTACCAACAATTTATCAATTATCCTAATTTTACAGTTTTTGAAAATATTGCTTCACCATTAAAAATCACTGGTGTGAAACCTGATGAAATTAAAGAAAGAGTAGGAAAAGTTGCTGAACTCTTAAAATTATCAGCTATGCTAAATAAAAAACCCGATGAATTATCTGGAGGACAGCAACAGAGAACCGCTTTAGCTAGGGCATTAGTCAAGGACTCAGATTTGATATTACTAGATGAACCATTAGCTAATTTAGATTTTAAACTTCGTGAAGAATTAAGAGAAGAATTACCTAAACTTTTTGAAGATAGAGATTGTATTGTTGTATATGCAACAACAGAACCCTTAGATGCATTGATGATAGGTGGAAACACTGCAACATTGTTAGAAGGAAACGTTATTCAGTATGGAAAAACTTTAAATGTTTACAAAAAACCTGAAAATTTAACTTCAGCTAAAGTATTTAGCGATCCTCCAATGAACATAGCTGAAATAAGTAAAAGTGGAGAAATGTTCAAATTAAAAGATAACAACGTCCAATGGAAATCAAACGTGCAAATTAAAGATGGAAACTATAAAATAGGTATAAGACCACACAATATAACCACATACAAAGAAGGAGATAATTCAGTTGAAATTAACGGAAAAGTTTTGATTTCTGAATTAAGTGGGTCAGAAAGTTTAATTCATTTTACTAACGGAAAACTTAACTGGGTTTCGTTATCACACGGCATTCAGCAAAAAAAAATTGGCGAGAATACAAAATTATTTATGAATGTAGATGAGTTCTTATATTTTGACACAAATAACAGATTGGTAACTAATGGCTAAAATAACTTTAAAAGATTTAAGCCATAGTTATTTGACAAAACAAAGTAACGACGCAGACTGGGCGTTAAGAGAAGTTAATATTGATTGGAAAGATGGGGGAGCTTACGCATTATTAGGCCCTTCTGGTTGTGGAAAGACAACATTATTAAATATTATTTCAGGTTTATTGAAACCAACTAAAGGTGAAATTTTATTTAATGATAAAGATGTAACGACTTTAAACCCAGTTGAGAGAGATATTGCTCAAATATTTCAGTTCCCAGTAATATACGATACAATGACTGTTTATGATAATTTAGCTTTTCCACTTAAAAATAGAGGTCTTTCTAAAACAGAAATTGACTCTAAAGTAAAAGAAATTGGAGAGATGTTAGAACTCACATCAACTCTAAATAATAAAGCTGCTGGGTTAACAGCGGATGGTAAACAAAAAATCTCTTTAGGAAGAGGATTAGTGAGATCAGATGTGAATGTAATTATGTTTGACGAACCTTTAACAGTTATTGACCCTCATTTAAAGTGGGTTTTAAGGTCAAAGTTAAAAGAATTACATCAAAAATTTAATCGGACTATGATTTATGTTACCCATGATCAAATTGAAGCCTTAACCTTTGCAGACCAAGTCGTAGTTATGCATGAAGGACAAATTGTTCAAACAGGTACACCTGTAGAATTATTTGAAAAACCAAAACATACTTTTGTAGGACATTTTATTGGTTCACCAGGTATGAATATTCTTCCTTGTGAAATTAAAAATGGTCAAATTAATTTTGAAGGAAAGATATTACCGAACAATAACAGTATTAAAAAAACAAATTTTAGTAAAACGCAAGTAGGCATTAGACCAGAATTTATAAATTTTTCGAATGATGGTATTAAAGTAAAGATTAAAAGAGTTAGTGATACAGGCAGACATAAAGTAATTGATACTGAGTGTAGTAGCGGAAGTATTAAAATTTTAGCTAATGCTTCTGCTGAAATACCCAGTGACAGCGCACATATAACTTTTGATCAAAAATATACTTATGTATATGGAGATGATTGGATAATTGAATAATGAACAAAACACATAATCAAAAAGCCTGGTTCTTTGTTATTCCTGTATTTGTACTTGTTGCATTCAATGCTGTAGTACCATTAATGACTGTTGTTAATTATTCCTTTCAAGAAACTTTTGGAAGTAATGTTTTTGCATGGGAAGGAACAAGATGGTTCAAAGAAATTTTACATTCTGAAAGATTTCACGCATCTTTAGGAAGACAATTTATATTTACCTTTATAATTCTTCTAATACAGTTACCTCTAGGTATAGCTATTGCTTTAACTATGCCCAAAAAAGGTTGGGGAGTCCCTGTTTGTTTAATTTTAATGTCAATGCCGTTATTAATACCTTGGAATGTAGTAGGAGCTATGTGGAATATATTTGCCCTTCCAGAAATAGGTTTTCTTGGAAATACTCTAAATTCGCTTGGTTTTGATTATAATTTTACTCAACAAAGTGGAGATGCTTGGTTTACAACTATTCTTATGGATGTTTGGCATTGGACTTCTTTAGTTGTTCTTTTATCTTATGCAGGTTTAAATTCAATTCAGCCAGCTTACTATCAAGCAGCAGAAATAGATGGTGCTAGTAGATGGGATATTTTTAGATATATCGAACTACCTAAAATGAAAAAAGTTTTAACTTTAGCTATACTTTTAAGGTTTATGGATAGTTTTATGATTTATACCGAACCTTTTGTTTTAACAGGAGGTGGTCCTGGTAATGCAACAAATTTTCTATCATTGGATTTAGTAAAAATGGCCTTAGGTCAATTTGATCTTGGACCTGCAGCTGCTATGTCACTTATCTATTTTTTAATTGTGCTTTTAATATGTTGGGTTTTTTACAGCTTAATGATGAAAGATGAGGGTAGAAAATGAAAAAAATAAAATGGGTGGTACCAACATTCTACATAATTTTTTTAATGTTACCTATTTATTGGTTGCTAAATATGTCATTTAAATCAACTACTGAAATTATAAATGTTTATTCATTGTGGCCACAAGATTTTACATTAGATAATTATAAAACAATATTTACAGATAGCACCTGGTATATGGGTTATGTAAATTCTATTATGTATACAGTTTTTAATACTATAATTTCTGTATCTGCAGCACTTCCTGCTGCTTATGCATTTTCAAGATATAAGTTTTTAGGTGATAAACATTTATTTTTCTGGCTGTTAACAAATAGAATGGCTCCTCCAGCGATATTTGCGTTACCTTTTTTTCAATTTTATTCATCAATAAATTTATTTGACACACATATAGCTATTGCGCTATCTCATTGTCTTTTTAATATTCCTCTTGCAGTTTGGATATTAGAAGGATTTATGTCTGCTGTTCCTAAAGAATTAGATGAAACTGCATATGTTGATGGATATTCTTTTCCTAAATTTTTCTTTAAAATTTTTATTCCTACAATAGCTGCTGGAATAGGTATTACCATGTTTTTCTGTTTTATGTTTTCTTGGGTTGAATTATTACTGGCAAAAACTCTTACAGCTACAATGGCTAAACCAATTGCAGCTATAATGACAAGAACATCAAGTACATCAGGTTATGAACTTGGTTTGTTAGCAGCAGCTGGAAGCTTAACTATTATACCTGGAGCAGTAGTAATTTACTTTGTAAGAAATTATATTGCTAAAGGATTTGCAATGGGGAGAGTATGATTTTTACAAATCTACATGCAGCTACAAATACTTGGAATACAGTTGGTAAAGCAAAAGAAAAAGGTCTTTTTGATTTTGATTTTATAAAATGGATGGCTTGGACATGGCCTACAGCAAGTTTTTTTATTTTTATAGCTCTTTGCATTACAGTTATGTATTTCTGGGAAAAAAAGGATCCTGGTGGCAGCCCAAGAAAAGGAATTTTAACTCTTAATACAACAAGAGGAGATAGACTTTTTGTATCTTTATTAAGTGCTGCATTTATTCATTTAGCTTGGCTAGGTCTTACAGATTTTAATCTTTGGATAGCTACATTTTTATCCTCTATATTTGCGGTTTTTGTATTTAGGTATGTTTAATTTATGAGTAAAATTGTAATTATTGGTGCTGGCGCAATGGGATCTGCTTTTGCAGTTCCATGTGCAGATAATTCAAATGAAGTTTTTTTAGTAGGATCATTTTTAGAAGACAAAGTTATCAATGAAATCAAACATTTAAATAACTTTCATCCCATTCTAAAAAGTCAATTACCAAATAACATTAAAGTTTTAAAATTTTCAGAATTTAAAGATGAAATAAAAGATAATATTGATCTTTTAGTGGTTGGAGTAAGTTCAAAAGGAATTGAATGGATAGGAAATGAAATTTCTAAATTTTACAATTCATCAATTGATATTTTATTACTAACAAAGGGTTTGGCTTTAATTAATGATAAATTTGAAACACTGGCAGAAAAACTAAATGATATTTTAAAAAAAGAAGGAATAGATAATGCAAAAATTTCGGCTGTCGGAGGGCCTTGTCTTGCTAATGGATTAGTTAATAGAATTAACAGCAGCGTTGTTTTAGCTAACCAAAATATTGATGTAGTAAAAAAAATAGGCTCAATGATTTCAACAAATTATTATACAACAGAATATTCTGATGATTTAATTGGTGTAGAGGTTTGTGCAGCAACAAAAAATATTTATTCTATTTTAATAGGTGCATCAGAAGGTTTAAGCAGTAACAATTTAAGCAACGAAATAAAAAAAAAATATTTTTTAAATACAGCTGCTTCTTTAGCTTATAAAGCTATTTCTGAAATGAAAGTTCTATCCAAAAGATTAAATGGTAAGGAGGAAACAGCATACGGTTTAGCTGGTTTAGGAGATTTGTATGTCAGCTCAGCTGGTGGAAGAAATAGTAAAATGGGATATTATTTAGGCCAAGGCTATGTTTTTACTGAAGCAAAAGAAAAATTTATGAAAGAAATAACTGTTGAAGGTGCAGATCTTGCTTTTGCAATTGGTCAGAAAATTTTAAAAGAATTTAAGAAAGAAGAATTTCCATTATTAATTAGCGTTATAGAGGCAATTTGTGAAAATAAAAAATTAGAAATTAACTGGTAAATGAGAAGTTTAAATATTTTAATCTGTGAAGGAAATACGCCAGAAGAAGGAAAAAATTTTCAAGACGTTGGTATACCGACGCACACAGAAAGTTTAAAAGAAAGTCTTTCCTATTATAATCAAAATTTGAAAATAGACGTGTTAAACCCTTGCATGGAGCTAAACCTAAATGAAATTGTTCCTAAATTAAAAAAATACGATGGATTAATTTGGGGTGGAAGCAGTTTAAATATTTACAATGATACGACTGAAATAAGAAGACAAATTTTTTTTATGAAAGAATGCTTTAAAAATGTAAAAAAAATATTAGCAATTTGCTGGGGCATGCAAGTTGCTGTAACCGCTGCCGGTGGTGAAGTTAAAAAGGGAATTAATGGTTCACATATAGGAATTGCAAATGATATTGAGTTAACTAATGATGGTCTAAATAATTTACTCTATAAGGACAAAAATAATAAGTTTAATACTCCTGCATTTAATTTTGATGAAGTCGTCACAGTACCTACTGAAGCAGTTCATTTAGCATCAAATAAAATCAACAAGATACAAGGTCTTAATTTTAAAACTGGTGTTAGTGAAATTTGGGGTTTGCAATACCACCCAGAGATAACTTATGAAAAAATGGTTGATATTATTAAATTTAGAAAAGATGCTTTAATTGAAAAAAGAAATAGATTTAAAAATGAAGAAGAAATTAATAATCACATTAACTTCATTGAAGAAGAAATTAAAATTTCAGAAAAAAATTCTAGAATGTTAGAATTAAGAAATTGGTTAAATTTAATTAA
>Ga0209089_10004456_pt1 | contig 11690 bp, 7 predicted proteins | sample ArcticOcean_MG_C_FD_187431 | JGI IMG/M metagenome (GOLD analysis project Ga0209089, IMG submission 187431) | Marine microbial communities from western Arctic Ocean - ArcticOcean_MG_CB2_150 (SPAdes) (version 2) | ecosystem: Environmental > Aquatic > Marine > Oceanic | place: Arctic Ocean: Canada...
GGGCTCCGTTGACCACGCTGGCTCTGGCGGGCGGCGGACTCAAAATGGGTCAGACGGTCGGCAAGTCGGACGATCGCGTGTCACGTCCGGCCATCAACCCGCTCAGCCCGCAGGACCTGATGGCGACCGTGTTCCATGTCCTGGGAATCGACACGAAAATGCAGCTTCTTAATCAGGCCGGTCGTCCGGTGTACTTGATCGAGGACGGCAAGCCGATCGCCGACCTCGTCTGACCGGCGTCTGACGCCACACTGACATTCAAAGCACCGTCGCAGCATCAAGTTGTGACGGTGCCTTTTTTGTTGCCAACTCGGACAACAGACCTACCAATACACCGCACCTGCTTTTGTGGACGATCCAGGCTGGTAAACTGACCCGACAGGTTTGGGCGGAATGCCACGCACGCACGGATCGAGGACGGACTGGTGATGCGACTTCTTCTGTACTTCGGCCTGCTCGTGTCTGCCGTGTCGATCGACTCGACCGTACGAGCTGATGACGACTCGAAGCGCGAGTTCTTCGAGAAAAAGATACGGCCTGTGCTGGTGCGGTATTGCTACGAATGTCATTCGACCGCAGCTTCGAAGGTGAAGGGTGAGCTGTTGGTCGACTCGCGCGATTCGATCCGTCGCGGCGGCGAGACAGGCCCCGCAGTTGTGCCGGGCAAGCCGAGTGAAAGCCTCATCCTATCGGCGTTGCGGCACGAGTCGTTGGAGATGCCGCCCGACCGAAAGCTGCCCGAGAACATCATTGCTGATTTCGAGACCTGGATTAAGACGGGCGCGTCCGATCCTCGCGACACACCTCTCGACCCGGAAGAGTCCGCTGCAGCAACGTGGGACGCCGTCTTTCAGGAGCGGTTGCAGTTCTGGAGTCTTCAGCCGGTGAAACATCCGCAGGTTCCAACGGTGCAGCATGAATCGTGGTCCGCGAGCGCGATCGACCGATTCATCATGGCGAGATTGGAATCAAGCGGACTGCAACCTGCTCCGCGAGCCGATCGGCGCACTCTCGTTCGACGGGCGGCATTCGCGGTGACTGGCCTGCCGCCGACTCAGGAAATGATTGATGCGTACATTGCTGACGAGTCGTCGGAAGACGCCGCCTGGAGTTCACTTGTCAGTCGTCTGCTCGATTCGCCGCACTTTGGAGAGCGATGGGCTCGGCACTGGATGGACGTTGTGCGCTACACCGACACGTACGGCTACGAGTGGGATATGCCCGCTAAAGGTGCGTGGCGATATCGCGATTATCTGATTCGAGCATTTAACACCGATGTTGGATTTGACCAACTCGTGCGCGAGCAGATCGCTGGAGACCTGCTGGAAGAGCCGCGTCTGAACCACGAGCTGAAAATCAACGAATCGCTGATCGGGCCGATGTTCTTTCAGATGGGCGAAAAGCGGCACGGTGACAGTTCGGAGTTCAACGGCATCCACCAGGAGATGCTCGACAACAAAATCGACGCGTTCTCCAAAGCGTTCCTCGCAACCACCGTCGCGTGTGCCCGCTGCCACGATCACAAGCTCGATCCAGTCGCGCAGAAGGAGTACTACGCGCTGGCCGGAGCGTTCATGAGTTCCCGCTGGCTGACGAATACCGTCGATCTACCCGAACGCAACGCCGCTGCGATCGCCGAACTGAAAAGCCTGAAGTCCAGAATGAAGCCACTTCTGGCGCAGCTTTGGATTGAAGAATCCGGGGGCATTGCGGAAGGCCTGGCAGAACGCGGCGGAGCCTGGAAGCCGCTGCTTGAACAACGACTGGAAAAGACTCCGCCCATCGAGGACCCACTGTTCGTGTTTACGGCAGTCCTGAAGGCGGAGGCCGAGCGGAAGGACACAGGTGTTGCGTGGGCCGCCGTTGCGGCTCAATACGCGCAGCAGAGCAAGGACAGGCGGGAGCACAACGCCTCGAACTTCAATACCGTTGCCGACTTTCGCGACGGCGTGCCGGAAGACTGGTCCGTGGACGGAACGGGGTTAACCGAGATTACTCGCTGCGGCGACTTCGTCGTTTCGCTCTCGGGAGACACGGCGGTCACTCAGCTTCTAGCTGGCGGACTCTACACGAACACACTATCTCCGCGTTTGAACGGAGCGGTTCGAACTCCGTGGCTGTCCCGGTTCAGCGGCGATCATCTCAGCTTCGAGCATTCCGGCGGTGACTTCGCGTGTCGCCGCACTGTGATCGACAACGCGTTTCTGACTGAAAAACAACAATACCTCAATAACACCGCTCCGAGCTGGGTGTCGATGCATACGCGTTCGCCGGACCGGCACACGTACATCGAATTCGCTACCAAGACCAGCAACCCGAATTTTCCGCCGCGAGTCGGCCTCGGTGGAGCGTGCAGCGAAGAGCAGGCGGCCGATCCCAGGAGCTGGTTCGGAATCACGCGAGTTGTCCGGCACAAGTCAGCGTCGACGCCGCAAGACGAACTTGTGCGTTTCGACCGTTTGTTTTCCGGTGAGGCTCCGCAGTCAGTTCAACAGGCGGCCGATCGCTACGCCACGTGGTTCAGCTCGGCGATTCGAGCGTGGGCTTCGGATTCGTCAACCGCGGAAGACGTTTCGGTCATCAACTGGCTGTTGAAGAACAAAGGGCTGACCACTTCCGGACTGGCAGAAAAGCAATCCGCCATCGCGACTCTGGTTGAGGAATACCGAATCGCGGAAAAGGCCGTGAAGAATCCGCATACGGTCAACGGCATGGCGGATGTCGACGACGGTTTCGACTATCGGCTCAACATCCGCGGCGATTACGACCAGCTCGCCGATCCGGTTCCGCGCGGCTGGCTCAAATCTCTGGCCGGAGAAGCGTCAACGTTCACCGATGCTGGAAGCGGGCGACAACAGCTCGCCGAGCAAATCTCCCGTGCGGATAATCCATTGACGGCACGTGTCTACGTAAACCGCGTCTGGCACTGGCTGTTTGGCACGGGCATCGTGGCAACTCCGAGCGACTTCGGTTTGCTGGGTGATCGACCGTCGCATCCTGAATTGCTGGACTGGTTAACTTCCCGCTTCATCGACGACGGCTGGTCCACGAAGAAGCTGATTCATCGAATCCTGCTCAGCCAGGTGTGGCAACAGTCCGGCGCGGTCTCACAGCAGGCTCTGTCAGTCGATCCCAGGAACCGGTTGCTGCACCACTACGCAACCCGGCGGCTGGAGGCCGAGGCGATCCGTGATGCCATCCTGGCAGTGTCAGGCGGACTTGACGCAAAATTGTTCGGACCGGTGATCGACCCTTATCGAGCCAACGAGGATCCAAAGAAGCGTCTGTTCTCGGGACCAGTCGATGGGAACGGACGGCGATCGATTTACACGAAGATCACCATCATGGAAGCGCCGAAGTTTCTGTCGCTGTTCAACCAGCCGAAACCCAAGATTCCGACCGGGCATCGGGACGTATCGAGCACGCCGTCTCAGTCGCTGGCTCTTCTGAACGACCCATTCGTCAAAGGACAGTCACAAATCTGGAGCAGCCGCCTTGTGTCATCCGATTATGCCTCACCCAGAGAACGAATCGCCCACATGTTGAGCTGCGCGTTTGCGCGCGAGCCGTCGCCGGGCGAGATTGATCGTTGGACCGCAGCCATCGCCGACTTGAGTACCATTCACGGAGTCCCGGCCGACCAGGTCATGCAGCACGCGGCCGTCTGGACCGATGTCGCGCACGCTGTGTTCAACTCAAAAGAATTCATCTACGTGCGATGAACTACGATCCTTACTTCGGCACTCAACTGAGGAACGTGTCCGAAAATAAGTTCCCGATTCATCCTGTACGCTGAAAGCGTTTCACAACATAGCCTGGGGTAAGCGGCATAGCCGCGCCACCCCAGGTGAGGACAAAACGGCATCGAACCCTGAAAGGGTTCCACAACGGTTTTCTGGTAATCTACGGTTGTGCAACCCCTTCAGGGTTGGTGTGCTCGAATCCGTGTTCCTGGGGTGGCGCCGCTGCGCGGCTGACCCCAGGCTATGTTGTAAAACGCCTTCGGCGTATGTCACGTTCCACAATTCGGGAACTTGTTTCGGACGCCTTCCTGAGTTACCTGTAACCGTCCTGGATTCTGAGAGCACACATGCCTCACCTGAATCAATGCCCGGGATTCGCTCCCGCCCCGACGAATCGGCGGGAGTTTCTCGCTAACACCTCGAACGGATTTGGCCTGCTGGCTCTGGCCGGGCTCATGTCTCGCAACTCGCAGGCGGCGACACCAGATCGCGCGCTGCCGGGACATTACGCGCCCCGGGCAAAGCACGTGGTCTTCTGCTTTATGGACGGAGGCCCGAGTCATGTTGACTCGTTCGATTACAAGCCATCGTTGACGAAACATCAGGGACAGAAGATCGGAAACAGTGCTGTTTCGAAGCTGTCGCAAAGTAATGCCGGACGCGTCTGGATGGGCAGTCCATGGCAGTTTCAGAAACGTGGTGATAGCGGTCTGATGGTCAGCGACCTGTTTCCGCACATTGCGAAATGCGCGGACGATTTGTGCGTCGTGAAGTCGCTGGTCGGAAAACAGCCCCTGCATGGTCAACAGGCCTTGTTATTGCACACCGGCCGAGTGACTGGCGCAGCACCGAGTATCGGTTCGTGGATCTCGTACGGGCTTGGTTCTGAAAACGCCAATCTCCCGGACTACGTGCTGCTCAACAACGACTGGATTCCTAACGGCGGTTATGAAAACTTTGCCGGGGCCTTCCTGCCCGCCAGCCACGGGGCCACGCTGCTGCGAGCGAAAGGCGATGCAGTCGACAACATCGTCCCCAGTGATCGGCTCGCGATTCAAAGACGCAAACTGGCACTGCTCAAGTCGCAGGACAGGCAATTCGCTGCTGCAACGTCGGACGGCAGTGTCATCGAGTCTGCCATTCAGAATTACGAGACGGCATTCCGCATGCAGTCCGCCGTACCGGAAGTCGCAAACATCGACGACGAGCCGCAACACATTCAGAAAATGTACGGCGTCGACAGCTCACACGAACTCAAACGGTACTACTCGCTGCAGTGCCTGCGTGCCCGACGGCTGATCGAGCGAGGCACACGTTTCGTCGAAATCACGTGCCCGTTGACTCACTCGAATAATTCGCCATGGGACCAGCATGGCAACCTGAAGAAATACCACGAAGAGAATTCTTTGATCACGGACCAGGCCGTCGCGGCGTTAATCACCGATCTCAAACAGCGCGGGTTACTCGACGACACGATTGTCGTGTGGGCGGGAGAAATGGGCCGCACACCGCACACGCCGAAGATCACCGATACCTGCGGCCGCGATCACCATGTCAACGGCTACAGCATCTTCATCGCCGGCGGCGGCTTCCAGGGCGGAATCTCGTTCGGAGAAACCGACGAGTTCGGAAACAAGGCGGTCGAGAACGTGCTGACCATTCACGATATCCACGCGACCATTCTGCATCAGCTCGGACTGGATCACGAACGCCTGACGTTTCGGTTCGGCGGTCGCGACGTGAGCCTGACCGACGTGCATGGTCGCATCGTGAACGAACTATTGGCTTAGAGATTTCGGCCGGGCTTCTGAGGCGCGGTCGGAGGCCATCGTCGCTTTGCATCAGTTGGATTTATTGATGATTGTCGATTGATGACTAGCGATTGGCGAAGTGTCGGGTGTCGTCATCATGTGGACTGGTCATTGTCTCCCCGCCCAAGTGGCTGTCACTTCGAAAATCAACACTCAGCAATCGACAATCATCAATCGATTCATTCTGCCGCAATCCGCACCGTCCAGTGACGGTGGCTACTGGCACGTTGTTTCCACCGCCACACTCTTTAAGCAACCGGAGCCGCACCGTGATGCATCCTGATCGTCGAGAGTTTCTGAAGACAGTGGCCGGTGTGAGTGCGGCTGCGGGACTGTCGGTATTCGAAACATCCGACAGAGTCGCCGCAAAAGAGGTCGCGACTGGCCCCACCGTTCGCACTGTTCTGGGACGGATTGACCCGCAGCGGCTAGGCGCGACGCTCATGCATGAGCACGCGCCGATTGTGGACTGGTCCGAACTCTACGAAGTTCCCATCGGCCCATACGACTCGATCCGGGGCGACCTTGTCGCCGAGACAACGAAGCTGCTGCAACGATTTGTGAAGTCTGCCGCCGGGTTTCCCGGTGAGCCCGCTCTGGTCGAGTGCACACCGATCAGAGTCGGCCGATATCCGGACCTGCTTGTGGAACTCGCGAAAGTCTGCGGAGTTCACATCATTGCCTGCACCGGTTTCTGGTGTGAGGCCATGGCGCCGCAGCACCCGTGGGCCATTCGCATGGGACTGGAGAAGAGCGGGGTCGCGAAAATCGCGGAACTCTACGTACGCGAGATCACGGAGGGCATGGAAGACCCGCATGGCCAATGGGGTGAGCGTTTTACGAAAGTCCCAGTGGGGATCATCAAGTGTGCTACCAGCACATGGATGCGTCCGAGCGAACGACGCTGTCACATCGCCGCAGCCATCGCCAGTCGGGAAACAGGCTGTCCCATCACGACTCACACAACCAATGGTGGTGGACTTGAACAGGCTCAACTCTTCCTGGCGAACGGTGCGAAGCCGGAAAAAGTCATCATCGGTCACCAGGGAAATCTGGATGACCGCGAAGACGATGACTCGCATGAGTATCACCGTCGAATCGTGGGCCTGGGCTGCAACATCCAGTTCGACCGCGTGGGGCATGCCGAGAAGTACGGCAACGACAAGCTGGCGCGGCAGATTCGAGAACTCGTCGACGCCGGGCACGTCAGCCGGATTCTCGTCGCCCACGACCACGTGCCTTACTTCTATGAACCGTACACGGAGCAGAAGAAGTCAACGGATGGCTGGAAGTTCAACAACTCCGACTTCACCGTCTGCACGACGGGGCTGGTTGAATCGCTGACGAAGGCAGGAGTCAGCGACGCCCAGATCCAGACGATCCTGGTCGACAACCCGCAACGCGTGCTCGCGTTCTGAATGGTTGAGAATTCCCGAACGTGTCTGACATTCGCACTGTCACTGAGCGCACCGCAACGACAGCCATTCTTCTTACAGCGAGTCGCGCCATGCCAGATCTGCCTGTCTCCTACGCGGATGTTCTTGAAGCAGTTCCACGGGTTCGCTCCGCGCTGCAGCCGACACCGACCTTCGAATGGCCTGGCCTTTCGGACGTTCTCGGCTGTCGGTATTTCGTAAAGCACGAGAATCATCAGCCTGTCGGAGCATTCAAGATTCGCGGCGGGATTAACCTTGTTTCGACACTGTCAGATGCCGAGCGAGCGGCTGGGATCCTGGGCTGTTCAACTGGCAATCATGGTCAGTCTCTGGCCTGGTCGGCGAAACGATTCGGCGTGGAATGCACAATCGTCGTGCCGGCCGTGAACAACCCGGCTAAGTGTGCTGCCATCCGTCGGCTGGGCGCGACGCTGATTGAACACGGGCAGGACTTCGACGAAGCCCGTGACTATGTCGAACGCGAGCTGGTGCAGACCGGCGTGCGCTACGTTCACTCTGCCAACGAGCCGAAGCTGATTTCCGGAGTCGGAACGATGGCGTGCGAAATCTTCGACAAAGTCCCGGAGCCCGATGTGATTCTGGTTCCCATTGGGCTGGGCAGCGGCGTTTGTGGAACTTGCCTCGTGGCGAAGGCGCGACGGCCCCAGACACTCGTGATCGGTGTTCAGGCAGAAGGCGCGCCCGCCGTTGCCGAATCATGGCGGGCAGGCGAAATGCGAACGACGGATTCGATCAACACATTCGCTGAGGGTGTTGCCACACGCGTTCCGGCTCAGATGACGCTGGACATCATGCATGCGCTGCTCGACGACGTGATTCTTGTCAGTGATGACGAGATGCGGCAGGCCGTGTACTGGCTGCTTGAGCACACACACAATCTGGCCGAAGCCGCCGGCGCAGCGTCGCTGGCCGCCGCGTACCGTGAGCGCAGTCGGTTTGCTGGTAAGACCGTTGTTGGCGTGCTCTCGGGCGGCAACCTGGACCTCGCTCAACTGCCGCAGATTCTTTCAGACGGTGGTTCGTAGTAACCGGTGGCTCGTAGTAACCGGACTTGTCCGGTTTGCTCTCGTGCTCGGTCGCCGTACGACGGGGGCTGGCAATTTCCATGCAACGCGTCGCTCGACGCCGGATAAATCCGGCTACTACGAACGGGGGATGCATCAGCTACCGCACTTGCTGGACCTGGCCGTTTTCGATGCGGAACAGGCAATCGGCTAGACGTTCGGCTTCGTGACTGTTGTGTGTCACGTGTAGCGTTGTTGTGCCCGTGTGCTTCTGAACCTGCTCCAGCAGTTCGCACATGCGTTCGCGCGTGTCGTCGTCCAGCGCACTGAGTGGTTCATCCAGACACAGAACTTTCGGCTGAAACGACAACGCCCGGCCGAGTGCGACTCGTTGCCGTTCCCCGCCGCTCAGGCCTCGCGGCTTGCGATCGAGCAGATGACTGATGCCGAGTAGATCGGCAAGTTCCTCGACGCGCCGTTTACTTTGATCGGGCGACGTACGGCGAATCATCAACGCGAAGTCCAGGTGATCGCGGACAGTCATCGTCGGAAATAACGCGCCGTCCTGCGGCACATAGCCGATTCCGCGAACGGCGGGATTGAGACCTGTCACATCGCGCTCACACAATCGGATCTGTCCGCTGTCGATTGTCCGAAGTCCGATCACCGACTCGAGAATCGTCGTCTTGCCGGAGCCCGTTTGTCCCATCAGCACGCCATATTTCCCGGCCGGGACTGTCATGACGACGTTCTGCAACCGGAACTCTCCGGCGTGGACAGTGAGGTTCTGGAGTTGAATCACTTTGGTCGGGACTCATTTCGATCAGGCGAACAAATTACTGCGGCTCGGCTCAGTGGCGTGCAGTCAGACCGCATGCAGAACGACAACGGTCCAGGACGATCCGCCCGACTTCACGCGCCCGGGTTGCCCCAGCTCGCAACACGTCTTCCACCGTATCGGAATCCTGCTCTAACTGCTCGCGTCTGGTCCGCGCGTCAGCGAAGTAGTCCATGGCAGCTTCGTAAAGCTGTTTCTTCGCCTCACCATAGCCCATACCGCCTGCCCGATATTGACCGGCCAGTTCTGCCTGCTGCTCATCCGATGCGAACAGCCGATACAGCGAGAAGATCGAGCAGTTGTCGGGGTCCTTCGGGTCTTCGACTGGTGTCGAGTCGGTGGGAATCGAGTTGATGCGTTTCTTCGTACGTTTCGGAGTTTCGAACAGCTCGATTGTGTTGTTGTAACTCTTGGACATCTTTTCGCCGTCCGTGCCCGGCACTTTGGCGGTCGAGTCGACCACATGAGCGTTCGGCAGCTTCAAAGCCTCGACCTCATAAATGCGATTGAATCGCTGAGCGATGTCGCGTGTGACTTCGATGTGCTGCACCTGGTCGACACCGACTGGCACGACGTCGCTGTCGTACAACAGAATGTCCGCGGCCATCAGCACCGGATAAGTGAACAGCCCGGCGTCCGCAGCAATCCCCTTATCCCGCTTGTCTTTGTAAGCGTGGCACTTCTCGAGCAGATGCATTTGCGTGAGCGTCATCAGGAGCCATGTCAGTTCGGCGACTTCTGGAACATCAGACTGCCGGAACAGCGTTGCCTTATCCGGTTCAAGCCCCAATGCCAGCAGATCAATGGCTGCATCCTGCGTGAATGAACGCAGCACTTCCGGCTCGCGGATCGTGGTGAGGGCGTGATAGTCCGCGATGAAGTAGAAGGCCTGCTCGTTGTCCTGCAGGTCGATGTACTGCCGGATGGCTCCGAAGTAATTGCCCCAGTGAAACCGACCGGTCGGCTGAATACCGGAGAGAATTTTCATAGTGAGTCGTCCGACCTCAGTGTCTTGCGGTGGCTTTAGGCGTGCGGCAGTTGAGAATTTACCAACGCCCCCGACTTTACGTCGGGGGTTCTCGCGTCTTTGCACTACCGATTGCGTAGTGCAGAAACGCGAGAACCCCTGAGATAAACTCAGGGGCGGTAAATTCTCATCTGCCGCACGCCTTAAGGGATCCGAGTAGTGACATTTAACGTCCAGTGGTCACTACTTCTTAACAGCCGTCACTACTTCTTAACAAATAGCGGAAACGTGTCGGACTCTTCGTGTGCGTCGCGCATGATCTCGACCAACTTACGAGCAATCTCCGGGTGCGCTTTCGCTACGTCGTTCGTTTCGCCCAGATCAGTCGGTAGATGATAGACCTCGACCGGGCCGTCGGGCTTTTTACGGACATTCAGCCTCACCCCTTTCCACTCGCCCATTCGCACGGCCTGCTTTGCACCCTGTGAATGGAATTCCCAATACAGGTACTCGTGCTGTTTCTGTCCCCGTACGTTGCCTTCAAGAGTCGATCGGAACGAAATCCCGTCGATGCCTTCCGGGACCGGAGCACCAGCGAAGTCGCACAACGTCGGCAGCATGTCCCAGTGCGCAGAGATGTGATCGGTCGTCGTGCCGGCTTTGATCTTCCCCGGCCAGCGGGCCAGTAGTGGTACTCGGATTCCGCCTTCGTACAGGTCTCGCTTGAATCCCTTCAGTGGGCCATTGCTGTCGAAGAACCGGGGCTTGTGCCCACCCTCCAGATGCGGGCCATTGTCCGAACTCAGCATGACAATGGTGTTGCCATCGATCTTCAGCTCTTTCAGCAGGTCCAGCACCTGCCCGACATGACGATCCAGCCGAGTCATCATCCCAGCGAAGGCAGCAACCGGATTGCGGACTTCCGGGCCTTTGTAGCGACCGATCGTGTCTTCGAACTGCGGGAACTTCTTACGGAATGGAGCGGCGTCTTCTTCCGGAACGTGCATGGCTGCGTGGGGAACGGTAACCGGCATGAAACAGAAGAATGGACCCTGGGCATTCTTTCGAATGAACCCCAGGGCCGCGTCGCTGATCAGATCTTCCGAGTACGTCTTTCCGTCCAGTTCGACTTTCTCACGGTTGCGCCACAGGTGCGAGGGATAGTACGTGTGTGCCTGCCGCTGGCAGTTGTAGCCAAAGAACTCACTGAAGTGATCGGCCGGATCGCTGGTGGATCCAGGAGCTCCCAGTCCCCACTTACCAAACATGCCGGTCGTGTATCCGGCATTGCTCAGAATGCGCGGCAGAGTGACGACGTCGGCAGGCAGCGGCGCCTGGCCTTCCGGCTGCACTTCACGGTTGCCGCGCACCAGAGCATGCCCGGTATGCAGACCAGTCATCAGGCAGCAGCGTGTGGGAGCACACACCGTGCTGCCGGAATAGTGATCTGTGAACTTGAGCCCTTCGGCTGCCAGTCGGTCGATATTTGGTGTCGGAAACAGCTTCTGGCCGTAACAGCTCAAATCGCCGTAGCCGGCATCGTCCATCAGGATATAGATCAGGTTCGGTCGGTCAGCCGCTCGGACCTGCGACGTATCAGCCAGACTCGCGCAGGCGACGATCAGGGTCAGGACCAGAAAAGACAGACGATTCATCGAGTTCCTCTACGTTGTCGTGGACGGGCCAGTCTTCTCAGGCGATGTTAGCGGGCGGGCGATCGTCAGACCACGATTCTGACTCAGTGCCCAGTCATGGTTTGCTTACGGTGTTGCTCACGGTCGAACACAACAAAACTGTGAAGCGGTAGGCGGATTTCTCCGAAATCCGCACGCGGCAGGTCCCGATTTCGGAGAAATCGGGCTACGGCTCA
>Ga0209089_10004459_pt1 | contig 11684 bp, 10 predicted proteins | sample ArcticOcean_MG_C_FD_187431 | JGI IMG/M metagenome (GOLD analysis project Ga0209089, IMG submission 187431) | Marine microbial communities from western Arctic Ocean - ArcticOcean_MG_CB2_150 (SPAdes) (version 2) | ecosystem: Environmental > Aquatic > Marine > Oceanic | place: Arctic Ocean: Canada...
ATGCGCCACTGTGGGGACAGGGTGCTTGATTTGGGATGTGGTCCCGGTCAGTTCGGGGCCCTGCTTTACGAAAAAGGATTCCGACAGTATTGCGGGGTGGACTTCAGCTCGGAATGCGTCGAGCTTGCCAAGCAGACGTGCCCCTCCTTTGAGTTCATCGTGGCGAATGTTTTGGAGACAAACGTGTTAGAGTCCCGAGATTACGACTGTCTACTCGCCATGGAGTTTCTGGAACATGTGGAAGAGGACCTGAAAGTTTTGCAACGGGTCAAGGCAGGCACCAAGTTTTTTGGCACCGTGCCAAATTTTCCAAGTGTTTCCCACGTCAGATATTTCTCAAGTGCTGAGGAGGTAGAATCAAGATATGCGACACTCTTTTCTGCATTCCGTGTCGACTCGTTTCGGAAGGGGGCTGAGGGGCCTACATTCTACTTGTTCGAAGGCACCAAGCTTTGAGGAATGAGGAAAGTTTTTATTCATGAAACGCCGAATTCCCGGAGCGATATGAAACCGCAAAAAATGGATTCACTGGCCTTAATTATAAGCGATGGATATAGAATCCGTAAGATGGGGACCGCACAAAGGTTCTGAAGCAGCAGCAGCTAGAGTGTGGCTCAAGGGCGCCGTGCTTGAGCCACGATACACTGTATCGAGCATCCCGCACCTCGCATCTCGCGTTCACCCTGATCGAACTTCTCATCGTCACTGTGATCATCGCGATCCTTGCCGCGATGCTTCCGTCGGCCCACAGATGATTGCCACGCAATCGGGATGCCTGGCGGTTGTCAGTAGCGAAATCGGTTTGGGACTGCACACGAGCGTCGATGGCGGTGTCAACTGGGAGGCGGGTACACTGCTCGATCACGATTGCTGGTTCAATGGCTTCATGGTCGAAGCGGAACCCGATGTGGCGCTGATCTTCGATTTTTGTCCAGGCCGCACGGGTGACGAATCGTCTTGCCCACGGATGCAGCGCGTACGTATCACAAAAGATGGCCCGGTACCGGAATAGTTTGGGCCAGAAATCCATCCCGCCTTGGTCCCAGCGATCCGTCAACGAATCGAGAGGGTAGGATTAAAGCGGAAGATCAAGGAAGAGCCTGGGCCCTTACGGGCAATCACAAGCGCGGAAGCTCGCGGTACTATTGTTGAGCGTCCTCGCGAACTTGCAATAACAGCGCCCCGCCGGCGATGAACAGGACCAGGATCGACAGGATGCCGATGCGGTCGTTGTCCGTTGCCACGGCGATCCCCCCCATCAGCAGCGGGCCGATTACGGCGGCGGATTTTCCGAGCAGATTGTACAGGCCGAAGTATTCCGACGCCTTCTCCGGCGGTATCAGCCGGCTGTATATCGAACGGCTCAGCGATTGAATACCGCCTTGCACCAGTCCGACGGCAGCTGCCAGTACGTAAAATTCCCAAGCCTCCTTCATACTCGCTGCCCAAGCGGTGATCGCGATGTAACAGCCGATGGCGATTAGAATCGATCGGCGGGTGCCGATCCACTCGCCCATCCGGCCGAAGAGGATAGCTGCCGGGAAGGCAATGAATTGCGTCAGCAGGATCGCTTTGATCAGATCGGCATCGCCGACACCGATGTTCTTGCCATAGGGCACGGCCATGCGGATGATCGTGTCGACGCCATCGATGTACAGCCAGTATGCCAATAGAAAGATGAGCACCGGACGATTCTGTCGCAATTGCCGTATGGTCCCGACCACTTCACCGAAGGAACGACGGACGGCCTCGGCGATGCCAGTGTGCGGAACTGCCGTTTCGCGGACACATCGCCACAGCGGGATACAGAACACGATCCACCACAGCGCCGAGGTGATGATGCAGACACGTTGCGCCTCGATCTCGGTGAGGTGGAAGCTATCGTGTCTCAGTACCAGAAAGACGTGCGCTGCCAGCATCAGCCCGCCGCCGAGATACCCGAACGCGTAGCCCAGGGCCGACACCCGGTCACGGGCCGATGCCGGTGCAACGCTGACGATCAGTGAATCGTAAAACACATTGGCGCCGGAAAAGCCGATACCGGAGATGATGTACACGACAGCGGCGAGCTGCCAATGACCGTGGGCGATAAAGCTCAGGCCGATTGTCGCCGCAGCGCCGATGAATGCGAAGGTCAGCAGCAACCCTTTACGCCTGCCGCAGCGGTCGGCGACGGCGCCGAGGACCGGGGCGAGCACCGCAATGATTGCCGAGGTGATGGAACTGATCACGCCCCAGCGGAAGGTGCTGTCAGTTTTTCCAAGCTCAGCCGCCCAGATGCCGGTGAAGAGGATCGGCGCAAATACTACCATCACGCTGGCGGCATACGCTGAGTTGGCCCAGTCGTACATAGCCCAACTGAACACGGCCCGGCGGTCGAGGGTCTCAGTCGTGGTCGAAGATTCTTTAGACATGTTCGTTCTCGCCTGCTGTACCCCGGTGCGCTGTCAGACGGCACGCTATATTCCCTTGGGAATCGTCGCAATACAAGCGCGCAGTGAAATGAACCTTTTCCCACTGCTGTTTTGCGAGCTTAATACCCCCGTAACGGCGGCGGCATTCGTCCTTACCGGTGTGTCCATCGGATCCTTTTCGGTCGCGCCAGGCGGCACCCGGAAGATTTGACCAAGATCAACGCTCTGGTGGCGTGGCGGGTGACACGCCGCGGGCTGTCGATGGTTCGCGACAGTTGTACAGGCACCTAACCTGCGCATATAGTATTGCACGGGCCTGTACACAGGCAAAACCCGTATCACTGGACAACCAACTCCAACGGAATCATGCGTCTTACCCTTATCATGTTCCTGGTCCTTGCCGCTGGAATCGCTGCCGCGCAGAAGCTGTCGATGGCCAAGGAATACAACTTTGGAAAGATCAGCGACAAGGAAAAGGTGGCGACAGACATCACCTTGCGCAACAGCGGGCGCAAGACGCTGAAAATTAAGTCGGTGAAACCGGGCTGCGGCTGCACCACGGGCGTGCTCGAGAAGGATGTGCTCGAGCCCGGCGAAACCACGGTACTCGCCATCACATTCGACCCGAAAGGAAAGATGACCACGGTGCGCAAGTCGATTACCTTCACCAGCAACGACGTCGTCAATCCGACCCAGGTCATGATCATCAAGGCCGATATCACGCCGAGCTGGGATTTTGTTCCGCGTCGGCTCACATTCACATTGACCGACGGTGTATACGATCTGGTCTCGAGTGAGGTCAAGGTGACCAATAGCGGTGACCACGTGTTGAAGATTTACGGGATCGGCGTGCGGGATAACAACATCACTATCGATGGCCCCAGTGAGTGCGAGTTGAAACCCGGCCAGGAACAGCTATACACGATCAGTGTCGATCCGGCGTACCAGCCGGAGAAATCGGTGACTCCGCGAGTGGTGTTCAAGACGGATTATAACCATCGCCGGACACACCGCCAGGTCCCCGTGCACCTCAAGGTGAAGACGACAGTGCCGGTCGCCCCTGAGCCGGTCGCCCCTGAGCCGGTCGCCTCTGAGCCGGTCGCCCCTGAGCCGGTCGCCCCTGAGCCGGTCGATATTGGCATAGAGGCGACAGCCCCATAACGGTGGCACCTGGGATCTGCCACTTGTCATCACTTGTCTGATCCGCCCGATTCCTAAAACCCGCAACCGCAGTACAGCTATGTCACCAGAACCCTTAGTCGACCAGCTCTATCGCCTTCGCCATTCCCTGGCGCACATCCTCGCCCAGGCAGTCCTGCAGATTCGCCCGCAGGCGCAGCTTGGGTTCGGGCCGCCGGTGGATACCGGATTTTACTACGATTTCGATTTCGGCGACGAACCGGTGACTGCCGATGATCTCAAGGACCTGACCAAGCGCATGCAGAAGATTATCAAGGAGAAGCAGCCGTTCGAGAACGGCACGAAAAGCCTCGACGAGGCTGTCGAACTGCTCGAAGCCGGCCGGCAGACGTACAAAGTCGAGTACGCCCGCGAGCTGGTCGACACCGGCAAGGCCGCCGACGGCCAGCTCGGATTCTACCAGAACGGCCCGTTTGTAGACATGTGCGAGGGGCCGCATCTCGAACACACCGGGCAAGTGCCCAAGGCCAGTTTCTCCCTCGACAATATCGCGGGAAGCTACTGGCGCGGTGACGAGAAGAACCCGATGCTTACGCGCATCTACGGCCTCTGCTTCGAGTCTCCCGATGCGCTGAAGGATTATAAGGCGCGCCGCGAACTGGCACGGCAGCGCGACCATCGCAAGCTCGGACGTGAACTTCACCTGTACACCATCGACGAGGAAGTCGGTGTCGGCCTGCCGCTATGGTTGCCGAAAGGAACGGTCATTCGCGACAGCCTCGAGCAGTGGGCCCGGGAAGAAGAGTTCAAGGCCGGGTACCAACGCGTCTCGACGCCGTGCATCACGCGCTCGCAACTTTTCTATCGCAGCGGTCATCTGCCGTACTTCGCGGAAGATATGTTCCCGCCCATGAAGCTCGACGATGGCGATGAGTATTACCTGCGGCCGATGAACTGCCCGCATCACCACAAGGTTTACGCCAGCGAAAGTCGCAGCTACCGTGACCTGCCGCTGCGCCTTGCCGAGTACGGCGACGACTTTCGCTACGAACGCCACGGTTCGCTCAGCGGCCTGCTGCGCGTGCGTGCCATGTGCATGAACGACGCGCATATCTATTGCGAGAACGACCAGGTCGAGGGAGAGTTCAACGCGGTCATGAACATGTACCGCATGTACTACTCGCACCTGCGTATCGGTGATTTTCGCGTGCGCCTGTCGCTGCACGACGAGAGCAAGGACAAATTCGTCGACAACGAGCCGGAATGGCAGCGCAGCGAAGTGATCGTCCGCGACATCCTCAAGAACAACAACATCGACTTCGACGAAGCGCCCGGAGAAGCTGCGTTCTACGGGCCGAAGATCGATATCCAGCTGGCCAATATCCTTGGCCGCGAGGAAACAGTGTCGACCTGCCAGCTCGACTTCGCCGTGGCCGAACGTTTCGACCTGACCTATGTCGATCGTGACGGCAGCGATCAGCGCCCGTACATCATCCACCGCGCCCCGCTGAGTACGCACGAGCGCATCGTGTCGTTCCTCATCGAGTCCTATGGTGCTGCCTTTCCGACATGGCTGGCGCCGCTGCAGGTACAGCTCATCCCGGTCGCCGACCATGTCCAGGAATACGCCGAAGAGATCAAGGACCTGCTGGTGCAGAATCTCATCCGCGCCGACATCGATGACAGCAATGATTCGTTTAACAAGAAGATCCGCAAGGCTGTGACGTCGAAGACGCCGAACATGTGGATCCTCGGCGGCAGGGAGCTCGAGGAACGCAGCATCACCTGGCGCCGATATGCCGTTCAGGAACAGGAAACCATGGCGCTCGACACCGCCGTCGACACCGTCAAGCGCATGAACGCCGAGCGGATCATGGACAACTTTGACGACGTCAGTTTGCCGGTCGGTTGACGAGCGGTTTTCACCACCAGGGCACGAAGGACGCGAAGCAGGCCGGACTGTAGCCAACGTATCGAACTTGCTGCTGCTCGTACTCAACGTTTTTCTACTCGCCCGATGTGTTCGAGAACAAATAGCCGGATACCCCGAAAGGAAACCAATAGTTTCCGTGTAGGCCGTGGTGCCGAAGTATTTGACAGTCACCGAACCGTACCTATATTCCCCGCTTGCCGACCCAGTTGTATGCACTCGTAGCTCAGTTGGTTAGAGCAGCTGACTCTTAATCAGCGGGTCCTCGGTTCGAGTCCGAGCGAGTGTACCAAAACAACCCCTTGATTTTCAAGGGGTTGTTCTTTTTATACGTCGGCAGGCAAGACAAGAACCGTTGGTGAAAAAACGCATGTCAGAAAATCAGCTTTCTCCGCGACCGCCATCCGCTGATGATTCTGGTGATCGTAAATTTCCAAGTTTGGGTTCTTTCCAACGACTCTCAGCACCGCCTCGGATGTTGTCCCGGCTGATATGGTTACGGCTGAGTTTGTCCCAGATTCGCTGGGGCCTGGCGCTTTTCTGCGGCTTTGGCGCAATAGCCATTTTCATTGGACTGGGATTTGTTCTGTTTGCCGGTCTCGCCCAGTTCGACGATGCTGAATCCTTTTGGGTGTCATCTGCCCTCGGAGGGTTGTTACTGCTTGTAGGCGTTTGCATTTGGAGTGTCGTCGCAGCCGTACTGATATCGAGGAGCCGGCAAGTTGCCAGTGTTTTCCGTTGGGGAGAGCCGGTGGAGGGGCGTATCACCCAAGTCATGGACCGAAGCATGGGGAAGTATCAGCCCTACCTTGACTCGCTGAAGCAAATGACCAGGTTTCAGAACGAGACTGGGTTCGCAGGCTCAGGCATGGTACAGTCGAGATTAAGCAATTCCCTGAAAAATTGGCCCGTAAAAATACTCGTTACCGACTTGCATGGGCAGGACCAAGAGTTGGATGCTCGCATGGATATGGGCTTCCGGTTAACCAACGCAGTGGAAGACTCGCGAGTAGCCCTATTGGTCAATCGCCGTCCAAACCCCACACGGTGCGTCGCCCTGGAACAATTTCCCTGGCTGAGCATCTCGGACTCCGGCGATCCGACGTCTGCCGTTTCACAATTTCCGCACGCACTACTCCGAGCGCTGCTGGTTGTTGTCCCAACGTATTGCGTGGCGGCATTCGGGGTGAGGTTCGAACTCGCCCAACCTTTTGGTGGAGAAGATGGCTTGGGAGTGCCGGTCATATTAGGAGCCTTCATCGTTCTGCTGTTTACGGTTACACACGGTATTGGCCCCATTTTTTTCTATCGCATTTTTATGGGCATACTGGAAATTTTTAGCCGCACGCAGAAAACGGCCGCCGATGACGGGGTGCGTTTGAATCCGATCCCGCCGCACACATTCCGTTTTTTCCGTTTTTATGTGGGTTTGTCAATGGCTTTTTGGTACGGCATACCGATCATTTTTCTCGGAGCTCTGACCGGTTGGATGAGTTTGGGTTGGGCCTTCCTCCACATACTGCTGGCTGGTCGCGGCCATCGCCGATGGGTCTTCCTGGAACATGGCGCAACTGCGATGGCCCTGTCACTGTTCGTGGTCTGCTTTTCTGGGAACAATTTGTTCCCCGTCGGTATGATGGTTGGTCTATTTCAGGCATTGTTGTTGACCCTTGTGGAATGGAAAGGCAAACGGCTGTGGACGAAAGCTGAACCAGACGCTGCCAAGCCATAATAGAGACAACAATATTCAAGCCGGGTAACAGACACTGCCGGCGAAGTCGTTCACCAGTTTGCACCAAAAGCTGACCAAACCAGCAAATGCAGATTCTCGAGCAGCAAGGCCGACGAACCCCAAAAAACGGCGGAAACCAATGTCCTACAAGGTTTTTAGGCTATTGTTAAAAACTATATATTTTCGCTTTATACGACGTATCCGAACGCGTTTATGGTATTTTACACCTCATATGGACTTGAACGGACGTATTCCCATGGCATATTTTTATTAGATGGATAATCGCCCTGATAGCGAACGCAAAATAGCGGAGTCCGAACGTGAAACAAGCTGAACCGAACGAAGCCGATCTAAAGCCTCGGTATTATCCGGATGTGCTGGACCCTGATCAGGCGGCGGATTACTTAGGGATAGGCAGAACGGCGCTTTTTGAGCTGCTGAAAGAAGGCGCGATCCCCCATCGACGCCTGACTCCGAAGGTGATCCGGTTCGGCAGGGATGCCCTGAAGGAATGGATCGACAGCAGCGGTGTTGTCGATCTACCCCCGGCCGCGCCGGCCGACGACAAGCCCCTTTTTACTACTTCGGCGGCCCCTGTTCCCTCTGCAAGGGGGAGGCTTGATGATACCGAGATAATGTTGGATCCTGCTCCCGCGGCAATGGGTAGGCTTGACGAGACCGAGATAATGATCAAGCACGTTGTCAGGCCCCCCGCCCCCTCAGCAAAGGCCAAAATGGGCACGGCGGAGAAAAAGCGGGAGTTTATCGAACTGGTCAGCACCGGTATAAGTGATGCGGCAGCGCTAAAGCAAATGGGTTCCAGCGGTGGCAGTAGAGCGACCGTAGCCCGATGGCGGGACAGCGACCCTGAATTCGAGTCGGCATACGAACAGATCAATCCGCAACGGGATAATTTCGATGGATAGCACCACAACCGGCGAGCTGGCCGACCTCGCGACATGCTATATTGTCTGCCGGGAATTGCCTGGGTAACTTGGGGTGACAGTGCATCTGCGTCGGAGAGGCAATTCAGCGGATCGGTGACGTACGGCTCGTTACAGGCCCCTGTGCCGAAACCGGTCTCCGACACTTTTCCCAGGTTCCCGTATCACCCGACCCTGACACCCGACACCTGAAACCTTTGCCATGTCATTCGAAGTCACACCGCTCGACGAACACAATCAGGCGCTGCTGAACAACGTGCATCCGCCTGATTGGCGGAACCCGACGCCGGCGGACAAGTACAACCTCGTGGTGATCGGCGGCGGTGCCGCCGGATTGATCGTGTCGATCGTCACCGCCGGTCTCGGCGGCAAGGTGGCGTTGGTCGAGCGTAACCTGATGGGGGGCGATTGCCTCAATGTGGGGTGCGTGCCGTCGAAAGCGGTGATCCGCTCGGCGCGGTTCCGCTCGGACATGCTGCGGGCCCGCGAGCTGGGATGGGGGCCGGTCGACGGAGTCGAGGTCGATTTCGCCGCGGTGATGGAGAGAATGCGCCGTATCCGTGCGACCATCAGCGACGACGACTCGGCACAACGCTACACCGACCACGGTGTCGACGTCTTTATCGGCGACGGCAGGTTTGTCGACAACAACACGGTCGAGGTCGGCGGTGCCAGGCTGAAGTTCAGGAAAGCCGTGATCGCGACCGGTGCCCGCGCCATCTGCCCGCCGATCCCGGGCATCGAGGAAGCCGGCTACCTGACCAACGAAACGGTATTCAATCTGACCGAGCTGCCGAAACGCCTGGCGGTCATCGGCGGCGGGCCGGTCGGCTGTGAGCTGGCACAGTCGTTTCGGCGCTTCGGCAGCGAAGTGACGATTCTCGAGATGATGCCGCAGTTCCTCGTTCGCGAAGACCCGGACGCGGCGGACATCCTGCGGCGGTCATTGGAGCGGGAAGGACTGCGCCTGGCGTTGAATGCGAAGATCGAGAGGATCGAGTCCGGCGACAGCGGCAAGGTCATTCATTTCACCATAGACGGCAAGGCGCAGACCGCCGAGGTCGATGCTATACTGGCGGGTGCCGGGCGGGCGCCCAACGTGCAGGGGCTCGGGCTCGAAACGGTCGGCGTCGAGTACGACGAGGGTACCGGCGTCAAGGTCGACGACAAGCTGCGAACGACGAACAGGAATATTTTTGCGGCCGGCGACATCTGCACGCCCTACAAATTTACGCACACGGCTGACGCCGCGGCACAGATTGTCGTCGCCAACGCCCTGTTCATGGGGCGCAGCAAATTCTCGAGACTGGTTATTCCGTGGGCGACATACACGGATCCGGAGATCGCCCACGTCGGCATGTACGAAGCCGACGCAAAGGCACAAGGCATCGAACTGGACACCTACACGGCGCCGTTCGTCGACGTCCATCGGGCGATTGCGGAAGGGGAAGAGGAGGGCTTCGTGAAAATTCACTGCCGCCGGGGCACGGACAAAATCGTCGGTGCGACGATTGTCGCGAGCCATGCCGGCGAGATGATCAGTGAAATCACCACGTGCATCGTGCACGGCATCGGGCTGGGCAAGATCGCCGGTGTCATCCATCCGTACCCGACCCAGGCGGAAGCAATCAAGAAATGCGCCGGCCTCTACAAGCGGACGAAGCTGACGCCACGGGTGGCAGGGCTGATAAAGAAGTGGTTGTCGTTCAGCAGATGATCACCCGGTTCATAGACACCTGAAACCTCCCACACACCCCATGCCAGACTCCCAACAACCGGACGAACCCGTGAAGCGCCGCGAAGGGGTTCTGTTCTTTCAGGCTTACGTGCATCTGTTTTTTATCGGCATGTCGATGCTGCTGACGGGGACCGTGTTCCGGCCGGTATGCCGTCAACTGATGCAGCGGGTCGAGCCGGGCACGTTGGTGCCCGAAATCTCTGTGCAGGCGATGAGGCACGTCGAACTGCTCGTGGCTGCCTGGGTGTGGCTGCTGCCGCTGGTGCTGCTGCTTGACTGGGGCGTGCTCTGGGTCCTGAACCGGGCCGGGATCAAGCCGCTGACGATTGCCTGGTTCTGCATCGTCGTCCTGCTGTGCCTGGCGCATGTCGGCATCTGTATTGCCGGCGTGGCGCAGCTCATGGCATCCATCCGCGGACAGGGCGGCTGATTATTCTTTGTCGCCCAGTATGAATTTCTTGCGGACGTGAATCTTGGTGCACTTGCCGCAGGTGTAATTTTCCTTCTTCATCGTGCCGGTCTTGATCCTGTCCACGGCAACGTTGTTGGTGACCAGATTGCGGCCGGTGCTGGTGATCTGCTCACCGTCTTTATTCATGATAATCAACGTTGGGATACTGCGCTTCGTATTCAGCTCCTTCAGCTTGTTTGCCGCCGGTGAATTAAAGGGGACAGCCGGCCACGGCATGCCCGCCTTCTTCATGTACTCCTGCTGCTGTTCGACTTTGCGGTCGCTGCTGACAAAGACAACCTCGAAATCATCCCTGTTCTGGCTGTGATACTTGATCAGCAGCGGAGTGAATCTACGGCAGGGCGCGCACCATTTGGCGGAGAAATAGAGAGCGACCAGCTTGCCATCGAGATAATCGATATCGACCGGTTGGTTTTCGCTGTCGACCAGGCCGTCGGGAAAGAGTTTCGCCGCACCACTCCCTGCGGTTGCTGCGGTTGCTGCCGTCGCCGGTTTGGTCGTTTCCGTTGTTGACTCCCTGGTGTCCGAGCTGCAGGCAATGATGGATGTCAGCAATGTGACGATCAGCACGAGTTGTGTATAGCGTAGCACCGGTCGGACCTTCTAAGTTTCGAGTTGCGGAGACAAAAACGCGTCCCGTGAATATAGCCTGAAAACTCGAAAGTGGAGCAACCTCTATTGCTGCAGCCAGTAAAAAGCGGGATCGGTATCGGCGAGCATGCTGCGTGCGTCAGCACCGTGGTCGGCGGAATCGACGGAGGTGCAGAACGCCGCGTTGATGTACTTCCCGGGTTCACCCTGTTGATCACGCGAAGCGGCAAAGGCGGTACATAAGCCAAGGGTTGAGGATACACCAGCGGCAAGGCGCCGCCCTCGTCGAAGGTGGTTGCCTCCCAGTAGGCGAAGGTGCTGCTTGCCTGGACTCAACGGTTCGCCAGCCGTTTCCGGTGTCAGCGCCAGCGCACAGTCCTTGTCGCCGCGCAGACTGTAGGCGCCCAGCGCCATGCCTTCCCGAATTCCGTAATCCGGAATGGCAATCCAGATGGATTAAGGTGGAAGGACTGTGGGCCCGCAGAGCCCCGCGAAGACCAGGTCGGGTACTTTTTCGTCGTCCGGGGGCAGGCCGTGCAGCGTTGCCTCCGACGTAATGCCGGTGAGCACCAGGGCGGACGTGAGCCCGAGGCGATTGGCACCGCGGATATCGGACTTGAGCGAATCACCGAGCGTCAGGATACGCTCCGGCTGCGCTGCCAGCGGCAGTCCCGTTCGTTGTTCCAATTGTGCGATGTCAATCAGTAGCCCATCGAACGCCTC
>Ga0209089_10004461_pt1 | contig 11683 bp, 6 predicted proteins | sample ArcticOcean_MG_C_FD_187431 | JGI IMG/M metagenome (GOLD analysis project Ga0209089, IMG submission 187431) | Marine microbial communities from western Arctic Ocean - ArcticOcean_MG_CB2_150 (SPAdes) (version 2) | ecosystem: Environmental > Aquatic > Marine > Oceanic | place: Arctic Ocean: Canada...
GTTGAAGAACGTGGTCAGCCACGCCCGGCCACTGAGGAAGAACGTCAACAAATTTTAGCCACGCCAGCTTAGGAAATTACCCATGACCAGCACTCTAAAAGATCAGGCCGTCACCATCTGCCGCCACAGCGATTTGATTCCCAACTCCGGAATCTGCGCAGACGTCACCGGTCAGCAAGTGGCCCTTTTTTATCTGCCCAATGAAAGCCCCTGCGTTTATGCCATCGGCAACTGGGACCCAATCGGCAAAGCCAATGTACTGTCGCGCGGCATAGTCGGAGATATCGGCGGCCGCCTGATTGTTGCATCACCATTGTACAAACAGCATTTTGATTTGGTCACCGGTGAGTGCCTCGACAACAGTGATATCTCAGTACCCGTCTATGCCGTCGAGCTTGTCGCCGACCATGTGCTACTGAAACAGTGAAAGTTTAGCCATGAACCCAGACCTAATTGCCAGTACTGACAGTAGCATAAAAACCACCTGCCCTTACTGCGGGGTCGGCTGTGGCGTCAGTGCAACTATTAAAAAAAATCAGCTGGTGGGCGTTACCGGCGATCAGCATCATCCGGCAAACTTTGGAAAACTCTGCGTCAAAGGCAGTGCGCTGCATGAAACCATGGGCAACCACGGGCGGTTACTGCAACCAAGCATTGAAGGCACAGTTGTCGACTGGCCAACCGCCATTACGACAGTGGCAGACAAATTGAGCAGGATCCTCGACCAATATGGTCCCGGCGCCATTGCCTTTTATCTGTCTGGCCAGCTACTAACCGAAGACTACTATGTCGCTAATAAACTCTCCAAAGGCTTTATTGGCACCAGCCATGTAGACACCAATTCAAGACTCTGCATGTCGTCAGCAGTGGCCGGCTACAAACGCGCCTTTGGTGCCGATGCCGTGCCCTGCAACTACGAAGACCTCGAACAATGTGATCTGCTGGTACTTACCGGCTCCAACGCAGCCTGGACCCACCCAGTTCTATACCGCAGAATTTCCGACGCCAAAGCCAACAATCCCGCCATGCGCGTGGTGGTTATAGACCCGCGTCGCACCGCTACCTGTGATCTGGCCGACCTGCATCTGGCCATTGCCCCCGGCGCAGACGCCTTTGTATTTAGCGGCCTACTTGCCTATCTGGAACAGAGCGGCAATCTCAATCAGGATTACATTGCACAGCATACCCAAGGCTTTGAAGCAGCAAGGGCCGAAGCCAAGGCATTAGCCTCCACTGAGCTTGCCCAAAAGATTGCTGTTAGCGCACAGGACTTACAGACCTTTTATCAGTGGTTTGCCGAGACTGAAAAAACCATTAGTTTCTATTCCATGGGTATTAATCAGTCCGCCACAGGCACCGACAAATGTAATGCCATTATTAACTGCCACTTGGCGACAGGTCGCATCGGCAAAGTCGGTATGGGCCCGTTCTCAATTACCGGCCAACCCAACGCCATGGGCGGTCGTGAAGTGGGTGGTCTGGCCAATATGTTGGCCGCCCATATGGATTACAGCCCAGAAAATATCGCCACTGTTAGTGAGTTCTGGAATACCGACAGCCTCAGCCAAACGCCCGGCTTAAAAGCCGTTGATCTATTTGATGCCGTTGCCGACGGCACAATCAAAGCTATCTGGATTATGGGCACCAACCCAGTGGTTAGCATGCCCAATGCTGATCGTGTGAGAGCAGCTTTGCAAAATTGCGACACAGTAATCGTCTCAGACTGTATTGCCGAGACTGACACCACGGCCACCGCCAATATACTTTTACCCGCCAGTGGTTGGGGCGAAAAATCCGGCACAGTCACTAATTCCGAGCGCCGCATTTCCCGTCAGCGTGCACTGGTTCCTCCAGCGGGCGAAGCCAAGTCAGACTGGTGGATCATGTCGCAGGTTGCACAAGCCATGGGCTTTAATAACGCCTTTGCCTACAGTTCACCCAGAGATATATTTATTGAACATGCCCAACTCAGTCAGTTTAAAAATACCGGTAACAGACTGTTTAATATAGAAGGTCTCAGCAATTTGTCGGAAAAGCAATACGACCAGCTAGACCCTATTCAATGGCCAGTTACCGAACTCAAACCCAAGGGTACTGCACGACTGTTTGAAGACGGCCTATTTAATACGCCAAGTAGAAAAGCCAATTTTGTTGCCATTAGTGCACAGCTGCCTCAAACCCAGACACGCAACGACAACTATCCCCTGACCTTGAATACTGGACGCATTCGCGACCAGTGGCACACCATGACCCGCACCGCGCGAACCAGCACATTGCTTAGTCATATAGACCAACCCTTTGTCGCAATGCATCCAGATACAGCCGCAGCCGCAGGATTGATCGACGGCGATCTTGCCCAGGTCTCTACCAAAGGCGGCAGCATTAACGTGGTAACTGTTGTGGATCAAGGCATGGGCAGTCATCAGCTTTTTGTGCCCATTCATTGGAATGACCAGTACGCCAGCAGCGCCAGAGTTGACACCCTGGTAGCGCCCATAATCGATGCCGTTTCCGGTCAACCAGAGTTTAAATACAGCCGCGCAGCTCTGGTAAAAATAGCCGCACCGGTCTGGGCCAGTTTGGTCAGCCGTAGCAAACTCGACTGTACCCAATTTATAAATTGGACCGCCGCGCCCCTCTCCGATGGGCTGGGGTTTATCTATCAGGTAGCTGTTGAAGCCAACATCAACTGGGAAGATTTTATCGCCGCCAAACGGCTTACCGACCAGGGTCCAGCGCAGGCCTATGAGCATTTTTCCGATCCCAGCAATTCAGACCAGCGTCTCATATGCTTTAGTGACCAGAGTATCGAGCTGGCGATCTTTAGCCATCAAGACAAAAATGCGCTGCCCGACAACCTATGGATACGCGCGCTACTATCACAGCCTGTCGCCGAGACCTACTGGCCGCTGTTATCGGGCACCGCAACTGCGGATGGTAAATTAATTTGCTCATGTTTTAAGGTCAGCGAACAAGCCATTGTTGCGGCCATTGCCGACGGCGCCAACTCTGCCACGGCATTGGGCCAACAACTTAAATGCGGCACCAACTGTGGCTCCTGTATTCCTGAGTTAAATACCCTAGTGGCGAATGCGTTAACTTCCTCAATCGACAGCGCCGCGTAAGCGGCACAACTGGACCTCTTATGAACAGTAAAATTGTTAATCTATTTGCCAATAAGCCAGAGACTGAAAAATCAGCCGCGCAACCAGCCATAGGCCAGGTTTATCTAGTAGGTGCAGGGCCAGGCGACCCTGAACTGATTACGGTAAAAGCCATGCGCCTGTTAAAAGAAGCTGATGCCATTGTCTACGACCGCCTAGCCAATCCCGCACTACTCGATTATGCGCGTGACAATTGTGACCTGATTTATGTGGGTAAAAAGAAAGATCAGCACAGCCTGCCACAAGAAAAGATCTGCGAACTTCTGGCTGTACTGGCGCGCTGTGGCAAAAACGTAGTGCGCCTCAAAGGCGGTGACCCATTTATTTTTGGCCGCGGTGGTGAAGAGGTCGAGCATCTCAACAAGCAGGATATCCGCTGTCATATTGTGCCCGGCATCACCGCCGCTATTGGCTGTGCCGCGGCCACACAAATCCCCCTAACCCACCGTGATCATGCCCATGCGGTTACCTTTATTACCGGCCATCGCCAAGAGGGCAAGCTTTATATCAACTGGGATCTGGCACTACAAAAAAACAGCACCGTGGTGTTTTATATGGGGCTATCCAACCTTCGCGAAATTACCTCTAACCTATTAGAGCGTGGCTGTGCAGCCGAGACTCCCTTTGCTGTAGTGGCTCAGGGAACCGTTGACGAACAGCAAGTGTTACTAGGCAACGTTAGCGATATCGCCGACAAATTAGAGCAGCATCCACTACCCTCTCCAGCCTTATTAATTATGGGGGATGTGGTTAATGCCAATGGTTATGCTCAGCAGCTTGCGGATCTTGCGACCCAGACAGCACCAACTAAAATGGCAATACTAGACGCTATTTGATTGCAGTAATACCAAGGTAGCTTCTGTATCTTTAGATATACAAACAGATGATAGTGAAAATACTCGGCAATCACATTGGTGCTACGGCCAGCTTATCAGCCTCAATCGCAGTCAGCCCCACCGCCGCTAACCTTAGATGTAGGTTGAGAGCAATACACCTAAAAACGCCATCATATTCTATTCTGTAGGCACCCGCACGGTCGTTTGCAATCACCAGCCTAACCCCTCAACCTCGATAAATGATGCCCTAAATTAGCGTATCTAAAACCAAAAATCCCCCGCACTTACGTACGAAGGATTAATTTTTGGTGGAGCCTAGCGAGATCGAACCGCTGACCTCAACATTAACTCGGTTCAGGAGTTATTAACTCTAGTAGATGTGCCTCGATATCACTGGCTTCAGAGCGCTGTGCATTATCCGAAACCACTCCAGCTATAAGCAGGTCTCCCCTTAATCCAAACAGATACCGCAAGATAAGCAAGGCATCTGTTAGAGCATCAGTGCGGCCATCATTATCGATATCAATCCGATCACCCAAGGCCGCTATACGGCTCTGGATCTGACCTGAATATTTATAGACTGCATCATCGGCTACTACTCCGGAAATTAAGGGAGTTCCCGATAGCCCGAACATACTCCGCAGTATAAGCAACCCATCAGTTAAAGCATCAAACTTACCATTACCGTCGATATCAATCGTTTTGACAGAAACTGGGACAGAATTCGGTGGGTTATTGGGCTGGCCATTAATTGCATGGACCGCCCGAGCCGCACGCCCGCCCTCATTTAGGGCACCAGGCACCGTCGATGGATGCGTGATATGGGTTCCTTCTCCAGCAAAGAAGACTCGCTCGTTCGCCACAGGGTCTTGGAGGTCTCGTCGCCTACTATCACTAGCCGTCGCATAGGTTCCAATCTTGGGGTAGGAATATACGCCCAAGGTATAAGGCTCGGCGCCCCAGTTCTGGACAATACCTTCCACATAATTTGCCGATGCCAGACCCAGAGCCTGTGGAAAGGTCCCATCCAGATCGGCCAAGATTGCATCGATGATAGCTGCATCACCAGCAGCAGCCCCACCCGCCGCAACCGCAATATCATTCAAGGCAGTACCATTATCACCCATGGGGTAGCACATCAGAATATGCGAACTGCTATCCACTTTGTAGTCACTAGGAACCCAACAGGCTCCCGCCAATCCTTCGGTCACCAGCCAGGCCAACGCCTCACCTTCAGTCTCCCACCAGGCGGAGCTAAATCGCATGGGTACTTTCATACCCATATCCATGCCAATACCCTTATAAGCCGCGACCGTAGCCTCTGGCAGATCAGGGATGAAATTAATCATCTCAGACTGCAGTACGCCGATGGAAACTGTCACGATCACTTGCCGTGCGGCATGAGTCGCACCACTTGAGTCCGTAATAACAACATCATCGCCACTGGTATCGATGCTCACTACAGGACTACTCAGCAACAAGTCACTATTGGTCACTACGTCGTCCCACCAAAGGGTCTCAAGAACATCGGAGTAGCCCAGGTCCTTGTCCCCCAATGTCTGAGTACTATTGGACAGGTCCCATTGATTACTCTGCAACGCCAGACTCCTAGCGCCCAATTGATCCAGATTAGTCGCGTAAGATCCACCGGCAAAGCCAACATCATAAAGATGATAGGCGCGATGTGAGGCATCAACACCATATTTGTCAGCCACATCCTCGGCCAAACTTGAGCCTGGATCGAGATGTTGATTGGGCTCCCAATACCAGTTGCCAAAGTCATCAAATATGGCAACATCGCTGTCATCACCGCACGGATGAAGAGCGGAACTCTTTCTCCAACAAGTGTTACTGCTACCATCCATGGACAGCGCAGTGCGACCCAAGTACGGACTCACGTAAATAGACTCACCGTATGCATCGCGCACCGCATTCCACACAGGATTATCCCCAGTGGCACGATAGTGCTCTTCAGCTCCTAACTCTACCCTCATATCGCCTAAGCTCTCGCTCTTTACGCGTCCTCCGATACGGTTTGTTGCTTCTATAATCATTACCTCATAGCCATACTCATTAAGCGTCTTTGCGGCGTATAGACCGGCACTTCCCGCTCCGACCACCACCACATCATGGGTCGTGCTTGCGGGATTGATATCCTCATCGGAATCCTTATAGTCCGAATCATTTGAATCTATACCACCGTCAAATATCTCAAAGCTCGACACCTTGCCAACACTGATCTTTGATAGCCCTGCAAGTACTGAAGCAGTTTCTGGTTGAAAACTATTTATAGTGGGATAAAGTACCGTTCCGCTGTAGCCCCTCGAAACAAAAGCTATATCCGTTTTCTCTATTGCAGATGAAAACGTTATGCTCGATATAGCAGGAAATGCCAGAATGCATAGTATCTTGGCGAGACGACAATAGGGTCTAGGATCAACCATTAAAAACACCCTCTAAATTAAACTGAAACCTTAATTAACCATAAATAAGCATACGCTTAAAGGCTATGAATTATATCGTGTATATTGGCCGCGGTTATATTTGATAGCCACCAGTTGTGCATAAGTGGCCTAAATGATTAGCCCTACTCACAGTTAGCTGACCAGATTAATAGGTAGCTGACTGATATAAAGACAAGAGACCTATTTAAACACTAAAACAAAAAAATCCCCCGCACTTACGTACGAGGGATTTATCTTTATGGTGGAGCCTAGCGGGATCGAACCGCTGACCTCAACACTGCCAGTGTTGTGCCTTAATCGCCTAACCCATTGAAAAATATTAAGAAAGTGCTTTTTACGGATGTCAAAAGTGTGCAAAAGGCTATACTTTATTTTAAGCCTCTATTTACTTCCCTCTCATCTTCATTATCTTGTCTGCGCATTTGACTCCAAAGGATGCTGTCACAGCAACATACAAAAGATAACTCAACCAATCCGGCACCTTTATATTCCCTTTATATTGTTAAACTAGTTTACTTTTTTCGCAGCGGTTGATTAAGATCTCCCCTATAATTTCGTTATACAAATAAACTATACGGATTTCCGATGATAATAAAATTGGCGGCTATTATGCTCACAGTGCTTCTTGCTTTGGTGGTTGGCTTTAATGTTTGGGGTGTTGCAACGCAGGGGTCTTTAGAGCCTGCACTCAACGCCGAGCGTGATACCAGTGCCAATAGGGTTGTTATGGTTTTTGGCGCATCAGGTTCCGCTGGTGGCGGCTTATTAAAAGCGGCTGTTGAGGATAATGAAGTAGAAAAAGTCTATGTCGTTACCCGGAGCAGCACTGATTATATCGCCGCTGCCGCTGATGACAGCGATAAAGTCTCGGTGATTATGCATAAGGACTTTACTGATTATACCGGGCTCGAGAATGAGCTCGGCGACGTTAGCACGGTACTATGGGCGCTGGGTACCTCCTCTCTGAATGTCGACGAAGCCACTTACACGCTGATTCATGTGGATTTTCCTGCAGCCTTTGTAAAGACCTGGTTATCCGCGCGACAAGCTGCCGGTAACATTGATTCCCCCATGGCCTATCATTTTATTGCCGGTATGGGCACCGGCTCCAGCGAGGCGCCCTGGGCACACGATAAACGCAAAACCGAACGGGATGTAGCGGCGATGGCTGAGAGCACTGGTCTGCGCTCATTTAGTTATCGCTCAGCCTATATACGCCCGATCAGTGAAACGACGAATGTTGGTCATCATATTACTGAAGCTTTACTGCGTCCCGGAAAATTGGTCACCAGCTCAAAAGAGTTAGGCCAGGCCATGTTGGAAATCAGTGCACGGACTAAGGAGTTAGCAAACGGTACCCTGCTCGATAACGGTGATAGCCTAGCTTATAGCAAAGCTTATCTATTGAGGCTGCCAAAAGGGTCAGACTAGATTGAGCAATAGCAAGAATTAACGGGGTCGGTGACAACTGATAATTAAATTCAGTGGCTCAGATCAGTCTTCTTCCTATTTAATTTAATTTATGAAACTTGAATATAAAGCAGAATAATAACTATGCCAAACATTGTCCAGAACAAAAAATTCCCCGCACTTACGTACGAGGGATTATCTTTTTGGTGGAGCCTAGCGGGATCGAACCGCTGACCTCAACACTGCCAGTGTTGTGCCTTAATCGCGTAAACTATTGAAACATAAAAGGAAAGTGCTTTTTAAAAATGTCAGAAGTATATAAAAGGCTATACTTTATTTTAGAGTAATATTTACTTTCCTTTCGCTACAGATTTTGTCTTTTCGTATGAGCGCCTCGCCCCCATTCCCAACATCCCCATTAGTACCGAGTCAGGGTGAAAGAGGTAACGCAAAATCTTAACTGGAATCTGGTTTAGCTTTCGTTTATAAACATGGTCGGTAACATCCGAATTCAGGAGGAGTTTGATGTCGTACAAAAAATGGATAGGTGTCCTCATCTTAGCCGGTGTAATGATTGGTGGTTACCGTATCATGCAGATTGCAGGTAACCTTGCGCTGCCCCATAGTACAGAGGAAATAGCGGCTGTTGTGGCCTACGCTGAATCCCAAGATGAAGAGGCCTTTTACCGGCCCGAAAGACGTCCCTTAGAGCTCAAGCAACCCAACCCGCTAAATAATATTTTCTTTGGCGACCTTCACGTTCACACCAATATGTCTGTTGATGCTTATTTATTTGGCAATCGATTCGATATGGATACGGCCTATCAAGTGGCCAAAGGCAAGAGTGTAAAGCTTCGTTCGGGGGAACGAGTGGAGCTTACGCGGCCTTTAGACTTTGTGGCGCTAACTGATCATGCAGAGGGCTTTGGGCGTGTTTTTGCCTGTAGGGAGCCTGATAAGACAGAGGCTGCACAGGATACCTGTGATGGGATTGAAAATGCCTCCGTCTTTACCTTTTTAGACATGCGCAGTCGGGTACAACGGCCTTTAGATCAAGACCTCTCTGTCTTCGACAATGATAGGGCTAAAGAACGAGATTATGCTGCTACTACCTGGCAGTCGATAAAAGAAGCTGCTGAACGCTATTATGAACCTGGACAGTTCACCACCTTTGCCGGCTATGAGTACTCACCGTCTCTTCCAGACCGTGGCAAAAATCATCGTAATGTTATTTTTCGATCTTTAGAAACGCCAGAGTATGCGGTATCAGCCTATGATGCTGCCTCCGAAATTGATCTGTGGAAGTCGCTGGAAGCCACCTGCACTGATGACTGCGAGTTTCTAACGATCCCCCACAACCCTAACAAAACCTGGGGGTTGGCCTTTTCTGGTAAAACAATTGATGGAATATCCTATACAGATGATGATTGGAGACTCAGGGAGCGCTCAGAACCCATAGTGGAAATGTTCCAAATCAAGGGCAATTCGGAGTGCTCAGTCGCCTTTGGTGCTGGAGATGAAGAATGCGGTTTTGAACAATTCATTCCTGTTTGTAAAGAAGGCGATGAAACCGCTTGCCTGTACCCAACCTCAATGGTGCGAGACGGTCTGCAAATAGGGATGGCTCTGGAAGATCAAATTGGCATCAACCCCCTCAAAGTTGGTTTAATTGGATCAACAGATACCCACAACTCTAATCCTGGCGATACTGAAGAGTGGGACTATCGCGGCGCAACAACATTTACCTCAGGACCTGCTAAGAGAAGATTCGAGAGTACTAATCTGACCGGGACCCAACACAACAACCCCGGTGGGTTGGCCGCCATTTGGGCTAGAGAAAACACCCGCGAGGCCCTATTTGATGCCATGAAACGCAAAGAGGTTTACGCCACCAGCGGCACGCGTATTAGGCTACGTGCATTCGCTGGTTTCAATCTGCCAACCAATATAGTTGAAACGACTGACATAACTGCCGCCTATGATAATGGCGTGCCTATGGGTGGAAGCTTGCTTGCTGTTGAGAATAGCGCACCAACCGCTCTCTCGGTGTTTGTGTGGGCGGTTAAAGACCCTGACAATGCACCCTTGGCAAAAGTGCAAGTCATCAAAGGTTGGATAGAGCGCGGGCGCCGGCAAGAGGTTGTTCACGATGTCGCTTGCGGTGGGTCCCAGCTAGACCCGGCAACCGGAAAATGTAAAACCAATGGCGCGACCGTTAGCCTGAACGACTGTCGTTGGGACAATGCGGCTGGTACTTCAGAATTTAAGACCCTCTGGACTGACCCAGATTATGATTCGAGTGAGGACGCCTTTTATTATGTTCGCGTTATACAAAACCCCACCTGTCGTTGGAGTACCTATGATAGTCTGCGTTTGGGGAAATCACCACGCAGTGATGTCCCTGCAACGGCTACGGAAATGGCTTGGGGCTCACCGATTTGGCATACAGCTAGACAACCATGAGCTAGACTCTTTAAAGCAGCTAGCTGACCTTGTACCTAAAGAATATAGAAATGGTAAATAATCAATGTAAATATCGGCAGTCTTTCTGCCTTACCTTGAAGTTACTATACGAATCTAAATTTTTGTCCGAGCTTTGTCCCTAGAGCGCCAACACCCCACCACACTGGTTGAAGCCTGCCGCGTTTACCAGGTCTTTCGGGGACTGACACTTGTGCACACACCCTACTCCGTTAATCTTGTAGGTAGGTTTTATTGTGAAGTTTAAAGACGCGGCCTTGCTACCTGGCCCTTGGTGACGCAGCGCGCTCATCCTTGGGCTAGATTACATGAACCCAGACGTACCTCAAGGGCCTGGCGGTACTGAAATCGATCTGAGATTACTGACACCGAATCACCGATTCTCACTCTGCATCTGCGACCGGGCTGCTGAGCGTGATTACCAGCTGAGTATTGGGCGTCGTATACGCGTTAACAACCCTTACTGGCCAGCTGATTTCCGCAAGGCGCACGCGTGTCGCGAGTTCAAGGGTGAGCGCACCAAGCGCCGGTAAGGTCACGGGGCCGGGGTTGTTCTGGTCGCCAAAATCCGAAAGATTCTGCAACTGGAACGGCACGCTCGAGCGGTTCTCAAGACGCACCTGAACAAGTGTGGTTTCCGGAAGATAGTGAGCCGACGTTACAACAATGCTCGCCTTCACCAGCGGGGAGAGCTCGCGCTGCCGTCCCAGCAGGGTGTCCTGGAACCAGACCGCAGTTCGCTTTGCAAACAGCGCAGCGCGCACGGCAGTCATCTGTGCAGACGTAGCGAAAACAAGCGTTACCGGACGATGACCGCCCAGCTCCGGGAGGTAATCCCAGTCAATGAGATCATGCACATCCGAGGTACCAATCAGCGCGAGATCATTGTCAAGCGCAAGCTGAAAGGATTCCGGCGAGTACGAGACGCCGTTGACCACCTCGATGCCGTGCAGCAGCTTCTCCGAAAACCAGCGCTGGTGCTGCGGTGATACCGGCGGCTTGCCATCGGGGGCCTGTTCCGACCAAGATGGGTGATTCCAGAACAAAAACGCACCCTGGGCGTTAGCAGCGCTGACGGCGGCATCGGCCGCCCATAGACCCGTCCTGACGTAGTATTCATTAACTTCACGCTCTGACCCCCAATCAGGCAAAGCATCCAGACGCGCCGCCATGCCCGCTTCATCGTCGGCGCCCGCATCTAGCTGAACCAAGGGGTTTGCGTCCTCGACGAAAATCGCGTTGATATGTCCTGTCGGCAACTCGCGAGTTATTTCAACACCCGGAACGACCAGGATAGGCTCATCGGTCGCCGCCTCTTGAGCGATAG
>Ga0209089_10004464_pt1 | contig 11680 bp, 10 predicted proteins | sample ArcticOcean_MG_C_FD_187431 | JGI IMG/M metagenome (GOLD analysis project Ga0209089, IMG submission 187431) | Marine microbial communities from western Arctic Ocean - ArcticOcean_MG_CB2_150 (SPAdes) (version 2) | ecosystem: Environmental > Aquatic > Marine > Oceanic | place: Arctic Ocean: Canada...
CTCCAAAAGAAAAAAAATATTCTCCTCCTCCAAAAAAATTAGAAGTTGCTAAAGAAGCGGAAGCTACAGAAATAAAATTATTTGAAAAAGAAAAAGAAAAAGAAAAAGAGAAAGAGAAAGAGGAAGAACCTTTAATTTTAACCGAAGTTCAAAATGAAGAAAAAATAATACAAAATTCAAATTCAAATACGAATATAATTTCTCCTGCCGCAAGAAAAATTGCAACTGAGTCCAACATCAATTTAAGTGAAGTTAAAGGTTCGGGCAAAAATAAAGTTGTTTTAAAAGAGGATATTTTAAATTTAATGGGCACAACGCCAAAGACTTCAGAGCGAAAAACAACTCATGGACCGGAAGAAAGAATTAAAATGACACGGTTAAGGTTGACTATAGCTAAAAGACTTAAAGAAGCTCAAGATAACGCAGCTATGTTAACCACTTTTAATGAAGTTGATATGAACACGGTTATTTTAATGAGAAACAAATATAAAGAAGAATTCCAAAAAAAATATTCAGTTAAATTAGGTTTTATGTCTTTTTTTGTAAAGGCTTGTGTCGTTGGTCTTAAAAATTATCCTATTATAAATGCAGAAATTCAAGGGGACGAGATAGTTTATAAAAATTATTATAATATTAGCATAGCCGTTGGGACAGACAGAGGTTTAGTTGTGCCAGTTCTTAGAAATACTGATGAGATGTCTTTTGCTGATATAGAAAAAAATATTACTTTGTTAGGACAAAAAGCTAGAGAAGGCAAAATTGTTATTGATGATCTTCAAGGAGGAACTTTTACCATTACAAATGGGGGTATTTATGGTTCGATGCTATCAACGCCCATCTTGAATCCTCCGCAGTCTGCTGTTTTAGGAATGCACAACATTGTAGAAAGACCTGTTGCGATTAATAAAAGTGTTTCTATTAGACCAATCATGTACCTAGCTTTATCTTACGATCATAGAATTGTTGATGGAAAAGATGCCGTTTCTTTTTTAAAAATAGTTAAAGAGTGTCTTGAAGACCCAAGAAGACTATTTTTAAATTTATAGTTATGGATAGTAATTTTGATGTAATTATTATTGGCGGTGGGCCTGGTGGATATGTATGTGCTATTCGCGCTGCACAATTAGGTCTAAAAACTGCATGCATTGAATCAAGAGGAACATTAGGAGGAACTTGTCTTAATGTGGGATGTATACCTTCAAAAAGTCTTTTAAATTTATCTGAATCTTACCATAAAGCCCAAAAAAATTTTAATGCTCAGGGAATAGAGTTTACAGGCTTGAAGCTAAATTTAGATAAAATGATGATGAATAAAAATAAATCAGTAGAAGTTTTAACTAAAGGAATTGAATTCTTATTTAAAAAGAACAATGTGACTTACATTAAAGGTAAAGGGGTTTTGTTTTCTAATAATGATATTGTTGTTTATGAGGGTGAGAAAAAAACATCATATAAAGCTAAGAATATTGTAATTGCAACAGGTTCAGTTCCATCATCTTTACCAGGTATAGAAATAGATGAAAAAAATATAGTCTCTTCCACAGGAGCACTTTCCTTATCTGAAGTACCCAAAGAACTAATAGTTATAGGTGGTGGCTATATCGGATTAGAAATGGGATCTGTTTGGTCTAGATTAGGATCAAGTGTTACAGTTGTTGAATATTTAGATTTCATAACGCCAGGAATGGACAGAGAAGTTTCAAATGAGTTTCAAAAAATACTTACAAAACAGGGAATAAAATTCAAATTAAACAATAAAGTGATTTCAGTTTCTAATGTTTTAAATAAAGTTGTTGTAGATTTTACTAATAACAAAACCTCAGAAAGAACAAGATTAGAAGGTGATAAAGTTTTAGTTGCGGTTGGAAGGAATCCTTATACTGAAGGTCTAAATTTAACAAAAATAGGAATTAAAAAAGATACTCAGGGAAAAATTGAAGTAAATGAAAAATTACAAACTTCAATAAATAATATCTACGCAATTGGCGATGTCATTAAAGGACCTATGCTTGCACACAAAGCAGAAGAAGAAGGAATTGCTGTAGCAGAAATTATAGCAGGTCAAGCTGGCCACGTTAATTACGATGTTATTCCTGGTGTAGTTTATACTTCGCCTGAAGTTGCAACTGTGGGAAAGACAGAAGAACAACTTAAGAATGAAAACATAAGTTATAAAGTTGGAAAATTTCCATTTCTTGCAAATTCAAGAGCCAAAGTTAATAATGAAACAGATGGTTTTGTAAAAATATTAGCAGATAGCAAAACCGATAGAGTTTTAGGTGTTCATATGATTGGCCCACATACTGGAGATATGATAGCTGAAATGGCATTAGCTATGGAATTTGGTGCAAGCGCTGAAGATATTGCAAGAACATGTCATGCTCATCCAACTCACACAGAGGCAGTAAAAGAAGCAGCTTTAGCTATTGATAAAAGAGCAATTCATTATTGATATAATATCAATTAGATTCTTAAAATGAAAGTTCCTGTTTTAATTCCTAAAATATTTAATTTTCCATTTACGTACGACTCTGGTCTTTTAGAAGCTTTAGAACCAGGTGACTTAGTCATCGTTCCTTTTGGTAAGAGTCAAGAAATTGGAGTTGTTTGGGATAAAATTCAGCCTTCATCAAAAGAATTTAAGATAAAAAAAATCGAAAAAAAAATAGATAATTTTAAAATTAACAAAAATTTAATTGATTATATTAATTGGTTTTCTGCTTACAACTTAGTCTCAAAAGGCATGGTTCTTAAAATGTGCCTTGGAGATAAAAAAAATACGACTAAAATTGAACTGCATACCAAAGAAAGCGCAAAAAATAACAAACCTAAATTTATTTTAAATAAAGATCAAAAAAAAAGCCTTGAGGATCTTAGAAAATTTGGTAATTCATTTAACGTATCCTTATTACAAGGCGTTACAGGATCAGGAAAAACAATAGTTTATTTTGAAAGAATAGAAGAAGTATTAGATGAAGGTCAACAAGTACTTATATTGTTACCTGAAATATTTTTAACCAATCAATTCAAAGACAGATTTAAAGAATTTTTTGGTTTTTTACCAGCAATTTGGCACTCAAAAATAGGACTTAAAAGTAAGAGAAAAATTTGGCAAGGAGTTACTAACAACAGCTTAAATTTAGTAATTGGAGCACGTTCTTCATTGTTATTGCCATTTAAAAATCTAGGTTTAATTGTATTAGATGAGGAGCATGATCCTTCATATAAGCAAGATGAAGGTATTATTTATCATGCACGTGATATGGCAATATCAAGAGCTTCTTTTGAAAATATACCTATACATCTAGTTTCTGCTGTTCCTTCATTAGAAACTTTTAGCAATATAAAAAATAAAAAATATAATCATACAAGACTAACAAATCGTTATCGTGATTTTCCATTACCAGAAGCCAAAGTAGTTAATCTTGAAAAATCTTCACTTAAAAAAGATCAATTTATAGCAGATGAAACTATAGAGTTAATTCAAGAATATTTAAAAAATAAAGAGCAAGTATTATTTTTTTTAAACAGAAGAGGGTATGCACCTTTTTTAATTTGTAAAAAATGTGGTTTTAAACATTTGTGCCCAAATTGTTCAATTTATTTAACTTATCACAAATCAATCAATAAACTTATTTGTCATCATTGCGGAGTTAAAGTTAAGAAAGAAAAAAGTTGCAAGCTTGATAAAAAAGAGCTTTGTGATTTTCGTATGTACGGTCCAGGTGTTGAAAAAATATACGATGAATTAAAAACAATTTTTCCAAAAAAAAATATTAAAATATTTTCAAGTGATTTTTTAGCTAAAAAAAATGAAACAGAATCTATTCTTAAAAAAATAGAAAAAAATGAGATAGATATTCTTGTAGGAACTCAATTAATTTCAAAAGGATTTAATTTCCCTAAATTAAATTGTATAGTTGTAGTAGATGCAGATTTTTCTGGAATGGGCTATGATTTAAGAACAACTGAGAAAAATATACAACTTTACAATCAGCTAAGTGGAAGAGCAGGTCGATTTTCAAAAAAATCTACAATCATTTATCAAACTGCCATGCCATTAAATGAAACTTTAAAAGATGTGTTAGAAAATAATCCAGAAAAATTTTTAGACAATGAATTGACTATTAGAAAAAATAAAAACTTACCCCCTTATTCAAGACTCATCGCCTTGATTATTTCAGCTAGTTCCAGCCAGGATAGTTTTAGAGCAGCACAAGAGATTAAAAAAAAATTGAGCACCATAAGCCAGCTTGACGTTTTAGGACCTGTAGACTCTCCTGTATTTAAAGTGAAAAAAAAGTTTAGAACTAGACTTTTGTTAAGATCAAAAAACAGCATTTTAATTCAAAAAAGTGTAGGAAGAATTCTTGAAAATTTAACTATATCTAAAAAAATAAAACTTACGGTTGATGTTGATCCTATTAACTTTGCTTAAAGTAACCTAACCACCTTGATCGATACCTGTCCTTATGGTACGAGACCACAATCTTAATCAAATTTCTAACCTAGAGGTATTAAATTGAGTTCTAACAGGTCATTTTCCTCAGAAACAGCCAATAGATATGCTTTAGCTTTATATGAACTTGCTAAAAAAAATGCAGAATTAGAAACTGTTGAAAAAGATATTATTGAACTTTTAGCAATTTATAACTCTAGTGAAAATTTGAAAAATTTTATAAAAAATCCAACTCAATCTCAGATAAATCAAACAGAAGTATTAAATAAGATATTGTCTCAAATGAATTTATCAAAAATTATTAAAAACTTTTTATCTGTTTTAATTACCAAAAGAAGAATTTTTTTCTTTAATAGAATCTTTCAAAGTTTTCTATCTTTAGCTTCAAAAAAAAGAGGTGAATTAAAAGCATCTTTAATTTCTTCAAAAAAATTAACAAATGAAGAACTTAAAAATCTAAATAATGAACTTTCACAAGCAATGGGAACTTTAGTAACATTCGATTATAAAGTTGATGAAGCTTTAATAGGTGGTTTAAAAATGCAGATAGGGAGTCTCATGATTGATACTTCTATTAAAAGCAAATTAAAAAAATACGAACAAATAATGTTAGAGGTATAATATGGAAATTAATCCTTCAGAAGTTACTAAGATATTAAAAGAACAAATAAAAAATTTTAGCGAAAAAGCTGAAGTATCTGAGATAGGAAAAGTTTTATCTGTTGGTGATGGTATAGCAAGGGTTTTTGGTCTTGACAATGTACAAGCAGGTGAGATGGTCAAATTTGAAGACGGTTCTAAAGGTATGGCACTTAATTTAGAAAGTGACAATGTTGGAATAGTAGTTTTTGGCGATGATAGAAAAATAAAAGAAGGTAGCACAGTAAAAAGAACTGGTTCAATCGTAGATGCACCTGTCGGTAAAGAACTTTTAGGAAGAGTTTTAGATGGATTAGGAAATCCAATCGATGGCAAAGGAAACTTAAGCGAAAAAATAGAAAGAAAAAGAGTAGAAGTCAAAGCACCTGGAATAATTCCTAGACAGTCTGTTAGTGAGCCAATGCAAACAGGGTTAAAATCTATTGATACTTTAATTCCAATTGGAAGAGGTCAAAGGGAATTGATTATTGGTGATCGTCAAACAGGAAAAACTGCCGTTGCTATTGATGCAATTATTAATCAAAAAACGATTAATGAATCTGACGATGAAAAGAAAAAACTTTATTGTATTTATGTTGCTATAGGTCAAAAACGTTCAACAGTAGCACAGATCGTTAAAACTTTAGAAGATGCTGGTGCCATGAAATATACAACAGTTGTTGCTGCAACAGCTTCTGATGCTGCCCCTCTTCAATTTTTAGCTCCTTATACAGGATGTACAATTGGAGAGTATTTTAGAGACAATGGAATGCATGCATTAATTATTTATGATGATTTATCTAAGCAAGCTGTTGCTTATAGACAAATGTCTTTATTATTGAGAAGACCTCCAGGACGAGAAGCTTATCCTGGTGACGTATTTTACTTACATAGCAGACTTTTAGAGAGAGCTGCAAAATTGAGTGATGCAAATGGCGGTGGATCTCTAACTGCTTTGCCTATAATCGAAACTCAAGCTGGTGACGTATCAGCTTATATTCCAACAAACGTAATTTCTATCACAGACGGGCAGATATTTTTAGAAACACAGTTATTTAACCAAGGTATTAGACCAGCTGTTAACGTAGGTTTATCAGTTTCAAGAGTGGGTTCAGCAGCACAAACAAAAGCAATGAAAAAAGTTGCTGGTTCAATAAAATTAGAGTTAGCTCAATATCGAGAAATGGCAGCCTTTGCTCAATTTGGCTCAGACCTCGATGCATCTACACAAAAACTTTTAAATCGTGGTTCAAAACTAACAGAACTTTTAAAACAAAATCAATACTCGCCTTTAACTGTAGGAGAGCAAGTTATTTCTGTATTTGCAGGTGTTAGAGGGTATTTAGACGATGTAGAATTAAATCAAATTAAAAGTTTTGAGAAAGATATTCTAGAAAAAATTAAAAATGAGAAAAATGAAATTTTTAGTACTATTCAAACAACTGGAAATTTGGAAAAAGATACCGAAGATTCTTTAATTCAAATAATAGAAGAGTATAAAAAAAGTAAAAAATAATGCCCAGTTTAGATGATTTAAGAAAAAGAATTGTAAGTGTTAAGTCTACACAGAAAATCACCAAAGCAATGAAAATGGTAGCTGCTGCAAAACTTAGAAAAGCGCAAGAGAGCGCTAAAAAAGGTAGACCATATAGTGAAAAAATGCAGAATATCATTTTAAATTTAACGGAATCTATAAACGATCTTGAAAATGCTCCAAAACTATTAATTGGAACAGGTAAAGATCAAATTCATTTATACATAGTAATGACATCAGACAGAGGTTTGTGCGGAGGTTTTAATTCAAATATTTGTAGATTGGCTAAAAAATATTTTGAAAAAATATTAAAAGAAGGAAAAAATTTAAAAATTATTACTGTTGGTTCAAAAGGTCACGATCAACTCAAGAGAGAATACGGAAAGTATATTATTCAAAAACTAAGTTTTAAAAATAAAAAAAAAATATCATTCACCGAAGCAGAAGAAGTAGGAAAAATAATTTTAGGTTTATTTGACAAAAATGAGTTTGATAAGTGTATTTTATTTTATAATAATTTTAAAAACGTTATGACACAAATACCTCACGCACAACAAATAATTCCCACTGAAGTACAAAAAGATTCAAAAAACAAAAAAGAAAATTTTTATGAATTCGAACCAGATGAAGATGAGATTCTTGAAGACCTACTTCCAAAAAATATTTCAGCACAAGTTTTTAAAGCTTTTTTAGAAAATTCAGCTAGTGAACAAGGTTCTCGTATGACAGCAATGGATAGTGCGACTAGGAATGCTGGCGATTTAGTAAATAAATTAACCATAAATTACAACAGAAGTAGACAAGCAGTAATTACTAAAGAATTAATTGAAATAATATCAGGAGCAGAAAGTTTATAATTATGAACAAAACAGGAAAGATTACTCAAATTATTGGTGCGGTTATTGATGTAAGTTTTGATGGTGATTTACCAGAAATATATACGGCACTTGAAGTAAGTAACGAAGGAAACAAATTAATATTAGAAGTTGCTCAGCACTTAGGTGAAGGCAGTGTTAGAACTATAGCAATGGATTCTACAGAGGGTTTAAAACGAGGCGTAGCAGTCATTAATACTGGGGCGCCTATATTGGTACCTGTTGGACCAGAAACACTTGGAAGAATAATAAACGTAATTGGTGAGCCAATCGATGAAAAAGGTCCAGTTAAAACTAAAGAAAAATGGCCAATCCACAGGCAAGCTCCTAAATTTACTGAACAATCTACTGAAACTGAAATGTTAGTTACAGGAATTAAAGTTATCGATCTTCTAGCTCCTTATGTTAAAGGTGGAAAAGTAGGTTTATTTGGAGGAGCGGGGGTTGGTAAAACTGTTATTATTATGGAATTAATAAATAATATTGCAAAAGCACACGGAGGGTTCTCGGTTTTTGCTGGAGTTGGAGAAAGAACTCGAGAAGGAAATGATCTCTACCATGAAATGATAGAATCGGGAGTAATTAAACCTGATGGTGAAGGATCTAAAGCTGCATTGGTTTATGGACAAATGAACGAACCACCAGGTGCAAGAGCAAGAGTTGCCCTTACAGGTTTAACTGTCGCCGAATATTTTAGAGATCAAGAAGGACAAGATGTGTTATTTTTTATTGATAACATTTTTAGATTTACACAAGCAGGGTCCGAACTATCAGCTTTGCTAGGAAGAATTCCATCTGCGGTAGGGTATCAACCAACTTTAGCTACAGACATGGGTAACTTACAAGAAAGAATTACTTCTACAGCAAAAGGTTCTATTACATCGGTGCAAGCTATTTACGTACCGGCAGATGATTTAACAGATCCAGCACCAGCTACTTCATTTGCACACTTAGATGCTACGACCGTTCTTTCAAGGCAGATAGCCGAGATAGGAATTTATCCGGCAGTAGATCCATTAGACTCTACTTCAAGAATACTTGATCCAAAGATAGTGGGAGAAGAACATTATAGAGTAGCAAGAGAAGTTCAACAAACATTACAAACATATAAATCTTTACAAGATATTATAGCAATTTTAGGTATGGATGAATTGTCAGAAGAAGATAAAATTACTGTAGCAAGAGCGAGAAAAATTCAAAGATTTTTATCTCAACCTTTCTTTGTGGCTGAAGTATTCACGGGATCACCAGGAAAATTAGTAGATTTAGTTTCAACAATAAAAGGTTTTGGCGCAATATGTAAAGGTGATTATGACCACCTACCAGAAGCAGCATTTTATATGGTTGGTACTATTGAGGAAGCTGTTGAAAAAGCAGAAAAAATGGCACAAGATGTTAAGTAATAATGACTGAAAGTTTTGACCTAGAAATAATTAATCCAGACAAAACTTTAATTAAGTCAGAAGTGCAACAAGTTACCATTCCAGCATTTGAAGGCTTAATGACTATACTTAAAGATCATATTTCGATAGTTACTTTTCTAAGACCAGGTTTTATAGAAGCTGAAATTAGCGGTAAGACTCAAAAATTTTATGTTGAAACAGGAACGGTTGAATTTTCTAATAACCAACTTTTGATTTTATCCTCAACCGCAATTAATGTAGATAATTTAACAAAAGATCTAATATCTAAAATGATTGAAGAAACAAAAGCAAATTTAAAGCAATTAGAAATTAAGGATAAAGAGAAATATATTTTAAACCACAAAGTCGATTCTCTTCAAGAAATTAATTAATATATTTTTTTAACTCTGCTAATACTTTTTCATAGACATGTTTTTTAAAATGTACAATTAGATCTGGCAGTAGTTCCATGTCTATCCATTTCCACTCAATAAATTCTGGATGTTTCGTATTTACATTAATTTCACTATCACTTCCTAAAAATCTCACCACAAACCATTTTTGTTTTTGACCTCTATATTTTCCTTTCCATATTTTTCCGACTAAATTTTCTGGTAACTCATACGCAAGCCATTGATCAAATTCTTTTAAAACTTCTATATTTTTTATACTAGTTTCTTCTAATAGTTCTCTTTTCATTGCTTGTAGTAAAGGTTCATCAGGATTTATCCCGCCCTGCGGCATTTGCCATTTATCGAAAGGATTATCTTTTCTTTTACCAACAAAAATTTTATTTTGTGAATTAAGAACAATTATTCCAACACCTGTTCTAAGCGGCAGAATTTTATTATTCATTACTAGGACTTGAGTAAATTAATCGCATACTTTAATTGATTATCTGTTTCAGTATTAATTTTAAAATTATCTCCGACTTCTTCTACAAAGATATCAGGCAAAACACCAACTTCTGAAATTGATTTACCAGAAGGCAAATAGTATTTTGATATGGTTAATCTGATACCTCCACCATTTTTAAGTGGTATAATAGATTGAACTGATCCTTTTCCATAAGTGCGCTCACCTAAAATAATAGCTCGTTTATGATCCTTTAATGCACCCGAAACTATTTCAGATGCTGAGGCTGAACCGTTATTAGTAATCACTATTAGTGGTTTTCCATTTATACCATCTCCTTTTTTAGAAAAAAATCTTTTAGTCTCACTAATTTTTCTTCCTTTAGTAGATACTATCTCACCATCATCTAAAAAAAAGTCTGTTATACTTATAGCTTGAGTTAGTAGCCCACCTGGATTATTTCTTAAATCAAGAATATAGCTAGTTAATTTATTATTTTTCTCAAAATTATTTATATTCTTGAATAATTGTTTATCACTATTTTCATTAAAAGATTTTAATCTTAGGTAACCAATTTCTTTTTTTTCACCAATTATTTTTGCTTCAACGGATTTAACTTCTATGATGGCTCTTTTAATTTTAAATTCTAAAGCTTTTTTTTCATTTTTTCTTCTAACAGTTAATGTTATTTTTGATCCTATAGGTCCACGCATAAGTTCAACCGCTTCAGTAAGTGTTTTACCTTGCACTTGTTCGTCATTAATTCTGACAATATAATCACCTGCTTTTATACCTGCGTTTGCTGCGGGCGTGTCATCAATTGGCGAAATGACTTTAACAACTCCTGATTCCATGCCTATTTCAATTCCAAGACCGCCAAACTTACCTTTAGTATCAGTTTGCATACCCTCGTATGATTTTGGACTCATATATGACGAATAAGGATCTAAAGATTGTAGTGCACCATTAATTGCAGAGTCCATAATTTCTGCTTGATCAATTTCATCAACATATTCTTGTTTTATAGTTTCCAAAACTTCACTAAATAAATCTATTTTTTCATATAACTTATTTGAATTTTTAGAGTAAACATAATTACTACTTATAAAAATATTTAATAATATAAGTGTAATTGTAATATTTATTTTTTTCATATTGATGCTTTCTTTTTAGATATTGGTTCTGACCACATTTTTTCAAGGTCATAAAATTCTCTTTTCTCAGGATGAAAAATGTGAACTATAATATCAATTGCATCTACAAGTTTCCAATCGGCGCTGTCTCTTCCTTCAATTCTACAATTATTAATTCCAATTTTTTTAAGTTCTGAAACTAGATTTTCCGATAAAGATTGTAAATGTCTTGAAGAAGTGCCCGATGCTATGATCATATAATCAGCTATATAAGATTTTTTCTTAAGATCAATTGAAACAATGTCTTTAGCTTTGTTATTATCTAAAATTGTTTCAATTTGATTTTTAATTTCAACTATCTTCATTAAGAACTATGATAAATTTTTTCGAATTTGTGTAGAAGAAATATTTATTGGTTTATTTTTAATAAATATTATTTTTTTCACTTTTTTTATTATAGCAGATTTTTTAGCTTTAATATCGTAGTCATTTCGAGAAAATACGACAATTTTGGTTAATACAGACAATAGTTTCCACTCTTTCCATTTATGAAAATTTATTAGGTTATCCGAACCAATAATTAAAAAAAAAATAGTTTTTTTTTCTTTTTTTTTTTTTTTTTTTTAAATATTTAATTAGATCTATAGTATTAGTGTATTTTATTTTATCTTCAAAATATTTTATTTTAATTTTTTTTATTTTGTTTGCTGTGACTTTACTTTTTTTAATTCTTTCTGACAGCGAAAAAATAGTTTTTTTTTTAAGTGGATTTTTTTTTGTTA
>Ga0209089_10004466_pt1 | contig 11677 bp, 9 predicted proteins | sample ArcticOcean_MG_C_FD_187431 | JGI IMG/M metagenome (GOLD analysis project Ga0209089, IMG submission 187431) | Marine microbial communities from western Arctic Ocean - ArcticOcean_MG_CB2_150 (SPAdes) (version 2) | ecosystem: Environmental > Aquatic > Marine > Oceanic | place: Arctic Ocean: Canada...
CGGAACCTCGCAAAAAGCCGCACACAACGTGATTTTATAAAATATAAAATTTTTATGGGAACCGATCTTTTCTTTGGTATCACCGAAAGCGGGGTGATGCACACCGACGCCGACCCGCAGATTCCCCTAGAAACCAAATTCAAGATGGTTAAGGAATCAGGGGTATACGATTATTTCGACAAGACGCCCGCCAAGGAGCTGGAGTACGATTACCTGCGTTGCAGCGAAAAGTACGACCTGCCGATCCTGGCGGGAGGCTGGTTTTATGTCGTTGGAAGGGACGAGGAACTGCTGATGGAAAACCTTCGTCTCGGGGCCCGTCTCGGCAGCCTGGTCCATAACACCCAGATTATCATGGACCACGCGGACGGTTCTTTGGTGAGCGACGAACAGGTCGCGGAAATCTACCTTAAAGCCTATGAAACCGGAGAAGAAATTGGGTGCCGCCCTACTTTCGAGGTGCATGTCAACATGTGGTCCGAGGATTTCCGGCGTATCGAGAAAGTGGCCGATCTTGTGGAACGTCGAGGCATCCCCTTCCGAATGACCCTCGACCACTCGCATGTCATTTTCAAAATCGACAATCCTCGCGAACAGGAGGTGTTCAATATTCGCGAATCGATTGAAAACGGAGAGCTGGTCCTCGACCCTTTCCAGGAAGACCATGTCTGCGGAAATTGGATCCAGCGGGGTTTCGTCAGGCACTGCCATGCACGGGCCGCGGTGCCAAACAATCCAAGGAATGTCTGGAAGCATCATCCCGGACTTGAAGGCCTCGTTTCTCAGCATCCCAAGGATACCATCGGCCGAGGAATCCAGTATCCCTTCCTCGAACCTGAACCCGGTCAATGGCACAGCGAATGGAATGAATCCCTGCTGGAACCCTGGAAGGAAGTTCTTCGGCAATTGATGCGTTATCACGCGTCGCATTCCGATAGTAATCTCAAGACCATCTCCACCGAATTCATACCCAGTCCGGATTATGGAGGAGGGGCTAGGTATTCGATTTTTGAAAATTCGTTGGCCTGTGTCAGATGGCTCAGGAAAACGTGGAACCACATTTCAACAGCTGTCTGAAAGGAATTTGATGAAAACACGGGCCGCCGTTGCCTGGGAGGCGGGCAAACCGCTGGAAGTCCTGGAAATCGATCTGGAAGGGGCGCGAGAGGGCGAGGTCTTTATTAGACCTTATCGCAAATAAACGCGTGAGTCGGCGCGGAGTTTTTCGGTTCCGGGATGCGGCCGTGCTGCTGGTGCTGATCCTCTTCCTGATGTTCCATCCCAATGGCATCATCGCCGTCAATCCGGAGCCGATGCGCTGACCACCAGCAGCCTGGGTTGAGCCGCTTTGTCCCGGAGTTTGACAACGGTTCACTCCGAATTTCGGACACTGTTTTCGATCTTTGCTCGCCTCCCCAAAGGGGCTGCAAGTTGCATGGCGCATAAACGGATTGCTTTGTCTGACGCCATCATGTTTCACCGACCGTTCCGGAAAACTGCACTACTCGCCACTTTCCTGCTGCTCCTGTGCGGAGCGGGAGGGCTCCGTGCGCAAAATTACGAATACGTCAAGAAAAGCCGCTTCCTCCAGATGTATTTGGGGGTGGACTTGGTCAACTACAATGATCAGATTAAGCTGAACTACCAAAGTTCGGGATCCGGCGCGGAGAGCATGCACGTCCAGCCCTCCGGCAACACGAGACTGGTTTTCGGAGGACTTGGGATGAAGGGACGCACCGACCTCTACTTGGCGATTCCAACCACTTCCACCACTACCGAAGACGGGATTACTGCCGCTTACAACAACGGCATTGAGATGGGGTTCCGGCTCTATGTCCTCAAGGTGAAACCGAACACCGTCAGTCCTTTCCTGGGAACCTCCCTGCACATTCGAACCTTCAAGCAGGCCTCCTCTTCCGCAGCGGCGGACACGGGTCCGGAGCACACCTCCCTTGGCACCTCCATGAGTTTTGGATTCCTACTACCCACGCCCTACGGCATGGTGGAACTCGGCACTCAAAAGACGTCCAGTTCCAAGGTTTCGTACCCCTACTACCGTAACGGTTCAACCGTAGGGGTCGCTGATACGCAGCTCCCCAGCTCTTTCACTTGGTTCGGGTACCGTTACCTCTTCGACACCGCCAACCCGGACAAATCCAGTGGTCGCTCCACCAGTGGGTTTACGTTGGGACTCGGGATCAATCAGACGATTTCGCTCAAAACCTCTCCGTACACTTACAGCAGCCGCAAGTACCTCGCCAAGCGTCCGGGCACGGGACTGTACTCGGAAGCCAATCTCGGCTACTACTTCGGAAGCTGGGACAGCTTTTTTCAGATGTCCTCCCGAACCGTGCCCTATGTGCAGAAGGGCTATGGCTACGAACTCAAAATCAACCGCAGCATTTCCGGATTGGAAGCCGCAACCTTCATTGCCAAACTCGGCAGCTTTCACCCGTTCTTGGGAGTGGGCTACAACCAAGAGTCCATTGCAATCACCGAGTCTGACAGCGGCAGCAGCGCCGCCAGCAGTTCGACCAGCACGGTTTCTCGTAGTTTGCTCGGCGGTTTTGACCTGCGTGTGGACAACAAGGGCATGTTTGTCATGCGCTCCATGTTCCGCTACACTCCCAACGTGCGGCCTGCGGTCAGCAGCGGAGGCATCCTCAAATTGGACGGTTTGGAGATCAGTTACTTCCAACTTGTGATGCACTTCCGCTGATTCTGTACCTTTTCTTGCATCTTCCTGCTTCAAATTTCGAGTTGTTTGGACTAGGCTATAGTGTTGTCCAAATTCTGGGGCTCTGCCCCTACCATTCATGCCTCAACTGCTCACCCTGCCTGAAGCCGTCAAGTTGCTGCGAGTGCCGGCAACCACCTTGCAGCGCTGGATTCGGCTGGGAGAGGTGCCGTGTCAGATGCGCAATGGCGAGGCTCGGTTTCAGAAAAACACGCTGCTCGCCTGGGCCAAGAAAAAGCACCTGTTCGTCGGGAAAACCTCGGGAATCACCCAGCAGCGGCAGCAGGCGAATTTGCTGGCTGCGCTAGAACGGGGCGGGGTCCATGCAAAGCTCTCCGCCGAAAACCGAGGCGTACTTTTCCAAGATCTTGAAACTCGGCTCAACGCCCACCTGCACACCAACGCTCCGCTCGCCACGTTGCTGGAGGAGCGCGAACAGCTCGCTTCGACCGCGATCGGGCAAGGGCTGGCTGTACCACACCCGCAAACTCCCGGAATGCTGGAGTTGTCCGACTCTGTGGTGGCGATTGGCTTGCCCAAAATCCCTGTGGAGTTTGAGGCGGCGGACGGCGAACCGATTATTGCCGTGTTTGTGCTGCTCAGCGTGGATGCCACCCACCACCTTCAACTACTGGCCCAACTCACCCGACTGCTCCGGAATCCGGAACTGATGGGATTTCTACACACACAACCGCTCCCGGATGCCCTCCTCGAAGCCTTCCGAAAAAGCCTGGACTCAGCGGCTCACTGACTTTCTTCCTCGTGCACTAGGGAGCGAAGGGGACGACCCGCTTCAGCACCTTCAACGAGTGTCTGCCGGAGAAACCGCCATCATGATGCTCTCCGCGCTGGGCATCGGACTCGTCTGTGGTTTGCTCGCAATCGGACTCAACGCAAGTGTTCACGCAGTCCGGGGAGCACTTGGGGGGTCAGAATGGGGGCCGTGGGTGATTCTCTTCCCGGCAGCGGGAATGGGGTTGGCCGTTTACCTGATTCGCTCGCTGATGAAGGACTTTGCGGGACATGGAGTTTCGGATGTGATCCAGGGCATGGCTGTTGGAACAAAGTCCCTGCGGCGGCGGATGATCGCCTCTCGTTTTATCGGTAGCCTGCTCACCGTGGGAAGTGGCGGCTCCACCGGATTGGAAGGACCGATTGTTTGTGTCGGTGGGGCGTGGGGCACCCTGATCGGACGCTGGCTCGACATGAACGAGCGGCGCAAGCGGCTACTTATCGGCTACGGGGTGGCCGGGGCTGTCGCCGGCATTTTCAACGCACCCCTCACAGGGTTGATTTTCACGCTAGAAATCATCGTTGGTGAATACACCGCCCTCACCATCCTGCCGACAATTATCGCCGCCGTGAGCGCCACGGAAGTGAGCCGTCTGCTGGCGGGCAACAAAATCACCTTCCACCACGAGATCGCCAATTTTTCCCCGACCTCTCTTGTCGCCTGTATCGCTCTCGGGGTCTTGACGGGGCTGCTTTCGGTCGTGTTTGTGCGCAGCTTGCCGTGGTGGGAGTCCGTGTTTGCACGACTGACCGAGCGGCTTTGGATCCGAGCAGCGACCGGAGGTTTACTGGTGGGGCTGCTGGGCTACTGGTTTCCAGAAATCCTTGCAGAAGGTTATGTCACCACGCAGGCATTTCTCACCGCCGAAGTGCGACCGACGTTGCTGTTCGTACTGGGGTTCGTACTTCTCAAACTCGTTGCCTGTGGCGTCACGCTGGGCAGTGGCGGGGTGGGAGGCGTGTTTGCGCCGAGCCTTGTTATCGGCAGTGGCGTGGGGTTGGCGTTTGGAATGGGTCTGCAACTGTTGCCACTGGAAGGCATTGCCGAGGAAACGGCCTTTGCGCTCACGGGAATGACGGGCATGGTGACGGGGGTCATGCACGGGCCGCTCACCGGCATCTTCCTCGTCATGGAAGCCACCCGGGGCTACTCCCTGATCCTGCCACTGATGCTCACCGCAAGCAGTGCGATGGTGGTCAGTTCCTACTTTGAATCCGGCTCGGTCTATACCCGCGAACTGATTGCGCGAGGGCACCTCATGCGCCGGGGAACGGACCGTTACCTCCTGCACACCCTCAACATCCGAGACATCCTCGACCGTGATTTCGACATCCTCCGGGACACCATGCTGCTTGGCGAGTTCGTCGAAGTCTTCAAGCATGCACACCGCAACTACTTCCCGGTCGTCAACAAGGAACAGCAGTGTGTGGGGGTCGTCTTTCTTGATGACGTACGCTCCTACCTTTTTGACTCCCAACTCTACCCGCTGGTGACGATGGGAACGATCATGCGCAACCTCCCCAACATTGACCTTCAAGAACCCACCGACGAAGCACTGGAGAAATTTGAAACGTCACAAGTCTGGTCCCTCCCCGTTGTCGAGAACGGACGCTTCCTTGGCATGCTCTCCAAATCCACCCTCTTCGATCACTACCGCCGCGAACTCCAGATTCAGGAGACCTGATTTCACAGCCTCCAGCCATCCCATTCCTACATCATTCCCGCGGATTCAACTCGTAAGTGCAACTCACCGTTTGGTGAAGAGAGGCAAGCTGCGTTAGCATCAGCGCCTTTCAAAGCAGCAAGCAAGAGAGGCAGCGATGAGAGACGACACGCAGCTCACCCAGGAAGAACGCTACCAGATCGAGTCGCTTTTGAAAATGGGGCACCAGCAAAGCGAGATTGCCGTTGTGCTGAAGCGTCACAAGTCCACGATTAGCCGTGAGGTCCGGCGCAACCGGGGTCTTCGCGGCTACCGCCCGGTCAGGCGCAGCACCTGGCCCTGGCCCGCCGCGAGGCCAAGGCCAAGCCAAGGATTGCCCCCGGAACTTGGGAAGGGATTGAGAGTCTGCTGCGCGAGGAGTGGAGTCCGGAGCAGGTCAGCGGCTGGCTGTCGATCGAGCAGGGACTGCAGGTCAGTCACGAATGGATCTACCAGTATGTCTGCATCATAGACCGACTCAACAACCGGCCACGGAAATGTCTTGGCTTCAAGACTCCAAATCAGCTATTCTCAGGAATCTACCCACCTGTTGCACTGACGGGTTCAATCCGCGCAGAAGTTGATGCCTCTGACTTTTTATGAGGCCATCAAGGTTAACAAACACTGAAAAATAAACCTGGAAGAATCATGTCCGTTTTACTAGGATGCATTGCAGATGATTTCACAGGAGCCACGGATTTGGGAGGGTTCTTGGTCAAACAGGGATTCCGTACGATCCAACTCAATGGAATTCCTGACAGGAACGTTGCGATTCCGGAAGTGGATGCTTTAGTCGTGGCCTTAAAATCCCGGACTATCGCTCCTGATGCCGCTATTACTCAGTCGCTGGAGGCCTTGGAGTTCTTGCAGCAACTCCACTGCGAGCAGTTTTATTTTAAGTACTGCTCCACTTTTGATTCCACGGAAAAAGGCAATATTGGTCCAGTGATGGATGCCTTACTGGAGGCGTTGGGTGCGGAATTTACCATTGCCTGCCCTGCATTGCCAGTCAATGGCAGGAGTGTCTATCAAGGACATCTGTTTGTCAATGGGGTCCTCCTCAACGAAAGCGGGATGCAGCATCACCCTCTCACCCCCATGACCGACCCGAACCTGGTACGCTTCCTGGGAAAACAAGTGAAGAGGAAGGTAGGGTTGGTACCTTTTGAAGTCGTGGATCAGGGAGCCGATGCCATTCATACGTTTTTTCAGGAACTGCAGGCCACCGGGCACCGCTATGCAGTAGTAGATGCTGTCAGTGAATCCCAATTAAACGCGATTGGCCAGGCAGTGAAAGATCTCAAATTGATCACAGGGGGTTCAGGGCTGTCCATCAACTTAGCTGCCAATTTTGAACTTCCCAGCCTTTCTGAAAAAACCGCGGCACGATTGCCGAAGATTCCTGGTAATGGGGTCATCCTCTCAGGAAGTTGTTCGGTAAGGACCCAGGAACAAGTCGCCCAGGCTGAGAAACTCTTTCCTTCTTTTTATCTCGACCCCTTCCAGTTGCAAAAAGAACCAGGGTGGGTCGAAGAAGCTATTCAGTGGGCATTGACACAGATACCAAAATCCCCGGTGCTCATTTATACCACTGGACCTCCTGAAAAAGTACAGGAAATCCAAAAGGCCCTGGGCGAGGATCAAGCGGGAGAAATAATCGAATCAGCCTTGACCATGGTGGCCCAGGCGCTGGCAAAGACAGGTGTCCGCAAGTTTGTGATAGCGGGAGGAGAAACTTCCGGGGCCATTGTCAAAGCTCTGGGCATGTCTAAAATGCAGATAGGTCCTGAAATTGCTCCGGGAGTCCCCTGGTGTGTGGGCCTTGGAGAAGCACCGGTGTTGCTCGCCTTGAAATCGGGTAATTTCGGATCCGTTGATTTTTTTCACGAAGCACTGGAGAAAGTATCATGACAGAGAATCGTATTCGAGAGGATATCGCCAGATTGGGGAAATCTCTCTTTGAACGGGGATTGACTGCGGGAAGTTCCGGGAACATCAGTGTCCGTCTGGATGAGGGCTGGCTTTTGACGCCGACCAACTCCTGCATGGGATTTCTGGATCCGGCAACTATCAGTAAGTTGGATTGGCAGGGCAATTTGCTTGCCGGAGATCCTCCCTCCAAAGAACATTTTCTACACAATGCGGTGTATCAGCAGCGTCCGGATTCCCATGCGGTAGTCCATTTGCATTCGACCCACTCTGTGGCAGTTTCCTGCCTGCCGGGGGTGAATCCCGAAAACGTGATTCCACCTCTGACCGCTTACTATGTGATGCGGGTCGGTACCCTGCCACTGGTACCCTATTTCCGTCCGGGAGACCAAAAGCTGGGAGTAGCTGTCGGGGCTCTGGCAGGAAAACACGCAGCTGTGCTGCTGGCTAATCATGGTCCGGTGGTCGCCGGTAAATCCTTGGAAGCTGCCGTCTATGCGATGGAGGAATTGGAAGAAACAGCTAAACTTTATCTGCTTCTGCACGCCTCCAATCCGCGGTGCTTGAACGAGGATCAAATTGCTGAACTCAAAACATTATCTTAAGGAAGAAGGCCGAAATGAGTATTTCAACTGATGAAAAAATTGCAGTGGTGGGCACTGGGCTGGTCGGACGAGCCTGGTCTATTGTATTTGCCCGTGCGGGGTTCCCCGTCTCTCTTTATGATCCGGTTGATGGTGCAGTCGAGCAGGCGTTGCAGTTGGTCGAAGAATTACTGCCAGAATTGGCTCAGGAGGACCTGTTAGGGGGCAATTCCCCGGATCAAGTCAAAGCCCGCCTCACCTCAGCGCCGACGTTGGCTGATGCCTTGGCAGGGGCCATGTATGTCCAGGAAAGTGGTCCGGAACGTCTGGAGGTCAAACAGGAATTGTATCGTGAACTGGATCAGTTGGCGGAACCGAATACCGTGCTGGCCAGTTCCACCTCCGGCATTCCGGCCTCCGCCTTTACAGAAGGGCTGGCAAACCGGCAGCGTTGCCTGGTCGCTCACCCAATCAACCCTCCACACATCGTGCCCCTTGTCGAAATCGTTCCCACCCCGTGGACGGATGTGGAGGTGATCCAAAAAACGAAAGCGTTGATGTCCCAGATTCAGCAACTGCCCATCCAACTCAACCGGGAAGTCAAGGGGTTTGTCGTCAACCGCTTGCAAGGAGCATTGCTGGCGGAAGCCTTCAAACTGGTCGAAGATGGCGTTTGCAATGTCACCGATGTCGATGCAGCAATTGCGAACGGCTTGGGATTACGCTGGTCTTTCATCGGCCCTTTTGAGACGATTGATCTGAATTCAGCCAAAGGGGTCCGGGGCTATTGTGAGATGTTGGGACCGTTATATTATGAACTGGCCCAGGAACAGGCTGATCCTCGCCCCTGGTCCGAAGCCTTGGTGAATGAAATCGATCGGCAGCGGCGTGAAAAATTGCCAGTGGAGCAGATTGGCACCCGTCAGGTTTGGCGGGATCAACGCTTGGCGAAGCTGGTCAATGCCAAAAAGCAAGCCGATCAAAAACTAGGGGAATGATTTCTGTAGCCTCTTTTTTATCATTTCCTTGCGACACACATCCTGGCAAGGCAGGACACTTGACAACGATTGGACAGCAAGCAAGGTATGTTCAAGAAAGAAATCCAGGTTACCAAAGAACTTTTTTCCATCAATGGCGAAGTCATCTGCAACCTACCACCACCTTTCTTGTAAAATACACCAAATGATGATATATTTTGGGTTCTCCTAAGCTTCTAGGACTGGGAACCTTCAACAGTGCTAAGACTTTTTACTCCGGCAAAAGATCCGGACAGAAACACCATCAATACCAGTTGAACGAAATCAACTATAAAGAAAAATGCCACGATTTTCTGCCAATCTGAGTTTGCTGTTTACCGAACTACCACTGCTGGAAAGATTCAGCGCCGCAAGGGAATGCGGCTTCCTGGCTGCAGAAATACAGTTTCCTTATGAGACTCCGGCCGAACACATCAAGACGCAAATCGATCTGACAGGGCTTGAGCTCGTTCTGATCAACGTACCAGCGGGCGACTTCGTGAACGGAGGTGAAGGGCTTGCCGCTGTCCCGTCGAAACGCCAAGAATTTATCGATGCCGTTAACAAAGCCGCCGAGTATGCAGATATCCTCCGTCCAAAATTCATCAACGTTCTCCCAGGTTGCTGTTTCGAGACCGACTGTCTCGATCAATATATGGAAACCTTCATAAGCAACCTTGGTCACGCAGCGGATGTTTTCCTTAACAAGGGCATTAAGGTCGTTTTCGAGGCAATCAATACAAAAGACAGGCCAGGTTTCCTGATTCACAATAGCAAACAACTAGTTCAAGTACTGGAGGAGCTGAAGCATTCAAATGTTTACCTGCAATATGACATTTACCACATGCACACTATGGGAGAAGACTATCTTGCTTTCTTCCGCCGCTACGTGGAAAAAGTCGGGCATATACAGTTCGCTGATTCACCCGGGCGTCACCAGCCAGGAACAGGGCAAATAGACTTTGACAACCTTTTTAGCGCAATTGACGCATGTGGATACAAGGGATGGCTTGGAGCGGAATACAGCCCCAGTGGGGCAACCCGGGACAGCCTTGATTGGTTTGACCTCTATTGCCAGCCCCAGGCCTGAATGACAAGATTATTCACCAACTCCATAATGAGTTTTGATATTGTAATATTCTTGAATATTGCTTTTTTTAAATCCTTATATCAAAGGTTAAAATGAAACTAAACACCAATACGAAGTCGTTAGCCAAGGTCCAAACCCACCTCGTTGCCGAGTGCTTCAATAAACTCTACATCGGCGGGCAGTTCGTCGACGCCATCGACGGAGAGAAGATTCCAACCTACTACCCTGCAACCGGTGAGTTTTTGCACGAGTTCCCAAGGGGCAAAGCCAACGATGTCGATGCGGCCATTGCGGCAGCAGAAGCTGCTTGGGTGGAGGGCACGTGGGCAGGTATGAGTGCGGCCGAGCGCGCGGAGATCGTTGCCAAGATGGCGCAAGGTATCGAGGACAACGTTGAGATGCTCGCTGAGATCGAGGCTGCAGATGTAGGTAAGCCCTATCGCCAAGCGGCCATGACACTAGGTGGTGCAGCAGGTGAAGGCAAGTACTGGTGCTCGCTCGGTAAGGTGCTGGATGCTGAACAGGACGTACCTGTGAATTCTGGTGGCGGGGAAGGCGGAGTGCCTCCAGCAGAGTGGGATGTGGTTTACAGGCGAGACCCCATCGGTGTCATAGGCCTTATTTCCGCCTGGAATTATCCTATGAATGTGGCATTTCGTAAAGTTGCACCAGCCTTGGTCGCGGGCAACTGTGCTATCCTTAAGCCATCAGAGATTGCGGGACTCTCATGTATGTTTATCGGAAAGCTTGCTCAAGACGCTGGCATTCCTCCCGGTGTCTTTAACGTCGTCACTGGCGACCGTGACGCGGGCGCGGCTCTGGCAGCCTCACCTTCTGTTTCCATGATCTCTTTCACAGGCTCAACATTAACGGGTAGTAAGATTATGGGGGCATGTGCCCCTAAGCTCTCTCAGGTCGCCCTTGAGTTGGGTGGCAAGTCGGCATTGGTGGTCTTTGATGACACGGATCTCGACAAAGCTGTCGAGACTACAATGAAGGGATTCCTCGCTAACGGTGGACAGATTTGCACCGCACACACACGTCTAGTAGTCCAAGATAGTATCAAGGCTCCTTTATTGAAAAAGCTAAAGGAAGAACTCGAGAAGCTTCCATTCTGTAATGACCCAATCACTGAAAAAGACCGCGGTGACAGGGCCTGGGAGGCGGGAATGACAGACGTGGTCCAGCCTGTCGTCTGCGATTCGCAACACAAGAAGATCATGGGATTCCTTCATGAAGCCAAGGCTGCTGGTGTCGAGGTTCTAACTGGGGGCGACGTTCCAGATGATGAAACAGTTGGAAATTCCGGTGGTTATTTTATTCAGCCTACTGTTCTGATCAACGTGGAGCGAGATGCAGACGTGTGGCAAAAGGAGGTTTTTGGTCCTGTTCTCTCGGTGAGATCGTTCTCGACTGAAGACGATGCTGTGCTCGAGGCAAACTCCACAGCTTTTGGACTGGCATCGACGGTCATGTCCTCGGACCCAGCCAAGGCAATGAGGGTCGCCAACCGTATACGGGCGGGTGCCGTTTTCGCTACCTCCACTGGTGAAGGTTTGTTGGCAGAGCACCCGGCTGTGTCGCGTGGTGGTTTTGGTTTCTCTGGAGTTGGTCGGGAGCTTGGGATTGGTGGCTTACACGAATACACGGAGCTGAAGAGCGTTAACTACACAGGCTTTTCGCTCGCCGATGCGAAGAAGCAGCGCACCGGGTAAATAAAGATTCGAGTCCGGAGAGTTGCGCGGCGATCTTGGAGCCTCCGAGATTGCCCGCTCACACTCTCCAATCGCTCTGTCTCTCAGGAAACGGGGCGCTTTGAGTTACTG
>Ga0209089_10004476_pt1 | contig 11670 bp, 17 predicted proteins | sample ArcticOcean_MG_C_FD_187431 | JGI IMG/M metagenome (GOLD analysis project Ga0209089, IMG submission 187431) | Marine microbial communities from western Arctic Ocean - ArcticOcean_MG_CB2_150 (SPAdes) (version 2) | ecosystem: Environmental > Aquatic > Marine > Oceanic | place: Arctic Ocean: Canada...
GTACGAAAGGACTTAGGGCGAAACCGCCCGGGCCGCCTCGACCTAAGTCGAGAAGGCGTAAGGGTTTACGTCATTGAACGCACAAGCCTACCATATGCTCATACTCATATCCCTCAAGATTCTCAACAATAAGAATCTCATCTTCAGACTGTGGATCATACACATATTCTCGACAATAAGAAATTGCGTCTTCAACATTGTCACGTGGATCATCCCACGTTGAACGCCAACGATCACCACAGCAAGCACAATCCATTCCAGTGGAGCACCCATCGAAGTAAATCACGTCGCCGTTCAAAGCAATTTCATCAGCCTGTTCAGCTGAGTTTGCTTCAATTAGAACGTATTTCGGGCCAACATAAACGCCGCCGGAATTGTTTTGTCTATAAATGAAAAACATCAGTTCACTTTCAGTTCGTAACCATCAAACGTAAAACTCGGATATTCCAACTCAAGATCGTGTGCCATTTCTTTGGGCGAAGTACCCGTTAGTGAATGGTGATCAATCTCAATGCGTAGTGTACTGTCGGTTGGTTCCCGATACAAGACCGCGATGACTGTTTTCTCAAATTCCTGATAATCTTCACATTCCATTTTCAAAACCTTTTAAAAGTTGAGTTTGCCTGGTTCGTCGTCGCTTGGTTCGTTTGTCGCTGTGAACACCACACCCCTGATCGTGGGTGCGGTGTCCCATTGCGTACATATTACGAGATTGACTTTTCGACTTCTTCTTCAAATTCTTCAAATTCTTCATCGGACAGTACCAATTTCAAAAACAGGACAGAATTCTGGTGCAGTTTCTTATCATCGTCGTGGTACTCAATACGTTCGTTTTCGTCCCACTGTTGGGCATATGATTCGAGACGTTCGCCCTTCGTCCGTTTTGTTACAACGTGGTCAGATTCTTGCTTCTCAATTGTAGCCAATCGGCGTTCAATTGTCAACAGATCAGTACCAAAGAATTTCCCACCATCTTCGCCGTCACTTGGTTCCCAGCAATTGTGTGTCTGCAACTCTGGTGGCAACATGTCGTTGCTCACAATGATTGCCGCCTTGAATTCTTGTTCGGCCATTGTGGCGTGATGACGGACAGAGGCAAATTCGCTGTTTTTGAATTGATCAAGAAAACTCATGTTTCACCTTTCAGGGTTGTTTGATTGACTCCACACATTATACCGTTCCATTCTGCCGATGTCCACTCTCAACCATATAAATAAATCATTTAATTATAAAGTTTTGTGATTGCCTTAAGTGCTTTGACTGTAAGGGTTTGCGGCTACGCCGCCCGGGCCCGCTCGACCTAAGTCGAGCAGCCATAAGGGTTTACGTGTATCGTTTATCGCCGCCAAACTGGTGGAGCTGTTCAACGAACTGCTTTGCCTGAAGCAACCCATAATCCAGTTCATTTTTCACATACCTGATTGCGGGAATTTTTTCGCAATAGTGGTGGTCAACGTAAGACAAAATACGTTCTTCTTTTTTAACAGGGGTAACATTCCTGTTTAGAAAATTTTCTGTGAGCTTGAGAATTGTTTCTCGAAGCACTTCGCGGTCGGTTTTGAGATCACATTCAGCGTGAATTTTGACAAGCTTTTTTAGCAGTGTGTTATCTTTGGCGTTCATTGTAAAACCTGAAAAATAAGGGGCGTTTGACCGCCCCCAGTTTTGAAAACTACTCAGCGGCTTCAACCGCTGCCTTTTCTGCCTTTTTGGCAGTCCCCTTGATTTGTGATTCAAGCCATGAGTGAAGTTCACTCACCTTGACATTCTTGACCGTCAGGGATTTTGAAATGTTTCCCTTCACATTCAGCCCCTTGTTTGTACGCACGATCTGAATTCGCACGTCGCCCTTGGAATCCTCTTTCGCACGATTTGTGCCAACCAGTTCAAACTTCATCACATTTGTCCTTTCAAAGACAAGTTAAAACGGAACTTCTTCAGTTACCAGCTTCTCTAATATTGTATCCTTGATTGAAACAATGTCAATCAAATCATTATCAGAAAAACACTGATTTTCACGATCCCATTCGTCTAAAGTCTCGACCAACTTATTTGCCAGTTCTGACTTTTTTCTTTCCAATTCTCTTGCATCTACCTCAGCATAGACTGCCTGAATACATTTTACAAGATTCTCAGCGGCAATCCTGTCAAGACGGCATTGTGCATTTTTAGTTTTCGTGCTTACAAAATCTCTCCGAGAGATTTCTTGTGTTATAAACAAGTCAATACATATTCCATGATAATCACCACCCCACGCACTTTGCACTTCGAGAACTTCGTGGTCGCCGTTCTCATTTCTCATCAGCTTTGTGCTCATCATTCGCCCCCCGTGGTTTGTGTCTTCTTATATCACCATTTTACCATTGCCGTTCTCAGTTGCAAGCCATTTGGACAAGATTTCCTAATTAATATATAATTGATATAAGTCCTTACTACATAAGGAGTTAGGGAAACGCCGCCCGGGGCGGTACGACGTAAAGCCGTACCACCAAAGGGTTTACGTTATTCTTTAATTTTTGTGAGAAATTCAAGGCATTGTTCGATATTGTCCACTCTATCTGTCAAACTCCCAAGGTGTGCATCCATGACCTCAATTGTTTCCATCATTTTCTGCATCGCTTCGGTTATCGCTTTGATATTCAGTTGTGTCTGTAGTGTTTGCTGTTGGTTCATTTTTCACCTGGCACTGACTGGCGGTCTAGGCACTAACCCGACAGGGTCGGGTATGACGAGCGGCAAGCCGCTCTCGAAAATGAGAAAAGGATTCTCAAAAATGAGAACCCTTTCTCAAAGATGAGAATCATTTCTCAATTGTGAGATAATTCCTGAAGTTCAGCATTCAGCTCATTGAGCTGTGATTCAATCCAGCCGTCCAGCCGATCATCAGACGCGGCGGATGCTTCGTCAAGAGCGAGCCATTCCTGCTCTATCAAGTACAGTTCTTCAGCAGAAGACTCGTCGCTCTGAATGTCCCAGTCCATTTCCAAACTCCCAAGGTTGCAATTGACTCAACTCCACAATTGTAGCACGAGCTATTGAGAATGCAATAGTATTCCACAAAGTTTTTTTAAATAATAGCGATTGACGTAAGTCGTTGGTATGAAAGGACTTACGAAGCCGCCGCCCGGGCCCCGTAGTCATAAGTGCTTACGCACAAAGGACTTAGGGTGATTCTCATCCGAAGATGGAATCTTGGCATTTCTGGCAAAATCCAGAAATTGAGTATTCTTTCCTTGACAACTCGTCGCGGAATTCCTCAACGGGTCCACCGCAACCGATGGGCCGATCAACGCATCGATTGGTTTTGATGGCGGTCATTCGGTCCACACCAAAAATGTTTTGTAGTGCGGCATTCATTTCTGGAGATTTGTTTGATGGCTTCATGATAATCCTTAAAGGTTAACGATTTTCTTGATAACGAGAGATGGATTCCCATCTGGAACAACACAGCTCAATTGTGAGTACAGAAAACTTCGCCACTTTTCCGCATTGCTTTCAGAATTGTTGCTGCCCGTTCACGATTTACAGGAACGGCCACGAATGAACCGCAAACGCGAGAACTGTAGTTAATGAACCCCAACGTAGGGTAGATGTGAATTCCAGGGCCGTCAGTGTCATCGGTTATGTAGTTGGTTTCTCGTGTTTTTTGCATTATCAGACAAGCCTCAAAACTATTTCTAACATGAATGCGATCGCACCGCCAACGGTGAATGTTCCGATCAGTATACCAACACAGAACAGAATGTCAAGTGTCTTTGTCATTATTCAGATCCCCATCGATCACATTCTCTTTGACACGCGGCGGATGCTGCATCAATCCCGGCTTTCCAGGCAGGAACCCGCCAGACGCTGAATTCGTCATCGTAGACGATTTTTTCGCCATTGACGAAAAAGATCAAATCTCTGATGCTGGTGAACACACGATGTTCAATAGTGTTCGGTCGTTCGCAGTGAAAGCGGTCATTCCAGTTCGTCATTTTTCCAACCTTTCATTTTTGTTGTCTATGTATTATATCGTCAATCCGTCAACAATGCAATAGCTTTTCACGTGTTTTTTTTAATTATTTCCCTTTTCGCTGGCTGACTGGCTGTTGTCATAACCCGACAGGGTCGGGTGGGACATTCCCACCCATAGGAATGTCCGCTGCTATTTGTGAGAAATCGGAATCGTCATAAGTCGTTGGTATCAAAGGACTTACGACGCCGCCGCCCGGGCCTCCTCGACGTAAGTCGTTGAGGCGTAAGGGTTTACGTCATTTCTGTATCTTTATGAGGCAATCACAGCATGTCAAGAAGAGTGATCCAACATTCTCATTTTTCATAATAGAATCCCATTCCTTGGGACACTCATCACGAATTACGCGGAGTATTGACAACGTGGTTGATGCAATGTCGGATGTCAAATCTGAACTTGAATACGTTTCCACTAGTTTGATCCCCATCGAGCACATTCGCGAGAAACCATATCGGAATACACTTCCCGACCAGCAGCCCATGCAGGCACACGCCACACAGAGAATTCGTCATCGTACACAAGATCCCCACCGTCATTGTCTTTGACGAATGCCAGCATTTTGCGAATGCTGGTAAACACACGGTGTGCGTCGTTGTTTGGGATCTCACAAGAAAATCGGTCATTCCAGTTGGCAGTCATCATATCAATCCTAAAACAGAACAAACAAGCAACACAACAAAAGTGACAAATGGTGACAGTCCAACCATTATAGCAACACAGAACAGAATGTCAAGTTTCTTCGTCATTTTTTATCCAAAAATAATGTGATAAATAAACTGTTCAGGAATTCGCCGCTTCCATATAGTATATGCTTTTTCGTCTTTCAGCACAACTACAGAACGGCGGTTTTCTCTGAAATCCTGAAGATTTTCAAAGTATTTTACTGTGATCATTTCTACCTTTCGTTTTTGAACTCTACGTATTATATCGTCATCCTGCCCGCACGTCAACAGTATTTCTGTATTTATTTACTAAGTTTTTAACATTGACGTAACCCGTTGGTATGAAACGACTTATATCACCGCCGCCCGGGCTTCGCCCTCCTAAGTCCTTTGGTGGTAAGGACTTACGTCGATTTTTTGAAAAGGTCACCCTGGGTGCTACTTGCCGATTGCCCTAATAGCATCGGCCACGGAGACGCTCGCCGTACAGCATTTTCTCACATATGAGAGAGATTTCCCAGTATGTACACGATTGCCTTTTTTGGCAACATAATACTGTGCGTGCGTATTCGCACATCGCGTTGTGATCGTCCATCCGTTAATCATGCTTCCACTTTCTTATAAACAGGAATGTTTTTCTTACGTGCGGCAACGATCAATTCCGAAGCCTCTTTTCTAACATACGCCGTCAGATGTTTGTCATCAGCGAAAGCTTGAGACCACACGTATTTCCCAAGTTCGGGAATCCACACCCAAATGGAAGTTAATCCAGGAGAGATCGAAATTGTAACGTTTGCACCGAGAGTGTATTCGCGTCTCATTGTTCAATTCCTAAAAGTGAGAAACTTTGCTCATTCAATCCGACTTGAATCTATCCCGGCCACTTCGTGCCGATCAGGCTTTGCAGCTATTACAACCCGTTATTTTATTCTCAATTATGGGAGCGACCCACAATTTGCCATTTGGCCACTTCGTGCCATGAGGGAATCGAACCGAATAACGTTTTGTGTTTACTCTGAAAATCGGATTGAATGAATAAAGTCCCACATACTGCCGTCCCCCCGCCGCTAGGCGGGAGGGTTGAGTAATACAGTGATGCTCTTTGTGGAGTTCGCATCCTTATCGGGCTGTCGCCCGGTCTCCGACAGTTTCACATTGGTCTACCCTTACTGAGATTTCTATGGTTGAGAATAGGTGGAGATCACATCCACTGCCAGGTTGCTGGTTGTAGCCAGCCTGCCTGGTCAAAGCGTAGTCCATTTGTTTAAGCCAGCATTGCTACGCTGCACGCTGCCATTGTATCAATATTTGTGATCTACCTGGCCTACGTGATACCAATCGGATTCACCGTCCTGGTCGCAGCCAACGAAGTGTTCACCGTCTACTTCTTCCACGTGCATCCACACACCGTTACAGATCACATCGTCACCAATTTCAAGACTCATCACATTACCTTAAGAGAGAGAGAAGGACCAGGTTTCCCTGGTCCATTGTACCACCTGGTCCCGCCCATGTCAACCGACATTTGCCAGGGTGAAGGTTTTCGGGTGAGACTGTCCTTCGTCCAGTTTCAGGAAATCACCATTCTTGCCACATCCGTGATCAACCACCAGGCCTGAACGCTGTTTGCCAGCATACTGAAATCGGCAGCGGACAACTACATCACTAGCCTTGCCGAACACACCGTCCAGGCGACGTGCCTGGTCGCGAGCGAATATAACAGCCTGCTCGACGTTTTCAGCCTGAACTGATTCAAGACATTCGAAGCCGTTGACATTGAAACTCACCAGAAACTTGACCATTTTTTCGTCCGTCGTTGTTAGTTGGTTTCCTCTTACTACAGATACTATAGAGCAATGTTTGTACCGTTCGTGCCATTTCGAGCTAGAATTCTTTTCGAATTGTCGTAAGTCGTTGCTGTGCAAGGGTTTACGGATTTTCAAAAAACTTTTTTGTCTATGTTTGGTGAGTATCTCATTATGCGTTTTATGTGTCATAATGCTACACCGATGTTGCATAATGCTACACGTCGTCATAACCTGTTGGTATCATTGGGCTTAAGTGTGTTCGATTATGCAACGCCGTGTTGCAAAATGCTACAGCAAGGTGCAGTTGAAATACTGCAGGGTGCAGTCCCAGAGCTGCACGTTTCATAACTCGTTGTGGCGTAAGGATTTACAACGACAAAGTAGGTGCAGCTCCAGAGCTGCAGGGTGCAGTCTTTGCACTGCACCTAGTGAGCGGCGATATTGAATTACCTATATTGCCTATCCCCCCAGGGGGTTTTATCACCGATGGGAAAGTCCCTCCCGGTTCCGGGAAAACCGGGGGTGGGCATCACTTTTCTCCCCAGCCCCATAAGTAAATGTATTAGCCAAACCACCCCTCTCGCCCCACCTTACAGATTCAATACTTTGGATAATATGCAAATATTATCCTTTTGCGTGTATCATCTTACACATAAGATGCGTATATAGCATAAGATATACAAGAATCTATTACTTTGTGATTTCGAAGAAAGCACACATGACTAAACAAATACCCACCAAACTATCACTAAAAGCAACAGCCTCACTCCAGGAATCAATCCTTCGCGACTTGGTTGAGCCAGATAGGTCAATTGCTGGCATTATAAATGAGGAGGATGAAGATGACACACATGAAAACCAAGAGCTTCGCAATCTCCCCAGCACTCCAGACCCCCAAGGGACTGAAGATACTCCCTAATAACAGATTGCCATCACCGTATAAAGGGATTACACAATCACATGGAATAAACAAACACATTCCACCCTCCCGAAACTTTTTCTACAAAATTTTTAGTGGCACCGCCACTCTTGAGAGTGGGATTGCTGAGCTTCATAAGGATGGTAATGATTATATAATCTCCAGGGGGTTTGCTTTTACGTGTTGTGAAGATGATTGTGAAAAAACCTCTAGAAACAACATCCCCCAAGAACTTACATCAGATACGATTTATGTGGTTAGATCTTACATTCCAGAGTGCTACATTCATACATTGGCTTCACCCAATTCTGTATTGTGTTCTATAGAACCCTTCTGCCCAACTCCTATTGAGGTTGAATCACATTCGGTACTTGCCCGTGTAAATGATTCTGACCTGGATTCTGTCTCTATAAAGGACTTGGGCAAAGAACTGACCCCTTTTGTTCTTGACGGGGTTAATGCTACCACCTCGCCGTTTATTATGATGACCGACCAAGTTGAGTTAATGGGAGTAAATTCACGAATTGCCTGTAATACGTTGTGGTTAAAAACCGGTCCTAAGCCAAAACGTCGCAGTGCTGGGATGTTACATTATAATGAAACCGATAAGGTAATGGAATATTTTGATGGTACTGGTTGGCGTACTCTTGTGTGGCAGAGTAGTAAATGAACGAAAAAGTTATTAACACCATTACCAAAGTTGTGAACCGTATAGCCCCGGGGTATACCTTTTATGGTTATACTGTTAATGACATTAAGCAAGAGTCTTTTATTATATGTATGGACGCTTTGGACCGTTGGGATGAGAAAAGGTCTCTTGAAAACTTTCTTGCTGTACATCTTTCTAATAGACTTAAAAACTTTGTAAGAGACAACCATTTTACTTCAACTAATGATAATGCCCGGATTAACATTACACAACCCGCACAACTTGACGATGAATATACCATAGAGGGCGGGTGTTCCAGTTCATGTAATAATCTTCACGATGCCGATATGATTGATATTATTAATCGGGAATTGTCGGCAGTTTACCGCATGGACTATCTTAAAATGTTACACGACGTTTATGTGCCAAAGCCCCGCCGTGAAGAAATTAAGGGGGTCATCCTGGATATATTAGAGGAACACGGTTATGAGGGGGATTAAATAATGAAAAAGGGACGTATTTCAAAAAAAGAGGAAGAGTTTATAGAGAACAACCTGGAGTCTATGAGCTACAGACAATTAGCTAAAGCATTGGATAGAGACCCCGACAGTGTAGAACAATTCATCAAACGAAAATTCAAAATCGGACTGTCTAATGAAGAAGAGGCTCAATACGAACTTGAAGATCGCCCCTACTGGCAAAATTTAAAGGAACAGTTTACTAACGAAGAACTCGTTCTTTTTAAATATCACTGGGGCAGGATAATCTCCCAGTTTAAGGATGACGTGATTCCCACGGAGGAAGTACAAGTTATTGATCTTATAAAGCTTGACTTACTTATGAACCGTTCTTTAAAATCTAATAAGGACAATCTGGAACAAGTACGTATTTTAGAGGGTCTTATAGAAGAGGAACGAAGTAATACGGTCGAGTTACAGGATAGAGATCACATTTTTAACTTAGAAAGACAGGCGGCTTCTCTAAAGGCATCCACGGAGGCTCTTGGTAGAGATTACCGGGATTTGCAGGATAAGAAAAATAAGATGTTGAAAGAGATGAAGGCAACCAGAGAACAGCGGGTTAAGAGGTTCGAGGATAGCAAACAAAGCTTTACGGGCTGGATCTCTTATCTAATGGGTAATCCCGAGGAGATACGTAAATACGGGGTTGAAATGGAAAAGATGAGAATTGCTATGGAAAACGAGAAGGTGCGATTAAGCCAATTTCACAAATATGAAGACGGTATGATTGACCGCCCCTTTTTGTCACCGGAAATTATTATGGGAGAGCGTAATGATATCTGAAAACCTAAAATCCATCTTCGTACACAATCCCAAAACGGCCGGGGCTTCTATGAAGAACGTTCTTTTTAAAATGTCGGACGATTGGAAGTTTGATGACTGGCATTATAATATAGAAACCCTTAGCAGAAAATGTAAGGGCGACTGGCGTGATTATTTCTCATTTGCATTCTGTAGAAACCCGTATAGTAGATTCGTGTCGGGATTTATTCATAACTTGAATAGACTACAAAACCCAGGGGATTATCACTGGAACCAATACCCTTATTCTTATAAAGTTTTGTGTTCATGGCTTGATGGCACAGACCTTACGATATGTTTTAAGAAATTTGTTAATAGTACAGATTTTGATATGATTTTTAACAAAGGATGGCCAATTCATATACAGCCGCAGCATAATTTTCTTAAGAGTATAGATAAGGATTTTAGTATAGACTATATTGGGCGTTTTGAAGATATCAATACGCAACACTGCGATTTTTATAAGATGATGGATATCTTTGGTGTAGAGAATTATCGTTTGCTACGTCTACATTCTAATCACGTAGATTATCAAGAGTTTTATGATGTAGATACTATGGATAGGGTTTACCATAAGTATAGGTTGGATTTCGAAAGTTTTGGATATGATAGGAATTTATTATAAACGTTCTACCGTTCATATCTTGTAAATGTATAACTTATGGCAGAGTGGACACTTTAGTTGAGTCTATTTATAGTTTTCTAATACAAGATTACCCAGAAGATAAATGTGAACTAATAATTGTTAACGATTATCCATTTCAAACTTTAATATTTGACCATCCTCAAATTAAGATTTACAATTTAAAGGAAACATTTTCTACCATAGGGGAAAAAGAAAATTATGCAATTGAAAGGTGTAAGGGTCCACTAATAGCGGTGTGGGATGATGATGATGTGGCTTTATCTAATCATTTAAACAATATAGCAAAATACTGGGAGAATGGCACAAATATTATTCACTGGTCTAAAGGTGTTTATTACAATGAACCAAACATAACGGCTTTAGCGAGCTTGGGAAATTCAGGTATAGTATACAGTAAACGGGCTTGGGAAATAATTGGAAAAAGTCCCATATTAAACGCTGGTGGAGATATGGTATTAGTTAATAAGATACACGCTTTAGATCGTAATAAAATTGTAAGTGCATCACCAGAAGATAAAGATGTAAGTTGGTTCTATATGTGGGGAGGTAGGGGTTATCACCAATCGGGTCTGGGCGAAGACGGTAAAGTTCCAGGTAGACCAAATATTATAGAAAGACATTCTGAACATATTGAGGACTTAAGACGTATAGGTAAAATACCCACGGGAGATGTGCAATTAGTTCCTAAATGGAATAAAGATTACGATTTAATGCTGAAAGATTATATTAGGAAAGAGGAAATATGAAACACGCAATTATTTGGGGTGGAACGGGTCAGGACGGGAGTCACCTTGCCGATTTGTTACTAGAGAAGGATTACGGTGTTTATGCTGTATGTAGACGGTCAAGCATTGATAATACCGGGAGGTTAAAACACCTTATTGATGAACCAAATTTTGAAATTATACAGGGGGACATTACCGATTCATTTAGTGTTATGAATATCTTAAAAAGTGTACCTCATGTCGATGAGATTTACAACCTTGCTGCACAATCTCACGTAGGTTTATCTTTCACACAACCGGGAACAACATGGGATATAACGGGTAAAGGGTGTCTTAATGTTTTACAATCTATTATAGACCTTGGGATTAATCCTAGGTTTTATCAGGCTAGCTCTAGTGAGATGTTTGGTAAGTCTTTTGACATTGTAAAATCTTATAACGATGTAAGAACCAATAGCGGTGTAAAGTTTCAAAACGAAGATACTAAATTCCTTCCACAATCGCCGTATGCAATAGCCAAGTGTGCAGCCCACTATATGACCCGCCTGTACAGAGAGGCTTACGGACTTCACGCTAGTTCGGGTATTCTTTTTAATCACGAGGGACCGCGTAGGGGTGAAAACTTTGTTACCAGAAAGATCACTAAGTGGATTGGAGAATACGTCAGGTGGAGATTAAAGAATTCACAATACCCGATCTGTTTTTCTGAAGATGATATTGTTGTAAATGAGAACTTTGGCATTACTTGTAACGAGAATTGTAAAAAGAGGTTTCCTAAGTTGAGACTGGGTAATTTAGATGCTTCACGGGACTGGGGCTTTGCTGGTGACTATGTAGAGGCTATGTGGATGATGCTACAAGAGGAAGAACCCGACGATTACGTTATATGCACGGGGGAAACACACACTATACGGGAATTTCTTG
>Ga0209089_10004477_pt1 | contig 11669 bp, 8 predicted proteins | sample ArcticOcean_MG_C_FD_187431 | JGI IMG/M metagenome (GOLD analysis project Ga0209089, IMG submission 187431) | Marine microbial communities from western Arctic Ocean - ArcticOcean_MG_CB2_150 (SPAdes) (version 2) | ecosystem: Environmental > Aquatic > Marine > Oceanic | place: Arctic Ocean: Canada...
GGAAGATATTTCGGCCACGAATATCATCAAGCATACCCAGATCGCGGAAGCGCGCATCGCCTATAGTGGCGCCGGCCAACTGACCGACGTGCAACAACCGCGCTACGGCCAGCAAATATTGACGTCGTCTTTCCATTCTAGAGCATTCTAGAGCGCTTCCCCAACCCAGTCACCCAGCCACCCAATGATTATGATCATGTGGCCGGTGGGTCAGCACAGGTCCAGGCCCTGGGCCAGCCGGTCGCGGATCATGCGTTTCATGACCTTTCCGCTGGGATTGCGCAATAGCTCGGTCGCAAAGACGATCTCGCGGGGCACCTTGTAGCCGCCGAAATGTTCGCGGCAATAGGCCACAATAGCCTCGGCCGTAACGTCATGGTCCGGCCATAGGACCAGAACGGCGGCCAGGCGTTCGCCCCAGCGTTCGTCGGGGATCCCGACCACCGCCGCTTCGGCCACCGCATCATGACGCATCAGCACCTCCTCCACCTCACGAGGATAGATATTGATTCCGCCCGATATAACCATGTCCTTGCGCCGATCCATAATCGAGAGAAATCCCTCCCTATCCATGGGGCCCATATCGCCAGTTAAAAGCCATTCCCCATCCATCGCCTCGGCCGTGGCCTCTTCATTATTGCAATAGCCGTTGAACAGGGTCGGTGATTTTACCCAGATATCACCAATTTCGTCCGCCTTGGCGGGCCTGCGGTCCAGCAGACGCACCGCAACATCAGTTCCCAATATTGGCTGTCCGACCGAGCCGGGTTTGGCCTCGATCAACTCCGGCGGCAGGGCCGTCGCAATTCCCACCTCCGTGCAGCCATAGCATTCGTGAATGATCCCGGCGCCGAAAAAAGCCACCGCCCGCTGCTTTAGCGCGCGCTGAAACGGCGCCGCATTGACGACGATGCCATTGAGGCGAAAGCCGCTGCGCTGGTGCAATAGCGCATCCGGCAGGGCTAAAATTTGATGGATGTGGGTGGGCACCATGAAAACGGACGTTACCTCGCCACTGGCAAGACGTTGCAACACATGGGCCGGATCAAACCCCGAGAGCAATTCCAAGGTACCGCCATTAAAGATGCTGGCCATGGCAAACCCATAGCCGCCGCCATGCGCCAATGGGGCGAAACAGAGATGCCGGTCCGATGGTCCCAGGCAGCGAAAATGATGCGCCATGGCCTTGAATAAATGGGCCCGGCTGCGATGGGATAACATCACACCCTTTGGCTCGCCCGTGGTGCCGGACGTATAGGGAATGCAAAAGGTCAGCTCAGGATTAGCAGGTTGAATGGGCCGCTCCAGGGACTGCCGCCCCAGCGCCGCCTCGTAGTCGGCGCCAAGGATCAGAACAGCCGGAATATTCAGGTCCGCCAGCTTGCCCGCCAGCGCTGGCGGGCAAAACACGGCTTTGGCCCGGCAATTGTTCAGAATGCCGCGCAGCTCGGTCGGCGCAGCGCGATGGGTTGGGGTTGCCACCATAACCCCTGCCCGTGACAGGCCCGCGACAAGTTCAATGTAGGCCAGGCAATTGGGCGCATAGACAGCGGCGCAGTCGCCGGGCCGAAGCTGCATTTCGTCACGGGCCAGGGCCGCCACCCGTTGGATTCGTTCGGCCAGACCGGCGAAACTCAGACACCGGCCTTCAAATACCAATGCGGGCTTTTCGGGATGCGCCAAGGCGCCGGCCATGACGCCCGAGGCAATGTCCGAGCCGACCAGATCCGGCGTGACGGCAAAGACCGGAGCGTTCATGCTGCGGCGCCGCTTTCGGGCAGACGGAACAGTTTCAAGGCATTAGCCCGTAACAACTTGTCCTTGGCCTCGCTACGGATCTCCATAGCATTAATTTCGGCCATGGCGCGCTCCGGATCGATGACCGGCCAATCGGTGCCAAACAGCACCTTGTCCTGGCCATAACTGTTCAGATACTGGATGATTTGGGCCGGCCAGTGTTTCGGCGCATAGGCATCTACGCCAATGAAGACGTTCTCATGCTTCCACGCCATGGATATCATCTCGTCGGTCCAGGGCACGCCGATGTGAATACCAATTAGCTTTAACTCCGGGAAATCGATGGCGACATCATCCAGGGCGATGGGACGGCCAACACTGGGCAGACGACGGTCGCGGGAATAGATCAGATTGTGCCCCACCTGCATCATGATGGGGATATCCAACTCGCAGCATTTTGAATAATAGGGATAATAGCGCCGGTCATTGGGGGCCAGGCCGAACCAATGAGGATAAAGATGGGCGCCGACAAAGCCCAGCTCTTCCACCGCGTGCCGCAACTCTGCTATGCCGGCCATGCCCCGGAACGGATCGACGCCGGCCAGCCCTGAAAAGTGATCGGGATGTTCGGCGCAAACCTCCGCCACCCGGCTGTACTCTATTTCGAAGGAGCCACGTACCCGCAGGTCGCCGGCACGTACCGCGACCAACAAAGAGCGGTCAATATCGCTGCGGCGCATCTTTTCAAGATAACGGGGGATGGAGACACCGTTGCGGATGTCCGCCGGCATGCGGACCTGTTCCTTGAAATCCTCGTCTAGCCCGGTCCGCCCTTCGACCACCTCGCGTTCCGTGAATAAATTACAGACGATATCTATAGCACCCATGCCGGTCCCCCTGTCTTTAACGTGGATCAAGGTTACAAACGGCACCCCAGTCCATGGGTACTATGGCATGGGGGAGGCTAGGTGGCCGGGTATTATTCGTCGCGGTAAACCCGTTCGCGGCGTTCATGACGCTCCTGTGCTTCTATGGACAAGGTGGCGATGGGCCGCGCTTGCAGGCGTTTCAGGCCGATGGGCTCGCCCGTATCATCGCAGTAGCCATAGTTGCCTTCTTTGATACGAATCATGGCAGCATCAATCTTAGCGACCAGTTTCCGCTGCCGGTCGCGGGTACGCAATTCAATGGAGCGTTCGGACTCCTTGGTCGCCCGGTCAGATAAATCGGGCGCCTGACCTTCATCGTCCTGTAAATTCTGGATCGTATCCTTGGCATCACGCAGAATTTCCTCACGCCAGCCCATTAGGCGCTGCCGAAAAAATTCTTTTTGCCGTGGGCTCATGAATTTTTCTTTTTCGGTTGGTCGATAATTATTGGGAAGCTTGAATTTCGACATGAAGCAGCCTCAAAAGCTGTGGATGGGATATAGTACTCAAAACGAGCGGAATATAATCATCTCTACCCTTGGCATCAAGATTGCTTGAAAAAAAATGTCTCCCGCAATTCGTCTGATTAGCTCTTATGAGGTAGTCCCAGGAAATCGGCCAGTAGGTTAAGGTGTATTCCACCCCTTGAGGAGAAATATTGAGATGACGAAACGACGCCGAATCACGGCTGAATTCAAAGCCAAGGTTGCGTTCGATGCACTTCGTGGTGGCCTAACGATGCAAGAGGTCGCGACGAGACATAAGGTGCATCCGGACCAAGTGAGCACCTAGAAGCGTCAGGCGATGGATGACTTAGCCGCGGTATTTGCCAATGGCGCCGACCAGGCCGGCTTTCAGAAAATCCGTTAGCTTTGTGGTGATATCGCCCTGGACCTCGATGCGCTTGGCGACCGAAACCAAAGCCGCGAGTTTGTCGGACACTGAGTACTGGCCGAGCCGATCGCGGTAAGAGCTGTGGTGGCACCAGCAGACGTATTCAGCACCTGGCTTTGGATGGCCAGAGTGGTTGCGTCCATCTTACGGGCTGAAACCGCAATGGTTGAACTATCGACCGTGCTCAAGACCAAAGTCGTAGCCGCACTGGCATTCACCAGGTTGGTTCAGTTTAACTCGGCCGTGGCCACGATTGTCGAGGTCTGGTCACGCAAGGACACAAAGTCATTGCGCAACGAGGTCTGCGACGCGTTATCAAGACCGGCTTGATTGGCCTGAACCACCTTGGTCTTCATTTCCGTTAACAGATCGGAAATGGACTGTCCGGCCGTGAGGGCGGTATTGACAGTAGCTTCACCATTCGCCAGGGCGGTCTTAACAGCGCCAAGACCAGAAATATCACCGTGCATGTTTTGCGCGATAACATAGGAGGATGCATCCTGCTTTGGAACACTGACCCGCAGGCTGGTGGTAATTGCACGCTGTGTCGAGTCTATCATCCTGTTGGTTTTCCCGAGGTTTTGCAGCGCCAGCATGGCGCCGATGTTTGTATTTACTGATAGAGGCATATCTGTCGCCCTTTATTCTAGGTGTACCTGCTTCTACGGACCAACGCGTTTTGCATCTACCCGGTGAAGCGCAATTATCGTGCCAATCGGGGGAAACCGGCCCTAAATCAAGCCGTTGATTTAGGGCGATATTAATAGTTTAGGTAATTTAACCACGCCGCGAGGGGCGGGGAAAAATGCCGGGCAGGCAATGATCGCCGGGGTGGTGGTCCAGGCCGGGTTATAAGGCCGGCATCCGCTCAACTAGCCTGCAACGCGGCCTCGATAAAATCTAGACGGTCCTTACCCCAGTACATTTCATCGCCGACGAAAAACATCGGCGCGCCGAATACATTGCGGGCGATGCCCTCGTTGGTCACCCGGGCCACCTCGTCACGCGGCCTCTGGCTATCCACCTGCGCCAGAAAGTTCTTGCTATCGACACCGAGTTGGCCGGCGATCCGCGCCAGCACCTGGCTCTCGGCTATATCCTCGTCGCGGGCCCAATAGGCGGACATTATTGCCTGAATATAGGCTTCCTCCAGGCCCTGCTCCCGCATCACAATGCTACCGCGCAGGGCGCGGCTGGTTTTAATCGGAAAAGTAGTTGGCCGATTGAACGGCAGCCCTGTGTGTTGGGACCAACGTTGATGATCCTTAAACAAATATGCCAGCTTGCCCGGGGGATGATCCCGATTGACCGCATGGTCGCGCAGGCGAAAGGCATGGCCCAGATAAAACGGCTTCCACACCAGCCTGGCCCCTACCCGCCGACAGAGTTCCGGCGCCAGAAACGCCGCAAAATAGGCGTTGGTGCTGGAAAAATCGTAGAACATCTCAAGGCTTTTGCCAGCCATTTTCGTACCCAATTTCCCTCGGCCGGCCGCCATAGACCGGGCGCCTTTTCCGGGCCACCCCGAAGGATGGTAGAAGCAACATCATAGCACCGCCGAATTTTCCATGGCAGAGATATTTTTCCAAACGCCTGCGACTAGCCGAACAGCGATAGAATGGCCTGGGGTCCGGATTTGGCGATCGAAAGCGCCTGAATGCCCAGTTGCTGTTTATTTTGCAACGACAGAAACTTGGTGCTTTCGTCCGCCAAATCCGCATCGCCACGGGAACCTGTGAATTCAGGGGTGCAGTGTAACACCTCCCGGCGCTAACGTAGCACCTGGAGTCCAATCCAAGGAGGTGTTCAAAGTAGTGGAATGGATCACCAGAGTTGTGGCGTCGATTTTTTGGGCCGAGACGGCAATCGTCGAACCGTCGACCGTGCTCAATACCGAAATCGCTGTGGCGCAGCCGTTGACCAAGTTGGTTCCGTTGGACCCTGCCGTGGCCACGATTGTTTAGATCTGGTCGCGTAATAACACGAAGTCATTATGCAGCGCGGTTCGCGATGCGGTGTCCAGTCCAGCCTGATTGGCCTGAACGACATGGCTTACATTTTCGTAAATAGATCGGAAAATGCATTACCGGCCGTAATGACCGTGTTGACGGTAGCCTCGCCATTAGCCAGAGCAGTCTTCACCGTGCCGAGGCCCAAGACGTCACCGCATGTTTTGTGCGGTGGCATATGACGAAGCGTCCTTTATCGGACCACTGACCCGAAGGCCGGCGGTGATGGCAAGTTATATCTGATCCATCATTCTGCTGGTCTTATTGAGGTTTTGTAGCACCAACATTGCACCAACATTTGTATTCCCTGATAGAACCATAACTATCATCCTTTATTCTAGGTATGACTGCTTCTACGGACCGGTACGTTTTGCGCCCGATATTAGAAAAGCAAGAGGCACACCAACTTTCCAGATGCCAAAAATCCCATAACAAGTTGATTAAAATAAGTTATTTATATGGTATTCTTTGGTGCGGTGGAATTGGATTGGGAAATAATTGCCGCCCAGGAAATATTGATACAGGCAAAAACCGACGTGGTTGCGTTTTGCCGTGCCTTTCGGCAGGATTTGCCGAATTTGCAGCAAAATGAGCCAGAAATGGGGATTTAGGTGATAGGACCGCTCGACGGTTACAAAGTGATTGATTTGACCACCATGATTGCCGGGCCGTTTGCCACCATGTTGATGGGGGACCAGGGGGCGGATGTCATCAAGGTGGAAATTCGCGGCCGCGGCGACCATGTGCGCGCGACGGCCAACCAACAGGGTGGATTTTCCGCCAGTTTTTTGAATAATAACCGTAACAAGCGTTCCATTACCCTCGATTTGAAGCGGACCGAGGGGCGCGATTTGTTGCACCGCATGGCCGCGGCTGCCGACGTTTTGGTACAGAATTTCCGCCCCGGCGTGGTCGAGCGCCTTGGCATAGCCGAGGCGGATGTTCGCCCCCATGCCCCCAGGCTGATCTATGTCTCCATGTCGGGTTTTGGCACCGATGGGCCTTACGTGCACAAACCTGTCTATGACCCAATTATCCAGGCGGTTTCCGGCCTGGCCTCGGTTCAGGGAGGCGGCGACAATCTGCGGCCCCGCCTAGTCCGCACCGTCGTGCCCGACAAGGTGACAGCATTGACCGCTAGCCAGGCGATTACCGCCGCCCTGCTAGTCCGCGAACGCACCGGCGAGGGGCAGCATGTGACCTTGAACATGCTTGACGCCATGATGCAATTCCTCTGGGCGACGGACATGGGTGGGCAAACTTTTGTCGCAAAACCATTCCCACAACATCGGGTCTCGGCCTTCAACGATCTGATCTACGCCACGGCGGACGGCCATATGGCTGTTTCCATCATGACCGATGCCCAATGGGCCGGGCTAACCCGCGCCTTGGGACAGCCCGACTGGCTTGAAGATCCACGTTTCACCTCCCCGGCCCTGCGCGATCAATATTTCGACGAGCGGGTCGCCCTGACCCAAGAGGTTTTGGAAACCAAATCCAATGACCATTGGCTAGCGCGCCTGGACGCCCAAGGTGTCGCCTGCGCGCCGGTTCTGACCCGCACCGAATTAATTGAACATCCACAAATTCTCGCAAATCAGATGATTTTGCAGAATGACCATCCCGTTGCGGGGGCCGTGCGCCAAGCCCGCCATGCAGCGCAATTCAGCGCCACGCCGGCCTCGATCCGCGCTCCGGCGCCAGGCCTGGGCGAGAATACCGACGAAATCCTGACTGAATTCGGTCTCGGCAAAGACGAAATCGCCGAATTGCGTGCCAACGGGATCGCCGGTGAGGCGGAATGACACAATTGACGCCAAGAACGTTTAACGCAGGGCGAGACAAACAATATTTAGTATCGTCATGGAATACGACTATCCTGGATGCGAAATAAAATAGCACGCGCCGCTAGGATACCCTGCAGTTACAACCTTCAATGGGGCTGTGCCAGCAACCGAACGGGAATTCGTCCTTGTCCAACGACCCGCTCCGCCGGAAACGTGATTGCCACGGTGGTGCCAATACCGATTTCGCTCTCCACGCTAAGTTCGCCACCATGTAGCTCGGCCATGGCCAAATCACTGGCGCCTCTCGCCTGCGTCAAATGGCATGATCCACCAGCCATAAATCACCTTAATTCAAGCAGAGCCTATAATCCCATCCCTACATATTACGCCGATATTGCCCACCGACCTCGAACAAGGCATTGGTAATCTGGCCCAGGGAACAGACCCGGACAGCCTCGATCAGGACGGCGAAGACATTTTCGTCGTTCCGCGCCGCATCTTTCAGGCGCGCCAACATGGTGGGCGCCTCCTTGGCGTGGCGTTTTTGAAAGCCGGCCAGGCGTTTCAATTGTGATTTCTTTTCCCGCTCCGATGACCGGGTCAGTGCCAGGGTGGTGTTTGTCGCGGGTGGTTCGGGGTTGATGAAGGTATTGACGCCAATGATGGGGTAGCTGCCATCGTGCTTCAGAGTTTCGTAGTACAGGCTTTCATCCTGAATCTTGCCCCGTTGATAGCCCCTCTCCATGGCGCCTAGAACGCCGCCGCGGTCACTGATCCGTTCGAACTCCTGCAACACTGCCTCTTCCACCAGATCCGTCATTTCCTCGATAATGAAGGAGCCCTGGTTGGGGTTCTCATTTTTCGCCAGGCCCCATTCCTTGCCGATAATCATTTGGATCGCCATGGCGCGGCGCACGGACTCTTCCGACGGAGTAGTGATTGCCTCATCATAGGCGTTGGTATGCAGGCTGTTGGTGTTGTCATAGCTAGCTACCAGGGCCTGCAACGTGGTGCGAATATCGTTAAAGGCGAATTCCTGGGCATGCAGAGAGCGGCCGGAGGTCTGCGTATGATACTTCAACTTTTGGCTACGTTCGTCGGCGCCATAACGGTCCCGCATGGTTACGGCCCAGATGCGCCGCGCCACCCGGCCCAGTACGGTGTATTCCGGATCCATGCCGGCCGAGAGGAAGAAAGACAAATTCGGCGCGAAGTCATCAACCTTCATGCCCCGCGCCAGATAGCTTTCTACATAGGTGAAGCCATTGGCCAAGGTAAACGCTAACTGGGATATCGGGTTCGCGCCGGCCTCGGCGATGTGATAGCCCGAGATGGAAACGGAATAAAAATTCCGCACCTGGTTTTCCACGAAATAGGCCTGAATATCGCCCATTACCTTAAGACTGAACTCGGTTGAGAAAAGGCAGGTATTCTGGCCTTGATCTTCCTTCAATATATCCGCCTGCACGGTGCCACGGACGTTCTCATGCACCCTGGCGCGGATTTTGGCGGCCTCCTTGGCATTTGCAGCACCGCCTTTTTCCGCCTCGAATGCCGCCAGCTGTTGATCCATGGCGGTATTGATAAACATGGCCAGAATGGTCGGCGCCGGGCCGTTGATGGTCATGGAAACGGAGGTTGACGGCTGGCATAAATCAAAACCGTCATAGAGTACCTTCATATCATCCAAGGTGGCGATGGAGACGCCGGAATTACCTACTTTGCCGTAGATGTCGGGGCGCAGGTCCGGGTCGTTGCCGTACAGGGTGACGGAGTCAAAGGCGGTGGAAAGGCGCTTGGCGACCGCATCCTTCGAAACGAACTTGAAGCGCTTGTTGGTGCGGAAGGGGTCACCTTCGCCGGCGAACATCCGGGTAGGATCCTCCCCTTCCCGCTTGAAAGGGAAGACGCCGGCGGTATATGGAAAGTGGCCGGGCAAATTCTCCAACATCATCCAGCGCAACAATTCCCCTTCATCCTCGTAGCGGGGCAGCGCCACCTTGGGAATAGCCGTGCCGCAGATGGTGGTGAAGGTCAGACGGCTGCGGATCTCTTTACCGCGAACCGTGGTGATGAACTCGTCACCCGCATAAGACTTCTTAATTTTTGGCCACGCTTCCAGTAGCGCCATACCGCTCTCGCCAACAGTCCTGGCCCGATCCGCGGCCAGACTTTCCATGCGCTTCAACTGTGCCGTTGGCGCGCCGACCTTGGCCAATAGTTCGCGGGAGGCCAGCAGCTGTTGCCGCTCCCGCGCCACGCCAGCCAGCTGTTTTACCTTGGCGTGATAACGGCGCATACCCCGGGCGATATCGGCCAGATACTGGACCCGGTCCGAAGGCACGATAAAGTCATGGCGGGACGAATGCTTGGCCGGGTTTCGCGGCAACGCCGAAGGCCATTGTGCCTGGCCACGCGCGGCCAGGGCATCCAGGATAGCGTGATACAGCGCCGTAACCCCGTCGTCGTTAAATTTGGACGCGATGGTGCCAAACACCGGCATCTCGGCCACCGGCTGGGCGAATAGTTCGCGGTTGCGCTGATATTGTTTGCGCACATCGCGGAAAGCATCTTGGGCGCCCTTGCGGTCAAATTTATTAATCGCTACCAGATCGGCAAAATCCAGCATATCGATCTTCTCAAGCTGGCTGGCGGCGCCATACTCCGGCGTCATGGCATAGATGGTCAGGTCCACGAAGGGCACGATAGCGGCATCGCCTTGCCCGATGCCGGAGGTTTCGACCAATACCACATCGTATCCAGCCGCCTTGCACGCCGCGATGGCGCCAGGCAGACAGGCCGCCAACTCGCTGCCGGAGCCGCGCGTGGCCAGCGAACGCAAATAGACAGAGCCCTCCCCGACAAAATTATCGATGGCGTTCATGCGGATGCGATCGCCGAGCAATGCTCCGCCGGACTTCCGGCGCGAAGGGTCCACGGCAATGACGGCAATCTTCATATTCGGCTGATCCACACGCAAACGGCGTATCAACTCGTCTGTCAGAGAGGATTTTCCCGCCCCGCCGGTACCGGTGATGCCGACCACGGGCACACTGTCCTTTTTCGCAGCCAGGGCGGCAAGCTCCCGGCTGTTGGACTTGGACAAAGTGCCCGCTTCTAGCCCGGTAATCAGGCGGGCCAGGGTGCCCCGGTCGCCCGTTTTCAACTTGGCCAGGTTTTTCGGTAACTTTCGCGACAGGTCGAAATCGGCCCGCTTGACCAGGTCCTCGATCATGCCGGGCAGGCCCATGACCTGGCCGTCTTCCGGCGTATAGACGCGGCACATTCCATAATCATGCAAGGCGCGCACCTCTTCAGGCACAATGACCCCGCCGCCGCCGCCAAACACCTTGATATGGCCGGCGCCACGCGCGCGCAGCAGATCAATCATATATTGGAAAAATTCAATGTGGCCGCCCTGATACGAGCTGACGGCGATACCCTGAACATCTTCATCAATCGCGGCGGAGACAATTTCTTTCACCGAACGGTTATGGCCTAGATGGATAACCTCCGCACCCGCCGCCTGGATCATCCGGCGCATGACATTGATGGCGGCATCATGCCCATCAAACAGCGAGGTGGCGGTGATAAAGCGTAAATGGTGCTGCAACTTATAGCTGCCCTTAGCCGGTTTTTCCGGCGCCATCTTTGCCTTTTTGCCCGGACCGCGCCGGTTCGCGGCCAACACGGCGCCAGCCGTTTTACCAGTCGTTCTGCCGGGCCCACGCCCGCCTACTCCGATGCCATCCACAGTATAATCTCCGCTTCATAATCGACAGTTATCCCTACATAACATGTCCGCAAAGAACATTGCACGCCTAGATCATTCGGCGGCGGCGCGGTACTATGTTGTTTGAAGATTGCTGTCATACATAATCCCATGAGGTAGCGCGATGGCGGACGTGGCCAAGGTCAATCCAGCTAAGCAACGGCGAAATACGGCGGCCGAGGCAGAGACGGCGGTGCGGCCCCATAGCCAGTATCCGCGCACCCGCATGCGCCGCAACCGTCAGGATGATTGGAACCGGCGGCTGGTCGCGGAGAATATATTGAGTGCCGATGATCTGATTTGGCCCTTGTTCGTGCATGACCAGGATGGGACGGCGGCGGTCCCGTCCATGCCCGGCGTCAATCGGCTAAGCGTTGACGGCGTGGTCGAAGCCGCGCATCAAGCGGCGGAATTGGGTATTCCCGTCGTTGCGGTGTTTCCCGCCATTGATCCTGAATTGAAAAACGCCGACGGCGACGAGGCCACCAATCCCAACAACATTGTTTGCCAGGCCGTCCGTGCCATCGCTAACGCCGTGCCC
>Ga0209089_10004480_pt1 | contig 11668 bp, 14 predicted proteins | sample ArcticOcean_MG_C_FD_187431 | JGI IMG/M metagenome (GOLD analysis project Ga0209089, IMG submission 187431) | Marine microbial communities from western Arctic Ocean - ArcticOcean_MG_CB2_150 (SPAdes) (version 2) | ecosystem: Environmental > Aquatic > Marine > Oceanic | place: Arctic Ocean: Canada...
ACTTGGGTAAACATCGTTTCCATTAAATCACGCTTCTCAACACCAACACCGTGCTCACCCGTAAGAACACCTCCGACGGCAACACACTTCCTAAGAATTTCCGCCCCAAATTGTTCGGCTTTTTCTAGTTCCCCTTTTTCATTTGCGTCATACATAATCAACGGATGTAAATTACCATCACCAGCATGAAACACATTAGCAACATTCAATCCGTACTTTTTCGATAAGTCAGCCATGTGCGATAATAAAATTGGCAATTTTGCCCTCGGTATAGTCCCATCCATACAATAATAATCAGGAGTAATACGTCCAACTGCAGGAAAAGCAGCCTTCCGACCCGCCCAGAATTTTTCTCGTTCCTCATCAGATTTACTAGTTCGCATATAACTCGCACCTAACCCCTTGGCGATTTTTTCGACAGCATCAATCAAGTGATTTACCTCTGGCTCGGAACCATCTAATTCAACAATTAACAAAGCCTCTGCTTCTAAAGGATAACCGGCCCTGACAAATTCTTCAGTAGCATGAATTGCTGGCTTATCCATCATTTCCATCCCTCCGGGAATAATGCCAGCACCGATGATTGCGGCGACACAATCACCAGCAAGTGAAACTTCAGAAAATCCAAGAAGAACTGCGCGGGCAACAGATGGCTTGCGGAGGATACGGACAGTTACCTCCGTTATCACTCCAAGTAACCCTTCGGAACCAGCAATCACTCCAAGCAGGTCATAGCCGCCGGAATCCAAATGCTTGCCACCAATGCGGATTACCTCGCCGCTGATTAATACAAATTCAATGCCAAGAATGTTATTTGTGGTTAGACCGTATTTTAAACAATGAACTCCGCCGGAATTTTCTGCAACGTTGCCTCCGATGGAGCATACAATCTGACTAGATGGATCGGGCGCATAATAAAACTCACGTTCCGCAACTGCGTCACTGATTGCTAAATTGGAAATACCGGGTTGAGCTACCACACAGCGGTTACCGTAATCAATTTCGATAATACGATTTAGCTTTGCAAGCCCAATCATCACGGCATCCTCCAAAGGGAGTGCTCCTCCCGATAGTGATGTTCCGGAACCACGTGGTACCACTTTAATGCCATTATCATGACAATAACGTAACACTTCGGATACCTGTGCAGTAGAATTCGGGAGAACCACCACCATAGGTCTCTGGCAATAAGCAGAGAGCCCATCGCATTCATACGCCCTTAAGGAAACATCATCGTAAATGACAGTCCCCGCATTTAAACCGTCTGACGGCACACGTGAAATGATGGTTTTCAAATCACTAATGATCTCATCGCTTCTATCAAGTATATCGCGATCCGGTTCAGGCATTTTCATGAGCCGGCTACTCCATACAAAAATAAATAAAATGAAACATCATACAAACGATACATATCACCGATATATACCACCAGAACTAAAAAACCGCACCATCAGGCGCGGCACCAACGTTCTCTATATTAGCCCCTCAAATACGCCCAAGGCGCCTACCCTTGTCGGGCCTTAAAACGCGGGTTCCGCTTGTTAATCACGTAAAGACGACCGCGACGACGGACAACGCGACAACCTCTATCACGTTGCTTTGCCGTTTTTAGAGAACTACGAACTTTCATAACACCTTCTCACTTCTATAATCTGCACAGGTTATGCGGGCAACCTGGCAAAAAATAGGCACGCCGATCCGTTCTGTCAATACTTAGACGCCTCATGCAATTAATTTAGCCCCCAATAGATTGTGATTATGATATTCCCGTTTATATGACCCCCTCGATTGACAGTTCATCGATTTGTTTGTCATCAAGATTTACAAGGCTTTTAAGTATCTCTTTCGTATGCCCACCCAATATTGGTGGGGGCAAATCCACACCAACTGGCGTTTCCGAGAAACTGTAGGGAATGCCCAATGTCCTGATAGTACCAGAGGTTAAATGGTCTATTTTCAAAACCATATTATTCTCATTCGCCTGCTCACTTTCTAACGCGTCATCAACAGAATTGATCTTACTGCAAGGAATTCCATCTCGCTGCAACAAATCAATCCAATAATCTGCATTCTGTGATGATAGTGCAGCCCTAATAACACCATCACATTCCTCTCTATGCTTAACCCGATCAGAATTTTTCAGGAAACGCTTATCCGCCACCCATTCAGGGTGATCCAAGGAAATTGCCAGCTTCTCGAACTGCATATCGTTGCCAACAGCAATTGCAATTTCACCTGTATTACAGGGAAAATCTCGGTAAGGGACAATGTTAGGATGTCCATTCCCATAACGCGCAGGATTTTCCTCTCCAATCAAATAATTGGAAGCTACATTTATAAGCATCGAAAGACTAGTATTGAAAAGAGATAAATCAACTCTTTGACCTTTGCCATTATTCCTCCTCGCATTTAAGGCAGCCAAAATGCACATGGCGGCATACTGACCGGTGCAAACGTCAACTATTGCTACACCAAGTTTTTGGGGTCCTCCATTCTCTTCACCGGTGACACTCATCAAACCACTTTCCGCTTGGAGCAAAAAATCATAACCGGGCATACCCGCTTTCGGTCCTTTGTCACCGTAGCCCGTAATGGAACAACGAATTAGTTGGGGCGTCTTGGACTTAAACCATTCTTCCGAAAACCCCCACGCCTTTATCGTACCTGTTTTAAAATTCTCAATCAAAATGTCGGCGTTTTTCAAAAGATCACCTAAAATCTTTTGTCCTCGTTTGTCTTTGAGGTTCAATGTGACGCTTTTCTTGTTACGATTAATGCCTAGAAAATAAGCTGCTTGGTCACCTGCAAAGGGTGGGCCCCAACTTCTCGTATCATCACCTTTACCTGGCTGTTCAATTTTTATGATTTCCGCACCCATGTCTCCAAGGTTCATGGTGCAAAACGGCCCTGCCAAAATACGCGTCATATCAATAACCCGTATTCCGCTTAAGGGGCCTCTTCTTGGTGTCTCTTTTGAAGGCATAATCTACTTGGCAGGTGCCCGATTACGATCATTTTTGAGGTCATCTAGATATGTATCAACCCGTTTCCTGCGTAATAATCGAAATTGATGGAAGTCAGGTTTACGCTTTTCTAAAAATGCATTCATACCTTCCAGCCCCTCATCCGAGCCCCAGATTTCCGCCAGTAATTCCATTCCGTGTTGCCACGAAGCATAGAGTTCGTCTGACTCAAAATTGAGGGACTTTTTAGTCGCTCTTAAAGTCTGACCGGAATATCCTTTGATCTGCTGGCACCATTCCGAAGTTGTTTTACGCAATTCCGCCTTAGGAACTACGCGGTTAATCAACCCAATCTTTACGGCTTCTTCAGCCGAGAAAGTCCTACACAGGAAAATCATTTCCTTAGCGAGACGCTCCCCAATCAATCTCGGTATATATTGAGTTGCACCAACGGTGGGACAGGCACCCACCTTAGCACCCGTCTGCCCGAAGACACCGTCATCCGCCGAAATAACAAGATCGCACCATAGTGCTAGTTCATGCCCACCACCCATACAGTGTCCGTGCACCATTGCAATCACAGGTATTGGAAGACCACGAATTGCCATAGCCAAACCGAGCATTCTATCATTCCAATGAAGCGCATTATCTCGATTTAATTTCATCATGGCGTGAAAGTCACCACCAGCAGAAAAGGCTTTATCCCCTGCACCTGTTATAACCGCGGCAACTATCCCAGGGTCCTCTCTCGTAAACCGCACAGCATCCGTTAGTTCGTCAAGCGTCTGCTCACGGAATGCATTTAAAACTTCTGGTCGATTAATCGTGATCCATGCAACGTCATTTTCTATCTGGAATAATATTTCTTTGTAGTCTCTATTACTACTCACTCTTTCTCTCCTAGTATTACTAGATTTATTAGACATTAGTTATCTTTAGCCAGGGTTTCTTCAATTTCAATGAGTGAACCAAGTGTGTCTTTTGGATGAATAAAAAACAATTTTTTACCGTGGTGACCAATAGTGAGAGTATCTCCGCCTAAAATCCGCATTCCGGAATTGTTTGCTGTTGCTGCGGCTTCAGACACATCGTTGGTAGTTAAACAGAAGTGGTGAAGTCCACCTGCAGGATGGTTTTCCAAAAACTTTGAGATTGGAGAACTGGAACCTAGGGGCTCCATCAACTCCAGTTTTGCATTTCCCAACCCTACATATGCTATGCGAATGCCCTGCTCCGGCAGTTCCATTGGGTTCGAGACAACGCATCCGAATTTTTCACGATAAAGGTCTATAGCCTGGGCCAAATCCGGAACAGCTATCGAAATATGATCCAACCTCTCAACGGAAATACTAGTCGTTTTTTGAGGTGCATTATTTGCCACGACAACCTCTATGTTTTACCAACCTACATTGGGCAAGTATTTTGATCCGTAAAGATGTTAACCAAAACAATTATAGACTTTTACATCATTAACTGACACTCGAGTGGTTAAAGCTATCTTCATATGGTCTTAAAAAACGAACCTTTATTAAGAAACCTTAAAAAAATTATAAATGGGGGATTAGAATTCAAACCTAGAACTTGTAGGCTATGCCAATTCCAGCTTCTGTAGTCGTATTTGCCGGCTCAAATGCCTCGAATGTTAATGCACCTGCAAATGTCCCATTAGCAGTATCAGATTTGTCTATATCCCAATGCCTATAAAATGAATATAGACTGGTTGCAGCTGAGAATTTGTAATCAATAGTAAAATCTACGCCCCAACCGTATGACTGATCATTTTCAACGTCGCTAAAGCCTGCAATATCCGATAAATACGATGTCTGTCTTCCTGCAATTAGATAATTAAACTGACTTTTTATTTTTATATCCTTATCAATATTGAATATACCTCCAACAGGGATGTACAGGTACTGTGACTGACGGTCGTAACCTAACGCACCCGTTGACGATGTCTCCCCACCACTATCGTCATATAACCATCTATACCCCAAGCCAATTATTGGTGTAAAATTATCCAGTTGGTAACCAGCATAGGTCTCACCCCTGAACTTATAGTAATCTTTGTCGAGGGTACCAGAACCACTGTAATTGACCCAACCTCGAGTTACTTCCGTAGTATAAAGAAATTGCCATGCATCGTCAGGATCGTCGGAGACTTCCCACTTCCTCGACCCTGCGGAATATAAAACAGGATTGGAAGTATCATCCATGAAGTTCGGCTCTTCGTAATAGTAATAGCTTATATCCAGTGTCACCTCCGCAGACCTTGCAAAGTTCGTACTAAAAAAGTACCCAATCCAAAATACGAGAAGTGTCGCTTGTAGTCTTTTCATGAACTTGCCAGCCAACTTTTCAATTCATAAATTGATCTAAAGTATTTGAGACATCCATCATAATTTGAAATCCTCGGTTATGTCCAGCGTGTTAATTCAGTAAAAGTCTCAAAATTACCTTCTCCCTTAACCGCAACACAGCAACACAGCAAAATAGGGTCAACGACTTAGCCTGGGCATGTCCACGGCTTTGTATCTGGCTATTACCAAACCCCACTTTAAAACGATTGTGACGAAGTGAGATGGTAACCTACTGACAAGACAATCCTCCAAAACACCGCTTTCGCTGTACGCCCCATCCTAGCGAGTAAGGAATTTGCCCCTGTCCACAAAGTATTTAGTACCCACCCTATAAAAATCTAAAAACACTAAGGGTTGATTATCTTAACTTTCCACATCTCCGCCAGCTACTATAGGCCGATATGTAATGTATATTTCTCGCGTTATTTTATCCTCGACTTGAACCATCTCACCTCTTGCTTGGGCTTGTATCCGTTCAGGTGTTTCGTTCATCTCCAGGCAATCAGTGGGTGACAATCTTTTAAGGCTTACATAGAAGTCATCTGGATCATCACCTGCCTCTACGGCATATTGATCCAATCCCTCTGCCATTGCAGAAGCTGGAGCCAGTCTATCCGGATGAAGATTCCATTTCTTAGATACCTTGTATTTGTTTAGAACGTAACCTGCTACCCCAGCCATTATTTTTTTTTTAACCAGAGGCCAATGTTGAATTTTGGGATTATCACTATCAAAGACATATTGGATCATTCCCTCTGGAGGGTAGGAACACGTATGAGGCACTTGCTCTGATTTAGTAAGCCAAACAAGACCGGGTAATAGCGAAGGTTGGACACCAGGAACCGCCTCTACTCCTGTGAGCCTCAAGAAACCATCATTAGTAATCCTCTCTATCCAACGGTCCCTGGCATAATGAAAAACCCTCATCTTTCCCTTTCAAAACTACCTGGTTATCGAAATTGGTAAGGTTTTAAAGCACTCAGCATATCATAAAAAAAAAGTGTGTAGCCTCGAATAAAATACATATTGTTAGTTGTCTGTTCTTTGGCTCCTGCTAAAGGCACACCGAAAAACTATTAAATAAAAATTGCTACAAATCCTTTAGTTAAATGGAAGAAAGCGACTAACTCTTATAGGTCAGAAGTAGATATTTTCTACTCTTCCGTGGTCTGATGTTGCAAACCACCTGGAAAAGTTATGTCATCATTCAAACCTCTTCTCCAATGGCCTGACCAAATACTTTAATTGCTGTTTCTAACTCAATGATCCTATCTTTTAATCTTTTGTTTTCTGCCTTAAGGATTTTGATTTGAACTTCATATTCTTCACTGATCATCTCCACCTCTTAGATAACTGCATTCCACTTTACATCAAGTTCAGTAAATATCTTGCAAGGCTGTCATATCCTTCTTTCATCAGCCAACCGGAAACAACACCAAGAACAAATTGAGTGTCAAAAATGAAATTCAACAGCCAACCTGCTACCAATAAAACAAAAGCAAAAAAAGTTCGCTTAATAAGTCTCATGTCAGACTATCCCCACCTCTTCACCAAAACACCTTCTCATAGATTAAGTATAGCGTTAAAGCACGCGTAAGTCTTTATCTCCCGGATCAGAAAATTATTGCTAGTCCATCGGTGGAAAGAAAAGAGTTTGCTGGGAATGTTACATTCAATTGCCTAGGCTTTATTAAGGCATGCTAGTCCCCACAAATTTTTATTCCGCGACCAAACGGATTGTTAGGACTATCACTTTCTATAAGGACTTCCAGCTCTATAAGGACTTCCAGCCCTATACCGATTATTAATGCTATCGGGGAAATACCTGATCGTTTGAGAATTAGAATCGGTTAGGTGTATTTAGTTGTCTTGAGCCACACCTCATTTAGTCCCATAATTGGAGTATGTTCGACAATACTTCCGAAAAGCCACAAAAACCACAAAAGCAACTAAATGTTTTGGGAACAGATTTAGAGGTTTGTGGGACCGATCCGATGACAGGGTTTTATCGTGATGGCTGCTGTAACACGGGCAATGATGATGTTGGGACGCATACCGTTTGTGTGATCGTTACGGATAAATTTCTGAATTATTCGAAAAGTAGAGGCAATGATTTGAGTACCCCAATCCCTCAATACGGGTTTGAAGGGCTGAAGGCTGGTGATCCTTGGTGTCTATGTGCGCTGCGTTGGAAAGAAGCGAGATCGGAGGGCTTTGCCCCACGCGTAAAACTTACAGCAACCAATAGAAAAACACTGGAATTTGTTGACCTTGATGACCTTAAGAAACATCAAATCGATTTGAATTGAACAGCGCCAATACGCCTCCACCTATTCTCTTTCTAAAACTGGCCATAACTGAATCTCACTGTGACACGATTGTTACAAAGTTGATTCAGCTGATGCCTGACGACTGGCTAAGTCATTGAAAGGAATGGTGGGCACGGTTGGGATTGAAGCAACGACCCCTGCGATGTCAACACACTTCTGACTGTTTTCATCACTTCTTATTCAATGGCTCTAATAGTGTTCTAGTTTTGACTCTATAAGTCCTATCAACCACTTACCAGAATATAAGTCCTATCAACCACTTACCAGAATCTTAGCATCTAATTATGTTCTAGTCATTAAGAACTGGAAGTTTCCTGAATATAGCCAAAGTTTATCTGGGTGTGGCAAGAGTGTGACAAGAATAGATGTGAATCACAGGCTGAATATGGGGTTAGATTTCTAGCAAGGGAGACAAACCAGACCCATCGTCAGGCTGTAGCTTTCCTCTGTGTTTTAGTTTGGGGTAGCATTTGAGTATGAACAAATTAGGAATACAATTTTATTATTGTTTTATTAAATGGGGAACTGTAATTATATATCCACCTTTAACCCAAACAATATCTACGAATTTCACTTCATCTAATCACTACAAAAACAATCTAACTAAACCTACTTTCAAACATGTTCTGTGAGTCATTTTAAGAGTCACTGAGGGTTGTTATTTTTCAATTCAAGGGCTAATGCTCTTCTATTAACCTTGAACTCTGCACCCCCATACCATTCCACTGTCTGAGAACTCAGGTAATAATTGCCAACCTTAGAGGTAGTTGGTTTAGGTACTCCGTCATGTCCGGGCTCCGAAGATTTTTGGTTACACGATGTGCGAGCTTAAGCAACTTGTAAATTACTCATTTGTTTATGCTTACCTACAGCAACCGTTCATCCCAAGTAATACCTGTACGTGTAACCCTGGCGGGGTTTCCTGCTATCAAACAATTAGCCTTAGTTTTCGTTGATTTTGTAACAACAGACTTAGCACCTATTACACAACCATCCTCCACTCTGCTTCCCTTCAATATAAGGGCTTGGTAACCAATCCAAACATTTGAACCAATAGTAATATTTTCAGCAAAATTAAACCTTTTGTTACTTTCAACGTCGATTATAGAGTGCATGTCACTTGACCAAATATCACATTCTGCAAACAAACATGCCTCCCCAATTTCAATTGTACTTTTCTCATGCATAAAGATATTAACTAGACCATTCATCATTTGTCCTGCCCCAACTTTGAGCACAGTATTGTCGGCCATAAAAATTTCCAGAAGGATATTATTTCTAGAAATTCCAGCTATATCAATTAAACAATTATCACCACACTGAATATCAATACGTCGAGCTGCTTCCTCACTGGTACTTCCAAGCTTAACAACTGAATTCTTACCAACTTGAAAGTCCATTTATAAACCCTCTCAACTTAATTTGTGTCTATCTTGAACACTATTGACAAAGTAGTAGCCAGTAACAGCTTTGCTTAAGTTGCCCTCTGTCTCAATATCTTTTTCGGAAGAAGATGACATAGACAACCTTTGAAAAGTAGGGGTAAAAAATAATCATAATTAAACATAACAAATAAAGATTGATTTAGTTAGGTTAGGGAACGTGAAGTGGGGGGGATTAGGTAATAGATAACCTTATCCCAACTTCTTCGCCAGATCTTTCGCTCTCAAATGAGTATACCTCTGCAACATCCGTAAGTCCTTATGTCCTGTAATGGCAGCTACCTCCATGACGTTCAGACCCTTTTCAAAGAACCTGCTGGTGGCTTCATGTCTTAAATCGTGGAACCTGAGTTTACTAATTCCAGCCCTCTTACAGACCCTGTTCCACAAGCCTCTTAAGGCGACAGGAGACAAAGGAAATATCTTACCTGTAATTTCATGAGGTAATGAACCAAGTATCTCTATGGCTTTGCTGCTTAAAGGAACATCCCTTTTTGTACCATTCTTGGTCATCTCCAAACCAGCAACCTGCTTATCCAGATTAATGTCTTTCCAATTCAAATTTAATAACTCTCCCCTTCTCATACCTGTTTCGATAGCCATGACAACAACAGGGTGTAGCCAGTAATTCTTGCTTTGAGAACAAGCCAACAGAAGTCGTTGTTCTTCACCTGCCAGTAACCTTCTGTCCCTCCCTCTGTCAACCTTTGGCTTGGTTACATTCTTAACCACGTTGTCAGGCAAAGCTACTCCCCATTCCCTCCCGGCAGTATCGATGGCATGGGAGATCAGCATTAACTCCATAACAACGGATGCTGGAACCACCTCTTGAAGTCGTTCATCCCTGTAGGAAGCAATGTCCATAGAGGACAGTTTTGATATTTTGATAGAACACATAGAATGCCTGAGAATTTTCCCTATCCTCAAGCTTTCAGGTCCTGCACCTCGTTTCTTACTTGTGATGTCCCTATATAACGAGACAAAATATCACCTAACGTACTGAGGTCAGGTTTTGCAGGTATAAACAGCTCATCTCTCTCCAGACGTAGTTCTGCATCCCTAGCCCAAGCTTGAGCATCTGTCTTTATAGTGAATGTCTTGGATAAATGAGGATAACCGGAACGTCTTACCTGAACATTCCAGCCACCTTTTCTCTTTCTAAAACTGGCCATAACTGAATCTCACTGTGACACGATTGTGACAAAGTTGATTCAGCTGATGCCTGACGACTGACTAAGTCATTGAAAGGAATGGTGGGCACGGCTGGGATTGAACCAGCGACCCCTGCGATGTCAACACAGTGCTCTCCCACTGAGCTACGCGCCCAAAATTCAGTATTCAATACGTTTTAAAAATGAGATTTTCTCTCATGCATCTTAAAGTATGTTGACCGTGTTATATTGGAAACCACAGATAGTTCAAGAGTTGGGGAATTTTATGATCTTTTCTTCATATACCTGTTGTTTCCCTGTTTACCGCAGCGAACTTTTGTACAATAGTATTTTTGTCCTAGCGTTGTCAGCTCCACTTCATTTACTTTAGCCAAAATTCTTTTTCATTCTAACTAGTATATCGCGGTAACGAAAATTGGATCAACTAGCAAACTCTTTTACTCACTTAGAAACTTCGGGTCACCAGACCGTTGAAACTGATAACAATCAATCTGCGTTCCAAATTCTATACCCTGATGAGCAAACAATTCCCTTTATCTTTGCCTCCCCTCATAGCGGTCGTCGCTACCCAACTGCGTTTATAGAGGCATCTAGGCTCACACCCGTAATGTTGCGTCGATCAGAAGATAGCTTCATCGACGAATTGTTTTCGAAAGCCCCTAACTATGGGGCCCCATTGTTAAAAGCAACATTTCCCCGCGCCTATGTTGATCCGAATCGAGAACCTTTCGAGTTAGACCCGACGATGTTTGAGGATCAATTGCCCGACTATGTGAACACCAATAGCGCCAAGATTTCTGCTGGCCTTGGGACAGTGGCAAGAGTTGTTATAAACGGTGAAAATATTTACCGTAAGAAATTAAAATTTTCGGAGATTAAACGCCGGGTTGAAAGTTCCTATTTTCCCTACCATCAGGCGCTCCAACAACTAATCGAAAATACCCGCATCAAGTTTGGGTTCTGCATCTTAATTGATTGTCATTCTATGCCGTCCATAGGTGGCCCGATAGACGACGGCCCGGGCAACAATAGAGTTGATATCGTTCTGGGAAACAATCATGACGCATCCTGTGCCCCCCAGCTTCTCTCATACACCAGTGCAAGCTTGAAACGTCAGGGCCTATCCATTTGCCGCAACAAACCCTATTCAGGAGGATATACCACTTGCCACTATGGCAAACCGGATAAAGGTGTTCATGCTCTGCAGATTGAAATCAACCGATCACTCTATATGAATGAAACCAACATTGAAAAACATGGCGGCTTTTTTGAACTCTTCGATAAGGTCACACGTGTTATATTTGACCTTTCCAAGTTCAATTTGAACTAGTTAATATTTTTTAAAAACTCTTTTGGTATGTATTTACGTATTTGATTAGAAGGTATCAACCAACAAGGTCCCGA
>Ga0209089_10004482_pt1 | contig 11660 bp, 14 predicted proteins | sample ArcticOcean_MG_C_FD_187431 | JGI IMG/M metagenome (GOLD analysis project Ga0209089, IMG submission 187431) | Marine microbial communities from western Arctic Ocean - ArcticOcean_MG_CB2_150 (SPAdes) (version 2) | ecosystem: Environmental > Aquatic > Marine > Oceanic | place: Arctic Ocean: Canada...
ATTATACTTACGAACGAAGCCGCTATCGAATCTGTTTCTAAAATCCTTATGACGTCTGTATCCATACTCAAGCGCATGGTTACCAACTTCATGATTAACTACAAACTGAACACCTGTCATACCATAATCTCTATGGCCCATAGCCATTTCAATATATTCATTGTAAGCAGTTGCTGTTGTATTTGTAATAATATTACATGCACGCAATTCTTTAGTGTTAGCTGTATGGGCCGCACAATTAGTTCTCATATCTATAGTTGAAAATTTGACCTTAGCCGCAGTACCACTGCCGTCACCATCTGCATCAACATAAATATTTTCACCTTTTGCCCAAAGACGGCTGTATCTAGTTTTATAAAGTTTTGATGTAACAGAGATATTAGCTGCTGGTTGCATGAAATGTGTAAAAATATACCTATGATAATCATTGTCCATCTGATCAAAAGCACTTGCACCATATCTTTGATAAGGGTCAGCAGCAAAATCTGCTCCTGTTAATCCAAGATATGTTTCATTTGATGTCTCTGTTGTGTTTGAGCTTAATAATTCAAAATATTGATTCCAGCTACTACCTTGAGGAGTGTATCTAATTTTAAACAAATCTGTTTGTTTATCAAAACCCGTATCTGTTGGATTGCCGGCACCTTTGATATTTTTGTATCCATCTGCTCTATAATCATGGTATTCAAAAACATATCCTATTGAACCAATGTTACCGCCATAGTAAGTGTGGTTTCTTGAAAAACCATCATCACCTACAGTCACTGAATAATGTCCTTTAGCCCCAACCGTTGGAACAGAGCGAGATAGAAAGTTTATTGTACCAGCTGTAGTTCTTGGTCCTGTGCCAATAGCTGCTGGTCCCTTTAATACCTCAACTCCTTCCATACGGCCGACATCTGGGAAAAAATACATGCTGCCATTTGAATAAACAGCTGGCCCTTGGAGGACACCATCTTCCATAATATTGACTTTGGTTGTTCTTAAGGGTGCTACACCACGCATACCTATGTTAGTTCTTAAGCCATATCCATCCTCTGTTTGAGAATATACTCCCGGAATACTTGATAGCATTCTTTCAGCATCAGTATAGTTAAGTCTTTTAATATCTTCATCTGATATAAAGTGGGCTGATCCAGCTTGTTGTGTTTCATTTTGTGTGCCAAAGACGCTAACCGGGCTCAATTCTTCAGCATAAGAAAGTGTATTGATTGCCAATAATCCTGCAATCAAAAACACTAATTTTGCTAGTTTTTTAAACATTTCCTTTTAATCTCCACTGCTTACAATGACTATAATCAAATCATTATATGAGAATGATTATTATTTGTAAATAAGAATGTGTATTATTCGTATTAAAATATATTAAAAATAACAAAAAAAGACTAAAATCAGGACATTGATCCATAAGTTCTATAATATTAACTGTTTAATTAACATGTAAAATAATGACTAAGATTAACTTAACGCCAATAATTGATGTGGTTTTTATACTACTAATATTTTTTATGCTTGCCACAAATTTTCAGAAATTTAGTAAAACTGATATTAATCTATCATCAGAAACAGCAAGTATTTCACAAAGTGAAAAGAAAATTTTTTTAATTGAGTTTGGGAAAAATAATAAATTTTTATTAAATGATGAAGAATTACCATACGGTACAATAAAAAAAACTATTCTCAATAGTAATCTTAACGAAGATGAATATCTAGTTGTAGCAAAACCTTCAGAAGAAACAAATTTACAACAAACTCTAGACATAATTGCAGATCTTATGAGAAGTAAAATTAAAAATATCTCACTAGGGATAAATAAACCCAAAGAAAAAAAGACTGAATAATGAAACTGCGAATAAAAAAATCAAAAATTGATAATTCAGATAACCTGCTACCTTTGGTTAATATAATATTCTTGCTATTGATCTTTTTTATGATGGCTGGGGTTATTCAAAAGACGAAAGAATTAAATGATGTTAATTTAGCAACAGTTACAATTGATGAGTATCAAGAAAATAACCAACCAGTATTATTTATAAATAAAAATGGCCAATTAATTCTTAATGATACTCCAGTTACTCTTGAAAATTTAAAAAATAATTTAGAATCAGTTTCTGGTGAAAAAAAACTTCTTATTGCTGCTGATGGTGATTTAATGTCTCAACAACTAAATGAAGTGCTTACTGAGTTGCATGATAGCAAAATTAGCAAAGTTACCCTAATTACTTTAAAAAATGAATAACTATCAAAATTTAAATATATATTTTATTTTAGCATTTATAATTCATGCTGTTTTTTTAATATCTTTTTCAGCATCAAGATCTATCAATGATATTACAACTGTTGGAGAAACAGGCATGGCAGTACAAATGATGTTTATCCAAAAAAGTGATGAAGTTTATGATAAGAGTATTACATCTGATGAAATTAGAAATAAAATTGACGATGAAAAAAAAGATGAACAGGTTTTACTTGATAATCGGGCAGTGGGTGATAAATCAAATCATACTTATGATACATATTACGGTAGAGTTAGACAGATTATTGATTCCAATAAAAACTATCCTCTTATATCGAGACAAAGGAAAGAACAGGGCTCTCCTATTGTTAAATTCATTATTCTTAAAGATGGATCTGTAGATAACTTAAGTATTATATCTTCTGGTTATCGTCGTCTTGATAAGGAAGCTAGACGAATGATTATTATGTCTTCCCCGTTCCCAGCTATTCCAGACTCTATTAGCAAGACAGGTATTACTCTGACAATTCCAATTAATTTCACGCTAAATGAGTATTAATCTGATTGAAACCAGTTGAGTTTGCTTCGTAATGTAACGACATTTCCAATAATAAAAATAGTTGGGGCAGAAGGTTTTTCTTTTTTAACAACATCCTCCATACTGTCCAACGTTGAAATATATACTTTTTGATCTGGCGTTGTACCTTGCTGAATTAACGCACATGGTGTCGATGAATCTAAACCATGCTTAATTAGTTCATTACAAATTATATCAATAGATATAAGGCCCATATAAAATACTATTGTTTGATTTGGTTGTATAAGTTTTTCCCAATTAAGCTCAAGTTTCCCTTTTCTTAAATGCCCTGTTACAAAAATACAAGATTGCGCATAATCTCTGTGTGTAAGTGGTATACCACTATAAGCAGAGCAACCACTAGCGCTAGTAATACCAGGAACTACCTGAAAAGAAATATTTTCGTCAACCAAGGAATCTATTTCCTCTCCCCCTCGACCAAAAATAAATGGGTCCCCTCCTTTAAGCCTTAATACTCTATAACCTTTTCTTGCATATTTAACCAATAAATCATTTATTTCTTCTTGCCTTAATTCATGGTTATCTCTCTGCTTACCTACATATATTTTTTTAGCATCACGTCTTATTAAATCAATAATAGATGGATGGACCAATCGATCATATAATGCAACATCAGCTTGTTGCATCAAACGTAAAGCTCTAAAGGTTAGTAAATCAGGATCACCAGGGCCGGCTCCAACTAAGTAAACCTCTCCTTCTCCCTTTTTATCTTCATCAAAATTTTTTATCTCAGATTCCAAAAAAGCTATTGCTTGTTCGTCTTGCCCACTTAGAATCAATTCAACAAATTTACCGTTGAGTATTTGTTCCCAGAAAATTCTATTTGATTTAGAATTTTTAAGTTTTTTTCTTACTGAAATACGATTATTGGAAATAATTTTAGCTAATCTTCCATATCCTCCTGGTATCATTGTTTCCAGTTTTGTCCTAAGCATTCGTGCCAAAACAGGAGATGAACCACCAGAAGAAACTGCGACTGTAATAGGTCCTCTTTCTAATATAGATGGAAAAATAAAATCACATATGCCTGGCTTATCAACTACATTAACTAATATTTTTTTTTGTTTAGCATCATTTGCTATTTTTTCATTTAGTTTTTCATTGTTTGTAGCAACAATAACAAATGCATAGTCATTCTTATCAAGATATTTATCTGAATATTTATCTATAATACATTTGAATTTTTTTTGTTTAGATATATTATTTATATTTTCAGTAAACTCTGGAGAAATTAAAGTAACATTTGCATTAGCCTTAATCAATAAATCTAATTTTCTCTCTGCGACTTCCCCACCACCTACGATAAGAACAGACTGTTTGCTGAGTTCCATGAAAAAAGGGAAGTATTTCATTATGTTTTTTCAATGCCTGCTTTTTTATACCAGAATTGAGCCTTATCAATATCTTGAGGCACAAGCTTACCTTCTTCATAAATCATAGCTAAAGTTGTTGCGGAACCCATTAATCCTTGTTCAGCAGCTTTAGTAAACCACTCTATGCTTTTTTCAATATTTTGATTAGCACATTCTCCTTCAAAAAACATAAAGCCCAATGCATGCTGTGCTAATGCATAGTTATTTTCAGCAGCTTTATTCATATAGTCGAATGCTTTCTCCGTATTTGTTTGACAACCAAGGCCATTTTGTAACATGATTGCCATTCTATATAAGGCCTCATTATTTCCTTCTTCAGCAATAGGAGAAAGTAGTTTTATTGCATGGGCAAAACTTTTTGTTTCGAATGCTGCAATACCGCTTTCAAGCTCCATCGCTCTATTTTCATATTTATCCATTTCAATCCTCTAGCAAACCTTCAAGCTTCCCATCCATATCATGTTCAATCAAATCATCAAAACCTCCAACATGATAATCTCCAATAAAAATTTGTGGGACAGATTGTCTTTTAGACATCTCTATCATTTTTTGCATTTGAGCTGAGTCTTGATCTATTCTAATTTCATCAAAAGCAATATTTTTCTTCTCAAAAAAATTCTTTGCTCTCATACAGTAAGGACAAATTCTTGTGCTATATATAACTACTTTTTTCATTACATTTTCTCTATGAAACTATCATTTATTTATAGTGAGTTATTTTTCTATCATTATTTTTTTGAATGATTATTCCAATAATATCAAAAGAATTATCTAATATAATTTCTGGGTAAACATTATTTAGAGCTATCAAATATTTTCTAGAATTTCGTTCTTCATATCTTCTAAACCAGCGTACTCCGTCAAATTCAATAAAAACATATTGTCCATTATCACAATTCCCAACAGGGTCGATGATAATGATGCAATTTTTTGGAAATTCAGGCTCCATACTATCATCTGTTACTTGAAGAGCATAAGGTTCAGATGCGCCGCAATCAGAATGTATATTGCTTAATTCTTTTTTGTCATTACTCATAAATATTAATTGTATTATAATTCTTACAAATACAACATAAAAGAACCAGGTATTAGATGTTTAATGACTAAGGGCTAATTTTAAATACCTTGTTTTTAAGATCTTCCCCTTTTATTATAGTAATTCTTTTTTTATCAACTCTCAGAAACTTTGCTAAAAGTAATATTGCCTGATTATTTGCTTTATCATCCTTGGGTGTTGCTGTAACATAAATTTTAAATGAACTAGCACTAAGTCGTATCACTTCATTTTTTGAGGTACCTGCTTTAACCCAGACTTCAATAAAATTTAAGTTTTCAATTAATTCCATAACATAACCCCTCATCAAAAAATGAGACAAAAAATAGATAAGAACTAAAAATAGCTCAGCATCCTTATATAGTTATTTTCCCCTGATAATAGTATAAATCAATAATTTAAAAGTTTGTTAGATACTTACTACTATTTATTAATTTAAGTTGATGAATTTTATTTAAAAAATAGTTTATTTTTGATTAAATCAGCAATAAAACTAAGTAAATATATGGGTTTTTTAAGACATCTGTTATTTGAAAAATATTCTAAAAAAAATACCTAAAACTATGCTTAAAATAATTGAAGTTGTTATTGGAAAATAAAAATTATAATTCTTTCTCTCTATAACAATATCACCAGGTAATCTGCCTAATCCAAGATTAATTAAATAGGGATAAAGTAAGCCAATTAATATAAAAACCACGCCAAGTATTAAAAAAAATTTAACCATTATCTTTTAGACTGAAAGAATTTTTTTAATAGTTTGGATGATTCTTCTTTAAGCAGACCTGTGTGAATTTCAGATTTATGATGACAGGAGCTTGACTCAAAGATTTTAGGCCCATGATTAACTCCTCCACTTTTAGGATCATCAGTTGCAAAAAAAAGTCTATCTAATCTTGCAATACTAATAGCATGTGCACACATAGGACATGGTTCTAAACTTACATACATATCACACCCAACTAAACGTTCATTTTGTAAAACATCTGTTGCTTTTTGAATTGCCAACATTTCTGCATGTGCAATGGATGATTTCAGCTCTCTCATCTGATTTGAAAATGCGGCAAGAACTTCTGAATTACGACGCAAAACAATGACCGCACCTACAGGAACCTCATCATTGGAATATGCTGTTCGAGCCAACTCGAGTGCTAAACCCATAAAAAACAAATGTGTTTGTGCCTCTTTATTATCAAATGAAGAAGTCATTCGTTAGTTATGGTTTCTTGAAATAAGACTGGTTTACCAATTGGGTTAGATGATAATTCATCTTCTATCATAACAATGTTGCCACGTATGATGGTAGCTATAGGCCAACCAGTTACTTTCATACCATCATATGGTGTCCATTTTGCTTTTGATTTTTGTTGAGCATTTGTAATTGTCTTTTTTTTGTTTAAATCAATGATAGTAAAATCTGCATCATAGCCCTTAGCAATTCTTCCTTTGCCAACAAGCTTATGTATTCTTTCTGGGCCAGAAGACCAAAGCTCAACTAATTTCTCAAGAGATAATTTTCCCTCATTCACATGATTTAACATGATAGGGACTAAAGTTTGAACGCCCGGGGTTCCACTTGGTGATTTTGGGTAAGCTAATGCTTTTTCTTCCAAAGTATGAGGCGCATGATCTGATGCAAGTATATCAACTGTGCCATCATTTAAAGCTTTCCATAATGCTTGCTGATGATGTAATTCCCGTATAGGGGGGTTTTGCTGAGCATGTGTCCCGAGTCGCTCATAACAATCAGGCGCATGCAAAGTTAAATGATTCGCTAATAATTCTACGCTGGCAATATCTTTATTCTCTCTAAGAAAGTCCATTTCTTCACTGGTTGTTATATGTAAAATATGAACGCGCCTTCCATATTTTTTTGCAATATTAACTAATCTTGTTGTTGCAGATAAACAACTCTCCGGTGAACGCCACTCATTATGTAGCGAAACATCATTGCTATCACCTAGAATAATCTCCTTATTTTCTTCCATAATATATTGATCTTCAGCATGAACAGCTACAACTCTTTTCCCATGTGATAAAACTGATTCTATCTCTTCATCGCTTGCTGAAAGCAAATCACCCGTGCTTGCCCCCATAAATATTTTAATACCACAAATACCGGGAGCATTTTCCCAATTTGTTAGATTAGGCCCAGTTTTTCCTGTGCCACCAAGATAAAAAGCGTAATCAGTCCAAGCTGCTCTACTTGCTCTATTTAACTTATCAGTAATCGTCTCAGGCGTTATTGTTAATGGATTTGTGTTAGGCATTTCAAATACTGCTGTTACTCCTCCAAATGCTGCTGCCATCATTCCAGACTCTAAATTTTCTTTATTCTCAAGTCCCGGTTCTCTAAAGTGTACTTGCGTATCAATAACACCTGGCAAAATATGTAAATCTTTACAATCAATAATTTCTTCTGCACTACTGTTAGCTAAGTTCCCAATCTCTTGAATTTTTTCATTTTTAATTCCTATATTAGCTTCAGCAGTTCCTTCTGGAAGAACAACTTTGCCATTTTTAAGAATTAAATCATAGTGAGTATCTGAATTCATGCTTTAATAATATCATGCTGTATATTTCTAGCCATATCAATAAAAGCTTGATTTTAGATATTAAGTTGTTACATTGGATACTCAAATGCAAAGAATCTTCGATACAATAGGAATCACATCTTCAGGAACCTGCATAATCCATTGTTTGTATGCTCCTGTATCTTTAATTTTGATACCATTCTTTGGGATTAGTATTCTAGATGTTGCAATATTTCATGAAGCTATTTTATATTTTATTCTCCCATCAGCTCTAGTTGCAATTACCATGGGTTGTAGAAAACATAAGGATTATCGGGTAGCTTTACTAGCTGTTACAGGAATATCTATTCTTTTATATGCAACACTCCATCATGAATCACTTCAGGGAACATTGGAACTTATTACATTGACCGGGAGTTTATTTCTAGTAGTTAGTCATTTCACAAATTTTATTCTATGCCAAAAGGCTGGTTGTACACATAATCATCATCAAAAATAAATTTTAATATTCATCTGTCCAGCCAATCTTTTCCAAGAAGTCATCGTAAGAACCATCAAAGACACTAACTTTATCGTTATCGAAAACAATTAATTTATTTGCTACCTCTCTTAAGAAATACTCATCATGAGTAACCATTAATACTGCACCATCAAATACTTTAATAGCGCTTAATAATGAGTCACAAGAATCTAAATCTAGATGATTTGTAGGTTCATCCAAGAGAAGTAAGTTTGCTGGATTTATTAATATTTTACCAAGCATTACACGACTTTTTTCTCCACCAGATAGAATCCCAATTTTTTTATTTGATAAATTATCAGAGAACATCATGTTAGCGCATACTTTACGTACTTGCGTTTCACTCATATTAGGTACACAGTTTTGCAGTTCCGTATATATGCTGTTCTTAGGATTTAATCGATTAATATTCATCTGGCCAAAATAACCAATCTTAGTTTTAAAATGTGAATTAGAATATCCGTTAATCGGTTTAAGATCACCTGTAATTAATTTAAGTAGCGTTGATTTTCCTTTTCCATTCTTTCCTATAATACAAATTTTATCATTATTTTTTATACTAAAAGATAAATTTTTAATTAAGGGATTTTCTGTGTCATAGTAAAATTCAAGTTTACTTGCATTAATTAAATTTTCTTTGCCATTATAAGATTCATAATTAAACTTAAAATCTAAATTTACCGCTACTCCTAATTTTTCTTTCTTTTTTGTCTTCTCAAGCATTTTAATTTTAGATTGAGCACGTGTTGCCATACTTGCTTTAGATTTAAATCTATTAATCCATGCTTCTGTTTTTGCTCTTTTCTTAGCTTCATTTTCAACAGTCTTATTATATATTTCCTCTTCATTTAATATTTTATCTAAAACTTTAATCGTATTACCTGATGTTTTTTTAAACTCACCTCTATGAATATTTAATGTATGCGTAATAACGCTGTTCATAAAACTTCTATCATGCGTAACCAGTATTAACTCATCCCTCCATTCATTTAAAAATCTTTTAAGCCATTTAATTGAATGTATATCAAGATAGTTTGTAGGTTCATCAAGAAGCAACATGTCTGACTCTTCTAGTAAAAGTTTTGCTAAATTTATTTTTACCTGATTACCCCCAGAGAATGCAGCGGGATCTTTTGCCATATCGTCATACGAAAAACCTAATCCCGTTAAAATAGACTCACCTTTCCATGTTTCATACTCTCTGTCACCACTTAAGACACTGCATACTTCACCCACGACAGTTTTTTGGGTGAACTTTATATGTTGATCAAGATATCCAATCTTATACCCCTTAGGCATAACAACTTCTCCGGAATCCTGTTCAAGCTTACCGGTAATAATTTTTAAAAATGTGCTTTTTCCGCTTCCATTCCTTCCAATAAATCCAACTTTTTCCTTTTTATTGATAACAATGTTTACATTATTAAATATCTTTTGTCCTGAAAATGATATTTCTAAGCCACTTGTTTTGATCATAATGCCCTAACTTATATTTGTTCTTTAGATGCTCTTTTTCTAGCATGCGGATCAAGATATTGCTTTCTTAACCTTAAGTTTTCAGGCGTAACCTCTAAAACTTCATCTTCATTTATATATGACATCATTTGCTCTAAAGACATTTTTCTTGGTGTCACTAACTTAACTGCTTCATCTGTTCCTGATGCTCTAACATTTGTTAATTGTTTTCCTTTTAAAATATTTATTTCTAAATCATTGGGTCTATTATGCTCGCCAACAATCATGCCTTGATATACTTTTGTTTGTGGATCAATAAACATTACTCCGCGATCTTGTAAATTGAAAATTGCATAAGCAACAGCGGTGCCTGTTTGTGTTGATATAAGCGCCCCATTTCTTCTTGTAGAAATTTCTCCTTTGAATAGACCATATGAATCAAAAAGTCTATTGATAACACCTGTCCCTCTAGTGTCTGTTAAAAATTTACTTTGATATCCTATTAGTGTTCTTGATGGAGCTTTGAAGATAAGTCTAGTTTTCCCAGATGAATTTCTCATATCTACCATTTCAGCTTTTCTTTTATTCATACTATCAATTACTGTGCTGGCATATTCATCATCAACATCTATAATTACTTCTTCGATAGGCTCTAATTTTTTATCATTTTCATCAATTTTATAAACAACATGTGGTCTAGAAACAGTTAGTTCATAACCTTCTCTTCTCATAGTTTCTACTAATACGCCTAATTGAAGTTCACCTCTTCCGCCTATTTCAAATGCATCTTTTTTATCATTCTCAGCAAAAGAGATTGCAACATTAGTTTCAGCTTCAGCTAATAATCTTTCTCTAATTACTGTTGATGTAACTTTCTTTCCTTCAAGACCTGATAATGGCGAGTCATTAACAGTAATAGTAATAGACATCGTCGGTGGGTCAATGGGTGTAGAAGTGATTGGCGTAATAACATCAGGGTTGCAAATTGTATCTGCAACAGATGCTTTAGCGAGACCAGCAATACAAATAATATCGCCTGTTTGCACTTCTTCGACAGCAATTCTTTCGGTGCCTTTAAATTTAAAAAGCTTAGTTAATCTTCCGGTCTCAATTTGTTTGCCTTCTAAATTAATTGCTTTAACCGTGTCATTAACTCTAGCTGTTCCTTGTTCTACGCGGCCCACCAAACATCTTCCTAAATATGGATCTGCATCTAACAGTGTTGATAACATTGCAAACGGTTTGTTGGACTCAACCTTTGGTGGCTCAACATATTCTAAAATTAAATCTAAGAGTACATGGAGATTTTCTTTTGGATCGCTTAATTCTTTAACGCACCAACCATCTCTTCCTGCAGCATATAATATAGGAAAATCTAACTGTTCATCAGTAGCATCTAGTGTTACAAACAAATCAAACACTTCATCTATAACAGCATCAGGTCGTCCATCAGAACGATCTACTTTATTAATAATAACAATTGGCTTCAACCCTTGAGCAAGAGCTTTCGATAAAACAAATTTAGTTTGTGGCATGGGGCCTTCTGCTGCATCTATGAGTAAAATTACACCATCAGTCATACTCAGCACTCTTTCTACCTCTCCTCCAAAATCAGCATGCCCGGGGGTATCAATAATATTTATTCTTGTATCTTTCCATTGAATAGAGGTTGGTTTAGCAAGTATTGTTATACCTCTTTCTTTTTCTAAATCACCAGAATCCATAATCCTTTCATCAATATTTTGATTATCTCTAAACATTCCGCTTTGTTTCATTATGGAATCAATCAATGTAGTCTTCCCATGATCAACATGGGCTATGATTGCAATATTCCTGAGATTTTCCATTAGCGTTTATTCCTTTGTCTTAAACCAAGAGTTTTGCCTTTAG
>Ga0209089_10004484_pt1 | contig 11659 bp, 14 predicted proteins | sample ArcticOcean_MG_C_FD_187431 | JGI IMG/M metagenome (GOLD analysis project Ga0209089, IMG submission 187431) | Marine microbial communities from western Arctic Ocean - ArcticOcean_MG_CB2_150 (SPAdes) (version 2) | ecosystem: Environmental > Aquatic > Marine > Oceanic | place: Arctic Ocean: Canada...
TAATATTAAATTCTACTATTCCTTTTGAAATTTCTTTAATTTTTGCTTCCCACTCCCCACTTTCATTAAATAAAGAAAAAATTTCATTAAGTTTAACTCTCATAACTTTATTAACATAGTGAGATTGTGATTTATCAAGCTTGGCATTTAAATTAAGTGATAAACTTTCTGGAAAAAATAATCTAATATTGCTCATATTTATTAAGTTAATTTATGAAAAATATTAAAGCAATAATTTTTGATGCTTATGGCACTTTATTTGATGTCAACTCAGCTGCAGAAAAATGCAAAGATAAAATTGGTGATAAGTGGGAACGTTTTGCAAATTACTGGAGAACTACTCAACTAGAATACACTTGGCTTAGAAGCTTAATGAATAGACATAAAGATTTTTGGCAAATTACAGAAGACAGTTTAGACAAATCAATGAGGGCTTTTAAAATAGATTACTCAATGAGAAATGAATTATTAGACCTTTATAAAATATTATCTACTTTTCCAGAAGTAAAAAAGGTTTTAAAAAACCTAAAAGAAAAAGATTATAAGCTAGCTATTCTCTCAAATGGAACTCCTGCCCTTCTTAATGAATTAGTTAAGAATAATAATTTAGATAATATGTTTGATGATATTTTTTCAATAGAAGAAGTTGGGATTTATAAACCAGTTTCAAAAGTTTACGACATACCAATTAAAAAATATCAAATACAAAAAAAAGAAGTTGCATTTTTAAGTGCAAATACTTGGGATGTGTCTGGTGGAGGAAATTATGGTTACAGTTCTATTTGGATAAACAGAAGTAATAATATTTTTGATAACCTTGATTACAAACCAAAAAATGAAGTGAAGAGCCTAGAACAGTTACTTGATATTGTTTAATCAAATGCCTATTTACTTATAAACAAACAACAAAAGGGTAAAATGACTAAGGGACAAAGAGGTGGAGATGGACCAATTGCAGTTGAAGTTAAAAAAGATAAATCTTATTATTGGTGTTCGTGTGGAAAAAGCTCGAAGCAACCATTCTGTGATGCATCCCACAAAGGTACAGAATTTAGTCCAGTTGTATACAAAGCTGAAGAAACAAAAAAAATGTTTTTTTGCACTTGTAAACAAACTAACAATCAGCCATTTTGTGATGGATCACATTCAAAATAAATATGACAAATATATTAGATTTAATAGGAAGAGTTTTTATTTCACTTATATTTTTGTTAAGTGGATTTAGTAAAATAAATAATTATGAGGGTACTGTTGGTTGGATGGAATCTTTAGGTGTACCAGGCATCTTTTTAATTCCAGCAATAGTTTTAGAAATTATTTCTCCTATATTTATTATCATTGGCTATAAAGTTAAAATCTCAGCGACTTTATTGAGTTTGTTTTGTATTGCTACAGCATTTATTTTTCACAATGATTTTTCAAATCAAATGGAATTCATATCCTTTATGAAAAATATTGGACTTGCTGGAGGTTTTTTATTCTTGGCAGTTAATGGAACAAAAGACTTTAGTTTAGATAAAAAATTAAGTTAATGAACAATATAGAAGTTGAAAAAATCATAAAGCCAGTTGCAGCATCAGACGGTGCTGGAGTTAAACTAAAGAGAAGTATTGGAACACAGCTTATAGATTACCATGATCCTTTCTTAATGTTGGACGAGTTTGGCTCTGAAAATAAAGATGATTATATAGGAGGCTTCCCTCCCCACCCTCACAGAGGCATTGAAACAGTTACTTATATGCTAAGTGGTGAATTTGAGCATGAAGATAGTACTGGCGCTAAAGGTAGAATGTCATCAGGAGATGTTCAATGGATGAAAACTGGCGGGGGAATAATTCACTCTGAAATGCCAGCAATGACAGAAGGTAAACTTCATGGATTTCAATTGTGGGTAAATATGCCCGCAAAACTAAAGATGAATAAACCTGAATATATTTATATTGATGCAAAAGAAATGCAGATTCATAAAGATGATGACAAAAAAATAAAAATTATAGCTGGAAAATTTGGTAAAGCGGAAGGACCTGTTAAAGGTCATAATATTGAACCAATATATTTTGATGTTGAGCTTGAAAAAAACAAAGAATTTAATTTTGATCTTCCCTCAACTCATAATTCATTAATTTACTTAATTGAGGGCGAAGTTAAAGTGGGAGAACAAAATCACGATCCTGTTAAAGATTCTACTTTAATCATCTTAACAAAAGGTGAAAAATTAAAAGTTTCTGGTTTAACAAAAGCTAAATTTTTATTAATATCTGGAAAACCTATTGGAGAACCTATTGCCAGAGGTGGTCCTTTTGTTATGAATACTAAAGAAGAAATATTAAAAGCTGTACAAGACTATCATAATGGTACATTTGTAGCATAATGAAAGCAATTAAAATTGAAAAATATGGTGGTCCTGAAGTACTAAAAATAAAAGAAATAACTTTAAGAAAACCAGTAAATGATGAAGTTTTAATTGAGCATGTTGCTATTGGTTTAAATTACATTGATACTTATCATAGATCAGGACTGTATCCTCTTATACTGCCTTCCTCGCTTGGACTTGAAGCTTCAGGAATTATTAAAGAAATTGGACCTAATGTTTCAAATTTTTCTATTGGAGATAAAGTTGCGTATTCTGCAGTACCTCTAGGAGCTTACTCCACACATAGAATTTATAAATCAAAAAATTTAGTTAAAGTTCCAGAAGGAATAGATTTAACTTTAGCAGCAACCTTAATGACTAAAGGTTTAACAACATTTTACTTACTACATAAAACCTACCCAGTTTCTTCAGGTGAAACTATTTTATTTCATGCGGCTGCAGGAGGTGTTGGTCAAATATTTTGCCAATGGGCAAAAAGTTTAGGTTGTAAAGTTATAGGAACTGTTGGATCTGATGAAAAAATTCAAATAGCAAAAAAAAATGGATGTGACGAAGTAATAAACTATTCTAAAGAAGATTTTGCAAAAAAAACTATGGAATTAACTGACGGAAAAGGTGTGCCTGTAGTTTATGATGGAGTAGGAAAATCAACACTTGAAAAATCTCTTAAATGTTTAAAAACTAGAGGTATAATGATATCGTTTGGAAATGCTTCCGGTGCATTATCTCCAATAAATGTTCCAAAGATGCTGCAACCAAAAGGATTATTTTTTGTAAGACCCTCGATGGGTCAGTATTTACACAGCCCTGAAGAATTAAGTGAAGCTTCTACAATGTTATTTGATAAAATAAGTTCTGGAAAAGTTAAAGTTGAAATATTTAAGAAATATAAATTAAACGATGTTGTTCAATCCCATGAAGATTTGGAAAGTAGAAAAATTATTGGTCCTGCAATAATCCTTCCAGATTAATCTAATTTAACATCCATATCAGACATATGTAACTTTAAAGCACTTGTGGAAAGATGAATTTCTCTTATAAAAAAAATAATCGAAATAATCATTGATAAACAGCAAGACCCAAAAATAATTCTTGCCAAAAAAATTCTATCTAAATAAAGAGCAAATACTGTCAACATATTAAATAAAAATCCAAAGGCCGCAAACATAATTGTGGTTTTAAGTATATTGACTCTTCCATGAAGATTAATTAATTGCTTTTTCCACTCAGGTGGAATGTGTTTTTCAAAAATAAATTCATCATGGAGTTTTCTAATCAAACTGCTTAGTGTGTGAAACCTTTTGCTATAAATACTCATTGTAAGCGGTATAGCGGGAAACATTAAAGCAGTTACTGTATAATCGATATTCATAACGAATCAGTTTGATTATGAAACTAGCCTTTGCTATTTACAAGTAAATTCTAATGAAACAATTAAATCTCTTTATTGAATTAGCAAGATTAAAAAAGCCTATAGGTTTCATGCTTTTATTTTGGCCATGTGCATGGGGTTTAACTATCGCTTACGATTTTTCAAACAATATTAATATTTATTTCTTTTATTTGTTCTTATTTTTTTTAGGTTCGATCTTAATGAGATCTGCTGGATGCATTGTAAATGATATCATGGATGAAGAATTTGATAAAAAAGTAGAAAGAACAAAAAGTAGACCCATTGCTTCAGGAAAAGTTTCTAAAAAACTTGGGGTGATCTATGTTTTAATTCTTTGTTTGTTAGCCTTTTTAATTTTAATTAACTTTAATTGGTTTACTATTATATTAGCCTTAGGATCTATACCGCTTGCTTTTAGCTATCCATTAATAAAAAGATACACTTACTGGCCACAATTATTCTTAGGTGTTACTTTTAATTATGGGTTAATCTTAGGATGGCTTTCCATCAAAAATAGTTTAGATATTATTCCAATAATTTTTTATATTGGAGCCATATTTTGGACACTTGGATACGACACGATATACGGATTTCAAGACATAAAAGACGATGAAATAATAGGTATAAAATCAACTTCAATAAAATTTAAAAAAACTCCAATCACTTTCTTAACAATATGTTATTCAATTTTTATCTTTTTTACTTTTATAGTAGGTATTTTAATGAAATTTAATAACTTATTTTTTATAATTTTAATTTTACCATTTTTACATTTATTTGTATACCAAGTGAAAAACATTAAAATTAATGATGCCTCAAATTGTTTAAAAATTTTTAAAAGTAATAATTTTTTTGGTTTATTAATTTTACTAACTATTCTAGTGGGAAAGCTTTAAATAAATGAACAACATTGGTATTCTTAAACGTCTTTATCAAGATTATACAAGTAAGTTTATAAAGAAAATATTAATTGCTATTTTTTTTTAATTCTTTTAGCTGGGAAGTACTTCTGCAATTGCATACCTTCTTGATCCCGCAATTGAAAAAATATTTATTGAAAAAGATCAGACATTAATTTGGATTATTCCAATTTTTATAATTATTGCTTTTACAGTTAAAGGCTTGTCTCTTTATACTGCAAAAGTAATAATGATAGGAGTGGCTGCAGAAGTTAGCAAAAATATTCAAAGTGATATGCTTCGTTCATTAATAAAAGCCGATACTCAATTAATAGAAGGTAAACATTCTGGAAAATTTATAGCTAACCTTACAAACGATGTGGGTATGATCACTAACCTTGTTAGTGTTGCGATACTAAACTTATTTAAAGACAGCCTAACATTAATTGGATTGTTGAGTGTTATGTTTTTTCAGAATTGGAAACTTTCATTAATTGCATTAATAATGATACCGCTAGCATCTTTTGCAGCAAGAAGTTTAGGCAAAAGAATAAGTAAAGTTTCAACTGAACAAATGGAAGAAGCTGGTATTTTAAATACATTTTTAATTGAAATTTTTAAAAATCATAAACTTATAAAAATATTTCAAAAAGAAAGTTATGAAAACTCTAGAGCAGAAAAATTTCTTAATGCTTTAAAAGAAAAATCAAGAAAAATTGCCATTGTGTTTGTTAGGGCCTCTCCTATTATGGAGGTGCTTACGGGCATAATGATTGCAATACTAATATTTTATTCTGGAAAACTTATAATGAGTAATGAAATAAATATTAGTAATTTTTTTTCTTTTTTAGCGGCAATGATGTTAGCATATCAACCAGTAAGATCTCTTGCAACTTTGAATATAGCTATCAATCAAGGGCTAGCCAGTGCTAAAAGAATTTTACCAATAATAGATAGAAAAAATAAAATTGTTGATGATAAAGATAGCCCTGAAATTAAGTTAATCAGAGGAGATATTAATTTTAAAGATGTTAATTTTGAATATACCAATAATGAGGCACAAGTTTTAAAATCTGTAAATTTGAATATACAGGGCGGAAAAATGACATCCCTTGTTGGTCATAGTGGTGCTGGAAAATCAACTATTCTAAATTTAATACCAAGATTTTACGACTGCACTTCTGGAAATATAATGATTGATAATCAATCTATATATAAATCAACAATAAATTCATTAAGAAAAAATATTTCTCTAGTTAGTCAAGATACAACTTTATTTGATGATACTATTAAAAATAACATTGCGTATGGAAATTTAAATGCAAACCAAGAAGAAATAGAAGAAGCAGCAAAATATTCTTATGCTAATGAATTTATAGATAAATTACCCAAAAAATATGACACAATAATTGGAGAAAATGGTGTTAGACTTTCAGGTGGAGAAAAACAAAGACTATCAATTGCAAGAGCAATATTAAAAAAAAGTCCTATAATACTTCTTGATGAAGCAACATCTTCACTTGATGCAGAAACAGAAAGTAAAATTCAAAAAGCAATTAATTTTCTTACAAAAAATAGAACTACCATTGTAATTGCACATAGATTATCAACTATTTTAAACTCTGATAAAATTTATGTAATTGATAGTGGAAAGATTATTAATGAAGGAAGTCATAAAGAATTATTATTAAATTCATCTGTATATAAAAATTTTTACGAAAAACAAATTAAAAAAGATTGATGATATTTTTTTATAGAATAATAATAAATTTTATAATAATTCTATCACCTTTAATAATATTAATAAGATTATTAAAAAAAAAGGAACATCCAATTAGATTTAAGGAAAAATTCTGCTTTTTTTCCAAAAAAAGAGGGCAAGGAAAACTTATATGGTTTCACGGAGCAAGTGTAGGGGAAATTCTAAGTATAATTCCTTTAATTGAAAAATTAGAAAAAAATAAAAACATAAATAAAATATTAATAACATCTTCTACTTTAAGTTCTTCAAATATTTTTTTAAAATTTAAGTTTAAAAAAACTATTCATCAATTTTTTCCAATAGACTCAAACTTTTATACTAAAAAATTCATAGAATATTGGAAACCATCATTAGCTATTTTTATCGAGTCTGAGATTTGGCCAAATATAATATTAAATTTAAAAAATAAAAATATCCCTCTTGTATTGTTAAATGCCAGAATAAGTAAAAGATCTTACAAAAAATGGAGGAAAATATCTTTTTTTTCTAAATCAATATTTAATAAATTTGATGTTTGTTTATCACAGAATAATGAAACAAAAAATTATCTCAAAAAACTAGGTGCAGAAAATATTAAAAAATTAGGAAATTTAAAATTTTCTGAAACAAGCTTAAAAAATATAAATAAAATTAATAAAAATACTCAAAAATTTTTTGATTCAAAAAAGATATTATTTGGAGCAATTAGCACTCATCAAAGCGAAGAAATTTTTTGCACAAAAATACATACTGATTTAAAAAAAAAATATATAAATGGCGTTACTATTATCGTACCTCGACATATTCATAGAGCAACAGAGATTAAAGAAGAAATAGAAAAAGGCGGATTGAAAGTTCATTTACACAGTTCAGGTAGAAAAATAGACAGTAGAACTGATATATATTTGGTAAATACTTTTGGTGAGACAAAATTATTTTTAAAAATTTGTAAGATTGTATTTTTAGGTGGTTCATTAATTGAGCATGGTGGACAAAATCCTTTAGAGGCTGCAAGGATAGGTTGTAAAGTTATTCATGGTCCTAATATTTCTAACTTTTTGGAGGTTTATAATTTATTAAATAAAAATAACATTTCGTCAAAAATTAAAACCATAAAACAAGCTAGAAGTATAATTCAAAAAAATTTAGGCATTAAATTTAGTTCTAAAAAAATTATAAAAAAATTAAACTCTATCGGAAATGAAGTATTGTTTAAAAATCAAAAAGAAATTAACAAATATATATAAATGAAATTGAAAAAACCAAAATTTTGGGATAATCCAAAATTTTCCTTTTGGATTATTTTATTATTTCCATTTTCAATATTATTTTTATTATTTTCCTATATTAAAAAATTACAATTACCTAAAAAATTTCCAGTACCAATTATATGTGTGGGTAATATTTATTTGGGTGGAACTGGTAAAACACCTTTGGTATTAGAAATTTTTAAAATTACTAAGTTATTAGGAAAAAATCCTGCATTCATTAAAAAATACTACAATTACCTTGAAGACGAGATAACAATGCTAAAAAAAATAGGAAAAATCTTTGTTTCAAAAAACAGAAAAGATGCCATAGAATCGCTAATAGAAAATAAAAATGATTTAGCTATTCTCGACGATGGTTTTCAAGATTTCGCTATAAATAAAAATTTATCAATTGTTTGTTTCAATCAAAGGCAATGGATTGGAAATGGCTTTGTAATACCCTCTGGTCCCTTAAGAGAGAAACTTTCAGCTATAAAGAGAGCAGATTGCATTATTATAAATGGACAAAAAGATATTAAAATTGAAAATGAAATTTATAAAGAAAAAAAAAATATAGAAATCTACTACTTAAAATATAAGCCTTTAGATATTAGTAAATTTAAAAATAAAACAATAATAGCTTTCGCTGGAATAGGAAATCCAGAAAACTTTTTTGATTTACTGAGAGAAAACAATTTTCTATTAAAAGAAGTGTTTTATTATCCTGACCATCATAATTTTTTAAAAACAGAGCTAGACATTTTAATAAATAAGGCAAAAGTTAATAATGCAATTCTACTAACTACAGAAAAAGATTATTCTAGAATTGATGACAATTATAAAAAAAATATTGAATTTTTAAAAATTGAATTAGAGATTGAAAATAAGAATAATTTTATAGAATTGATAAAAAAAAGTATATGAAAATTATAAAATATTTTTTTGAGTTTATAAGTATAATTTCTTTATTTTGTATTTTTAAAATAATAGGACTTAAAAATGCATCTAACTTTGGAAGCATCCTGGGAAAAATTATTGGACCTTTTTTTAGAAAAAAAAGTACTATTAAAAAAAATATTAAAATTGGATTAGGTAATATTGATCAAAAAAAAGAGGGAGAGATCATAAATGGAATGTGGTCAAATATTGGGAGAACTTTTGGAGAGTATATTTTTTTAAAAAATTTTAAACTAAATACAACCGGATTTAATCATATGAAAATTACTGGAATTGAATATTTAGATGAAATAAAAAAATCTAATAAACCAGTAGTTTTTTTTTCGGGTCACTTTGCAAATTTTGAACTTATGGCTATGGAACTAAACAAATTTGAGATTAAACTTGCAACAATTTACAGACCGTTAAATAATTTTTTTTTAAATCCTCTCATGGAATATCTAAGAATAAAATACATTTGCCCTATGCAAATTCCAAAGGGTCTGACGGGTTCTAGAGAAATAGTAAAAAAAATCAAAGATGGATATAGTATTGCTCTAATGGTAGACCAACGTGTTAGTGAAGGACCAAGAATATCTTTTTTTAATAAAGAAGCACATACCACCACTATTCCCGTACAAATAGCTCTTAAATATAATTGCAAACTAGTCCCAATATATATTGAAAGAAAAAATGGAATTAATTTTGAAATGATTATTCATAAACCATATGAAATAACTAAAACTGGAGTACATGAAGAAGACTTAAAAAACAATTCTTTAACAATTAATCAAAATATTGAAAAAATGATTATCAAAAACCCAACTCAATGGATTTGGACTCATGATCGTTGGAAATAATTTAACTCTTTTTGATTAATTCTTCTCTCTTCTTTTCCACTTCTACATAAGAGGAGTAAGCTTCTTGTAATTCTACATTCCAATACGTAAGTTTATCTAAATAAATTTTCTTACCTGATACTGCACAAATTACATGATCTCCTTCTTTTATTATTTTGAAATTATTTGGCAGATATTTTATTGTGGCTAATTTATTTTTCATTATATAGAAAGACAATTATATATGATTATAAGCGTTATAGGAAGTGGTGGAAGAGAACATGCAATCTGCAAAAAAATATCTGAGTCTCCACAAGTAAGTAAAATTTATTGTATACCAGGAAATGCTGGGACAAGTGAAATAGCTGAAAATATTGAAATTGATATAAATAATTTTGATGAGATTAAGAATTTTTTAATAAAATCAAAAATAGATTTAGTTGTAGTTGGTCCAGAAAAACCTTTGGTTAATGGAATAGTGGATTTTCTAGAAAAAGAAAAAATTAAAGTATTTGGCCCAAAAAAAATTCCTTCTCAACTTGAAGGATCAAAAATTTTTACAAAGAAAATTTGTAAAAAATATAACATTCCTACAGCAAATTTTGGTATTTTTGAAAATACTGAAGATGCAATCAAATTTTTAAAATCTAGTAATTTTCCAATTGTGGTTAAAGCTGATGGATTAGCTTCAGGTAAAGGGGTTTACATATGTGAAAATTCACATGCCGCAAATGAAGCTGTAAAAGAAATATTTGGTGGAAAATTTGGTGAAGCAAAAAATATTTTAATTGAAGAATTTTTAAAAGGTAATGAAATGAGTTTTTTCGTAATATGTGATGGAAAGAACTTTCAAAAATTTCAAACTGCTCAGGATCACAAAAGAGTATTCGAGGGAGACAAAGGAAAGAATACAGGTGGCATGGGTGCTTATTCGCCCTCTGGATTAATTAATTTTAATTTAGAAAAAAAAATAATTGATAAAATTATTAAACCTACCCTAAAAGCGATTGAGGATTTAGATGAAAATTATAAAGGTTTTTTATACGCAGGTTTAATGATTAAAAATGATGAACCTTATCTTATTGAATATAATGTAAGAATGGGTGACCCGGAATGTCAAACTATATTGCCATTATTAAAAACTGATTTTTTTGAAGTTATTAATTCGTGCTGTGATGAAAAACTAGATAATTTAAAAATTGAGTGGAAAGATAAAAAAAGCTTATGCGTTGTAGTATGCTCTAAAGGATATCCAGAAAAGTTTCAAAATAACATCAAAATAAATAATTTAAAAAAACTAAATCTAGATAAAAATGATTATATTTTCCATGCAGGAACAAGAAAAAATAATAGTGATATTTTTTCTAATGGAGGAAGAGTATTAAACTTTGTGACTATTTCTTCAAGTTATAAAGAATCAAGAGAGAAAGTTTTAAAATTAATTAATAGTTTAAATTGGTCTAACAGTTTTTTTAGAAAAGATATTGGATTTAAAGTCATAGATAAATGAGAATTATTGCTGGTGATTATAAAGGTAAAAAAATATTTGAACCTCTAGATAAAGAAACAAGACCTTTAAAAGATTTAACTAAAGAGTCTATTTTTAATATTCTTGAACATTCTAAAAGTGTGAATGTTCCTATAAAAAAATCTAATATCCTAGACATATTTTCTGGAACTGGATCTTTTGGATTAGAATGTATATCTAGGGGGGCCTTAAAAGTTTATTTTATTGAAAAATATAAGTTCTCAATAAAAATATTGAAAAAAAATATTGAAAAACTTAATTGTGAAAAGAAAGTAAAGTTATTTTCTGAAGATGTATTTAATTTAAAAAAAATTAAAGAAATCAAAGAAAATAAATTTAATTTAATTTTTTTAGACCCCCCTTATAAAGAAAAAAATATAAACTTACTTTTAGATGAGATTAGAAAAATGAAAATTTTAATTGATGAAGGGATTATAATTTTACATAGGCATAAAAAGTCAAATGATAATTTTGAAAGTAAATTTAAAATTTTGAGAACAGAAAATTATGGAATATCAAAGATAATTTTTGGTAAATTTATTTAAATTAAAATCTTTTTTGTTTCTTTTTTTATAAGTTCTACAGATGGTTGATCAAAAGGATTAACTTTTAAAGCCTTTCCTAACAAAATTGTTTCTAAAATAAAAAAGCAAAATAATTCACCTAGTGTTTGCTCATTTTTTTTTTTTACAACAAAAC
>Ga0209089_10004492_pt1 | contig 11632 bp, 10 predicted proteins | sample ArcticOcean_MG_C_FD_187431 | JGI IMG/M metagenome (GOLD analysis project Ga0209089, IMG submission 187431) | Marine microbial communities from western Arctic Ocean - ArcticOcean_MG_CB2_150 (SPAdes) (version 2) | ecosystem: Environmental > Aquatic > Marine > Oceanic | place: Arctic Ocean: Canada...
CGGGCTATGACCTTTTCTTGGCATTTCTGCCTCCCTTCAATTTGTCCATTATCTGATCTTTCAGATGGACACGTTTGAGGGGGGCAGGTCAAGTCGATGTTTCTTGCCGATTCAATGCCAAATTTCGAGATCGAGCGCTTAGTTCTGACAGATCATTAAACGCTTGGTCAAGTTTGCGATATGCTCATTCTATTGATGTTGATGATGCCATTAGTGCAGTTGAATTGCAGTGTTGGTAGTGGGTGCTGCCGATTACGTAAGAGGAAAATACTATGTCGAAAGTTAACGCCGATAGACAACAAGAGTGGCTTGAGTTCGAGATTTCTCTCGGTGAAATAATTGGAAAATTGTTAGATGAGGATGAGTCCGAGGGGATTGCCGAGCGCATCGGAAGTTTGGTTGAAGAAAAACGCGAAGAAATTCACCGTCATTTGGCCGAGCGCATCGACCTGGCACTATCGGACGAAGTGGCAAGGCTTGTTGGGGGTGATACGAAAAAAAGTGTTCGGCGGTTCGATGAACGATATTTCCGGATGCGGTTGCAGCTTGACGTAATTCTAACTTCGGCCGGGGTCGATGGTCGCCCGATGAGACGAAACGAATCGATGGAAGATCTGTTTAGCCGCGGTGAATCACAATCAAGGGTGCCGAATGATGCCATCGGCGCTGGAAATAGCACATCGAACGATGGTCGCCCGAATCCGTTGAATCCAAAGGATTCTGGTCCAAGGGCATTGGCGAGTAGCCGTAGCAATAAAATGAATCCCAACAACTCGTCGTACCGATCGACAAGAAGCGGTGATCGGTAGTCGAAGCTGGCTGAAGACTGAATACGCCTCGGATCTGATAGAACCGATATGATCAACAGCGTAGTTATCTCTAAGACTTCACTTGGTAAAGGGGCAGAATGCAACGTTCACTGACATACATCGCTTGGGCTCTCTCGTTGGCCGGGGCGCTGATGGCTACGTACTTGCTGCTTTTCACGTTCACCAATCGATCCGAGAGTACAAACTACGCTGAACTTCAAGTTTTCTGGATTATGGATGTCGTATTCTTCTTGGGTGCGATCACTGCTATAAAGTTGAAGAATCAGGAATAGCCGTATTCAGCACAACACCGCGGTTCTGTCAGAACCGCGGTGTTGTGCTGAATATATCCGATATTGAAGCAGCCGGAATCAAGACCGTTCGACAGTACGATGTGACCGATCTGCGATCCAATGAATGTGCTTGGCGCCCAGTAGATTCGCACCGGCAAGGATACCCACTGCGTTGCCGTCCCACTCAGGCACTAGGAACATTGGCTGAGTCTAGAAGCCCTCGCAACTCGTCCAGAAGGTGATCGGGCGGTCTGACGGATGGAGGACGTGGAGGGCCGACTCGCAAGCCTACTGCCTCCATGGCCGCCTTTATGAACGGTCCCTCTCCCCCCGTAATCTCGACAACTTTGTTGCGCCATAGGTTCCACTTCCACTTGAACGAAGCCAGCTTAGCTTTGGCCGCAGGGTAATCACCTTGTTCAAGTAATTGCCATATCTCAAGCGGGTACTCAGGCCAAAAGCCGCTCAGATGGGTGATAAATCCACGAGCCCCCAGAAGGTGACTCGACGTTTGCTCGCCGGAGTTGTCGATCATTACCAGCGTGTCCGATAGCGCCAGCAGTGTCTGTCTATAGTGTTCAGGGTTGGATGAAGACCACTTCAGCGAGCGGACAGATTCGATATCTGAAAGGCGCTTGAGGAGGTCAAGGCTCATAGTGAGACCTTCCCACCAGGTGTGGTAGATCATCAGCGATACGTCCGATTCCTTCGCAACCAACTCGAATAGGCGAAGTACATCTCCCTCAGTAGGGGTGTAGTAGTAAGTCGGCCCCAGCTGTGCACCATCGAGCCCGATTTCAGAAGCGTGACGTGCTAGTTCGACGATAACCCGCGCATCAGTGTGCTGGATGCTCGACAACACCGCTACTTCGCCCCTTGCTGCCTCAACTGCTGTACTCATGACAAGCTTTCGCTCTTCTACGTTGAGCGTTGGGTGTTCCCCGCCCGCGCCTCCTACCAACAAGGATCCTTGACCTGTGCGAACTCCACGGTCGATCATGAATCGTATGTTGTTATGTAGGGCTTCTAGGTCGAGGGCGTAATCCTCGGTGAAGGGTGTGGCCACGGCCACCATAGGTCCGCAAAGCCAGTCGCGTATTTGATCGGGTTTCACAATTTCTCTCCTAATGATTACGGTGATTTCATCCGAAATTCCTGAGCGTTTCCGGTGGCCCAAGAACAGCGAAGGCCAAGATCGTCAGTCCGAGGAACAAAGTAAAGACCCAGGTGAGTTCTGACAGAACCCCTAGAGTTCGACCGTTCGCCCTTCATCCGATGATTGTCGGATAGCGTCAAGCAAAACATGCAGTTCAACAGCAGTGTCGAAATCTGGATAACTGATGTTTTCGCCCTGAATTCCCTTTCCGAACTGGTGGTACATCTGCCCGACGTTGAACGCCGGGCCGTTGGGGGTTTCTTCACTGACGTAAGTGTGGTGAGCGGGGATGTTAATCTCGGTCAAATCATCGCTACCCTGCGCACCTTCTAGTTTTACTGAGCCTACATTTGTGGAACCACCCGAAGTTGCCCTCAGTGTTCCATTTCGTCCAAAAATCTCCATTGTCAGTCCGTTGCCAGCAAACGGAATGCTTGCGACATAAACGGACGCCACGGCACCGTTTTCAAGAATCCCATTGACGAGGATATTGTCTGGAGATGAGACGTCGACCATCTCGTCGGTATCAGTCTCATGCCATTGAGATACCTGAGTCGTGAGTTTTGCCGAAACCTGTTTGAAGTCACCGGCGACGAACCGAAGCGCGTCGATCGCGTGCCCTGCGGAAATCGTTAAGGTGTTTGCACCAAGTTCTACGTCGCGCTGCCAAGTTCGACCGGAATCTCTCGTCAAGGCGCCTGAACCGATTTGTCGAAGTGAGCAAGAAAGGATCTCACCCACGTAACCAGAGTCGATTAATTCTTTCATGTGCATTACGGCAGGGGCGGCTCTCGACTGTAATCCCACGATTGTGCGCACGCCCTTCGCTCTAGCCAATTCAGCGAGTTCACGAGCCTCCTCAGTGGTACGACCCAGCGGCCATTCAGTGAACACGTGCTTACCCGCATTGATCGCATCCTTGGTTATTTCATAGTGGGCAGGCACTCGTAATACGACGGAGACTGCGTCTATTTCTGGGTGTGGGAGCATTACTTTGTAATCATCGAACGCCATCTTCGCACCGTACTGACGTGCCGATTCGTTAGCAGTCTCCATACGAGTTGTACAGGCTGCCGTTAACTCGAATCCTACCGATGCCGGGACTGCTGGTAAATGAGCCCGATGTGCCCAACCGACGGTGGGGCTCGCGCCGATAATTCCAAGTCGTATTCGATCAGCCATTTTCGAGGTCTTCTTTCGTAAATGGACTAGTGCCATCTTCGGTGAGCCGACTAGTGGTGAACCCACTGTCGAAAGTTGTTTGCAAGTTCTCGACCGTTCTTCCGCGGCATTCTACTCGCAGGCTCAATATCACGACCGTCAGGAATCCGAATTACCTCAGAATAGACGCAAAAAGTCGAACAACACCCCGCATGAGCGTATTCTCTGAGTGCTGACATAACCTTTTTTGACTCAATCAACAGCGAACAAACATTGGAGAAAATATCGATGGTAGAACTGCGACCAAATCGGACTAAAGAGAAACTTGCGGCTGGCAAAATCGTCACGTGTTTGGCTGGGGTGGATACGCCGTATCTCGTGGACTTTGTCGGACAGATAGGAGTTGATGCAGTTTGGTTGGAAGCTGAGCACGGCCCCGTAAGTTTCGAGGATGTAGGCAATTTGTCTCGCGCTGCCGATCTATGGGGCATGACCCCCATCGTTCGAGTGGGGAGCACTGACTACAGCACGATTTACCGGACTCTGGATATGGGAGCCGTGGGAATCGTTGTGCCGCACGTTGATACGGTAGAAGATGCTCGAGCTGTCGTTGAGGCTACGAAATACGCGCCGATCGGCCGCAGAGGTATGTACCAACCTCGCCAGTCGTTCGGTGTGGCCGATTACCTCGCCAAAGCCAATGATCAGTCAATGTCGGTCGTCCTGATCGAAGATATTCAGGCGGTCAATAACCTTGATGAAATTCTCGCTGTAGATCACATCGACGTCTACCATGTCGCTCCAAGCGATTTAGCGCAATCCATGGGATACATCGGCGATGATGAACACCCTGACGTGCAGCGGGTAATAGATGAATCCATCTCAAAAATCATTGCTGCAGGTAGAACTGCCGGAACGACGGTATCTGCTGAAAACGTCGGTAAATTTAGAGATCGAGGCGTCAAGTTCTTCTACACAAGTTTGAACGGCTGGATCATGTCGGGCGGTAAAGAGTTTTTTAGTGCCCTACACGGCTAGCGACAGATGGAAGATCTTCACAGACAAGTGTTCGACTCTATTGACCGAGTTGTCTGTGAAGATATAGGGATCGATCATGTTTTCAGGTCGGCCAAATACCCGAATGAGCGTGGAGTTCTGGCAGAACCCGAAGTATCCGCTCACACACCTATAACTCCACCCGATTCACAACCTTATCCGGATCCAGTGAATAACCAAATCCAGGACCCTTAGGTAACTCGTAGTATCCGTTTACCGGCTCGTAAAAATCTGAATAGAAATGCTGGCTGTTCGGGTTGATCCTCACGCCCCACTCGCCCAGCGGACAGTTCCGTTCCTGCTGTGCGAAAAGAATATTCAAGGCGTTGCGACACGACTCGTTGCCGTGCGGAACCACCACCACCCCGTACGTCGAGCAAATCGCCATGATCTTCTGCATCTCGCTCACGCCACCCGCCCAAATCGGATCCGGCTGAACGATCGTCGGCGCCCCGCTTTCTACGATTCGGCGAATGTCCCAGCGGGTGTAAAAATGCTCACCAAACGCAATCGGGATCGAAGTCGAATCCGCCAACCGTCTGTGCGAATCTAGATCGTCAAAATTCATCGGCTCTTCGAGCCAAGCCGGACTAAACTCCTCCAGCCGGCGCGCCAGCTCCATCGTCCACAGAATCGAGTTAGGTCGATTGTTCGAAAGCAGGCAGTCGATCATGATCTGAACGTCCGGACCCACCGCATCCCGCACCGATCTGATCAAAGCAACGTTCTGCTTCAACCCCTCTTCTCCCAACGTCCCGTTCGCCGGTATGTACCACTTGAGCGCCGTAAAACCCTTTTCTACATATTCGACCGAAGCCTCCGCCGCTGCTCCCGGATCCGTGTTGAATCCGAGCATCCCAGCGTAGGCCCGAATACGATCCCGGGTCGGACCTCCCAGAAGCTCGTAGACGGGGGCGTTTCGAATTTTCCCTACAAGATCCCACAACGCCAGATCGAGCACTGCGATCACTGGCATTCGCTGGCGCAGATCGACCGACGACCAGAGTTTCTCCCAGATCTTTTCGGTGTGAAGTGGATTCTCACCAATCAACATCTCGCCGGCAGGTCCGATGTCGCCCTCGGTGCCGTGCGATACAAACTGAAGACCCGATAAACCTTCGTCGGTTTCGATCTCCACAAATGTCTCGAGGTAAGGACGAGGCGCCCGGGCTGGCCGATCGGGTCTCGTGCTGTAAAAAACAGCCAACTCGTCCTGCATCCGACCCTCAAGCTGAAACACACGAACATTTGTTATTTTCATAATGTCCGCATCCTAACCAACAAACCACCCACTCGCACACCAGCCTGCAGTACACGCGCCTAGTTCTGTCAGAACTCAGCGCTCAACCTCGTTTTTGCCATTAAGTCAGCACAAAAGGTTGACTTGTTGAGAACGGAAATGAATATCAGACGGACTTGCTTGGCATCAAATTGCCCTAGTGCACTGAGTTCCGACAGATCCATGAACGGTTCACTACCTGTAATAGAGGGCATTTAACGCAACTCCCGGCCTGACTCGGACTCCACCGGAATCATATGCGAAATTTGCCAGTCTCGTGAAATCGCCAGCACTGTCATGTTGTTTACAGTTGGTGATTACTCGATAGTACAGGGCAGAAGCCGTTGAGCTTGACGACTGACAGAACCCATCAGACACCTTATGTATAATGCGGTCGACGATAGCCTAAATACAACACGGCCACCCATTCTCGAATCGATTCCACCTTAGCGAGAGGTAGATTTTGCCCGTGAACATCAAATTAGGAACTGCTCCCGACTCCTGGGGGGTCTGGTTTGCGGACGATCCCAAACAGATTCCCTGGCAGAGGTTTCTCGACGAGGTAGTGGAAGCCGGTTACAAAAGGATCGAGCTTGGCCCCTACGGCTATTTGCCCACGGATCTTGACAAGCTCAGCTCTGAGCTTGATAAGCGGAACTTGGAGGTGTCAGGGACGTTTCTCTTCGCGCACCTTGAAGAGCCGGAAGCATGGCCAGGATTGGAAAGGGATCTGATGGGCGTCGGCGAGTTGCTTGCGGGGCTGGATGCGAAGTTTCTCATTTTGATCGATGATCTTCACACCGATTGGTTCACCGGCGAACGCATTAAGCCGGAACGGCTAGACGGAGACGCGTGGAAGCGTTTGATCGAGACGACGCAAAGAGTTGCTAGGATCGCGCGGGAAAAGTTTGACCTCAGGCTGGCGTTTCATTCCAGTCCCGATTCACATGTTGCGTTCGAAGATCAAATCGAGAAGCTGCTGGAGGACACCGATCCTGAGCTCGTATCTCTCGCCCAAGACGTCGGTCATCTGGCCTACCGCGGCGTGGATCCTGTCCAGTTTGTACGCAAACACCAAGATCGGATCCCGTATCTTCACATCAAGAATGTCGATGCGGTGCTGCAGAAAAAAGTCCAGGCTCAGGAGATTCCGTTTATCCAGGCGGTGGAGATGGGAATGTTCTGCGAACTTTCACGCGGCGTAGTCGACTACGTCGCATTTCGCGATCTGCTGGAGGAGATCCAGTTTGACGGTTGGGCGATTGTCGAGCAGGATATGTATCCGGCGCCGTTTGACAAACCGTTGCCGATCGCAAAACGCAATCGTGAATACTTGCGTAGGATTGGATTCGGCTAACCTGACCGATCTCACAGTTTTACAAGGAATTGATTCTTGATGGAAAATGCGAACAAGCTCAGAGAGAAGCTGAAGAGCGGGCAGATCCCGCTCGGTTGCGGCGTGAGTTTCACTGATCCCACTGTCTCCGAATTGTTCTCCTATGTTTTGGATTTTGTTTGGATCGACATGGAACACAACGCCATGTCGCTGGAGACGGTTCAAGCCCACATCATGGCGACGAAGGGGAGTGATGCGGCGGCGCTGGTCCGAGTGCCGTGGAATGATCCCGTGTTAATCAAGCCCGTCCTAGACATGGGTGCGGATGGAATCATCGCTCCGTTCGTTCGGACCGTGGAAGACGTTGAGCTTGCTGTCGCAGCATGCCGCTACCCGCCAGACGGAGAACGTGGATTCGGACCGCGGCGGCCCATTCAATATGGGCGCATTGCCGACGCCGATTACTGGCGACGGGCCAATGAAGAGATCATCGTAATTGTGCAGATTGAACACATCGATGCTGTAAATGCGATAGATGAGATTATCAAGGTTCCAGGATTGACGGGCATAGTAATTGGAGCCAACGATCTTGCGGGTTCCATGGGTCACATGGGGAATCCGCAACACCCCGAAGTGCAGAGTGCGATCGAGACCGTGGTGAGGACAGCACGCCAGGGAGGTGTTTACCCTGGGATCGGCCTGGCAGATGACCCCGAAGCGCTTATGGCCTGGGTCAGCAAAGGCATCCAGTGGGTGCAAGTCGGGGTGGACTGGGCACATCTAGCGCGGGCGATCGACACCTCGGTTGGCCGTTTGAGAGAGCATATTACTCAGCAGCAAAATCCATAAAGCCGGGATTCTATAAGTAGGAATCGTAATGCGTCTTGAACCCATCCGAAAGCGCTGCGGTCATTCACCGTTGTCTATAACCGACCCATGCGCCAACTAAAAGTCCTGTTTTTGCCACATCCGCTAGACGAGGTCAACGTAGCCTGGGGTCGTGATTTGCTCGCGACCATCGAAGGCCGTCACGACCTCCACGTGTTCGATCGCAATCTGCCTGCTGAACCGCAGTTTAAGGATGTGGAGGCGATCGTAGACGTGGGTGGCAACATCAGCGCCGAGTTGATCGATGTAGCAAAAAGTGCGGGAGTCAAATATCTCCAGGCGCAGACGAACGGATTAGATCACGTCGAGGTCAAAAAAATCCGGGAGTCCGGCATGTTGCTGGCACATTGCCCGGGCGAACTCAGCAGCGTGGCACTGGCCGAAGGTGCCATGATGTTTATTCTCATGCTGGCCCATCGTCATGGCGACGCCCAACGCAACTTTGCGGCCGGAAAAGTTTTCTTCCCTATGGGAATGGAGTTGGTCGATCGCAGGTTGGGTATCGTAGGTTTTGGCGCGAGTGGTCAGCAATTGGCCCGCCGCGCCAAAGCGTTTGGCATGCGAATCCTGGCAGTAGACATCCGTCCCATCGAACCAGAAGTGCTGGACGAAATCCAACCCGAAATTCTGGGCGGACAAGACGCCCTAGACCGACTCATGGTCGAGAGTGATTTTATCTCGGTACATCTGCATTTAACGGCAAAAACCCGACACATCATCGATGAACGACGCATCAAGCTGATGAAGCCGACGGCTTGCATTATCAACGTAGCGCGTGGCGATCTGATCGACGAAGAAGCGTTGTACCGGGCGTTGTTGGACGAACGCATCGGCGGTGCGGGACTTGACGCATTCGTACAGGAACCTCCCGATCCGACTCGGCCGGTTTACCAGCTGCCCAACGTGTGCGTAACGCCTCACACCGTGGGTTCTACAGATGGCACATCCCGCAAGCGTGCATTATTCGCCGCTGAAAATCTGGATCGTTACGCTCGCGGAGAAACTGTGTTGGCGCGCGTCTTTTAGTTCGCTTGGAATTCGATACCAGCAGGGAAGAAGCAGGCGCTCCAAGCAAATCTCGGGCTACCGAAATTTCAACTCGATCCTACCGTCACGCCATATGTGAGCGCTCTCCAGGATCGTCTGCAATATCGCCTTCGCCTTTCGAACCTCTAGCTCCTCAAACGATTTCAGGAACGAGCCGATCTGATCGGGTAGGGCAGAAGCACTTTCTTTCGCGGCCTCCGCGCTTGTCAGCGTCTCTCGTAATTCAGCCAATCGAATCTCAGTTTTGGCGCGCTCATCACGACGCTGTACGTTGGCTGCCCCAAACTCCTCTTCGTTCAGAAGACCCTTCTAGACCATCAAGTCTCCGCCGCTGATGTCGAATCCCTGTCCGGTGATGTATGCGGCTCGGTCGGATGCTAGAAAGGCGACTAGTTCGGCTGCTTCAGACGGTTGGCCAAGCCGTTGAATCGGGAAGCTGTCTGCATAGCGTTTCAGCCGGGCTTCGTCGACTTCTAGTCGGGCCATCTCAGTGTCGATTAGTCCGGGACAGACTGCGTTCACTGTAATGCCGTGCGTTGCTTCTTCCATGGCCATGTGGCGTGTCAGTCCCAGCACGGCATGCTTCGACGCCGTGTAGTGGGCTCCGCCGAGTGTGCTGGTTGTTTTCCCGGCAGTTGAAGAGAAATTGACGATGCGACCCCACCCGGACTGGCGCATCGATTTTAGAACGGCCTTCGAGGGTAAGAAGGTTCCCTTCAAATTTACGTTCAGAACCAGATTCCACTCGTCCTCATCCATATCTATTACTGCGGTGCGGCGAAGAATTCCAGCGGCATTTACGAGGATGTTGATGGGGCCAAATTTATCTGAAGCCTGATTGATTAGGGATTCAACGAATGCTGAGTCGGAAATATCGCCAGCGACAGGGATCGCTTTTTCGCCCGCAGCGATAATCGAATCGGCTGTGCTGGTTGCAGTATCTAGTGCGAGATCATTCACTACTACGGAGGCACCTGCGTTCGCCAGTCTTACAGCGACGGCGCGACCCATCCCCCGGCCTGCTCCGGTCACGATGGCGGTTCGGCCGGCCAGTTCATCTGGTATTGCTTCGGGGATATTAGGTCCAGATAAGTTCATCTTGTTGCTCCCAGTGTGACGCGATCTTACGCGATCACATTCATGCTTCGGCCCACTTTAGTAAAGGCGCTGATGGCGAGATCAATTTGCTCGGTTGTATGTGCTGCCGATAGCTGGGTTCTGATTCGTGCTTTGCCCATGGGTACTACAGGGTAGGAGAACCCGACGACGTAAATGCCTTCTTTCAGAAGTCGTTCTGCCATTTCACCGGCGACAGAGGCGTCGCCGAGCATGACGGGAACGATGGGGTGATCGCCCGGCACCAGATCGAATCCGGCTGAGGCCATCCCGGCACGGAATCGTTGGCTGTTCTCTTTTAGTTTTGTGCGGAGATTATTGCTCGATTCAAGAGTGTTTAGCACGCTAATAGAAGTAGCGGCGATAACCGGCGCTAGCGTGTTCGAGAACAGATAGGGTCGTGAGCGCTGGCGGAGCATTTCCACGATCTCTTTTCGGCCTGACGTGTATCCGCCCGAAGCGCCGCCCAGTGCCTTGCCAAGTGTTCCGGTGACGATATCCACACGGTCCATTTGACCGGCTAGTTCTGGCGTTCCCCGTCCGTGCTCGCCTATGAAGCCAACCGCGTGCGAATCGTCGACCATGACGAGGGCGTTGTACTTATCTGCCAGATCACAGATCGCCTTCAAGTTGGCGTAACTTCCGTCCATCGAGAACACTCCGTCGGTTGCGATTAATCGACGGCGCGCACTTTGTGCTTCGATGAGTTTCGATTCGAGGTCTGCCATATCGTTGTTGGCGTAGCGATATCGATCGGCCTTGCAGAGTCGAATTCCGTCGATGATTGACGCGTGATTGAGGGCGTCGCTGATTACGGCGTCACCGGAATCTAGAATAGTTTCAAACAGGCCGGTGTTCGCGTCAAAGCAGGAAGAGTAAAGGATCGTGTCTTCAGTGCTGAGAAAGCTGGTGAGGCGTGATTCGAGTTCAGCGTGCACATCTTGTGTGCCACAGATGAAGCGTACCGACGACATGCCGAATCCGTGTTCGGTGAGTGCCTCTCGTGCTGCCTCGATCACGTCGGGATCGCCTGAGAGCCCGAGGTAGTTATTTGCGCAAAGGTTGATCGCCTCCGAGCCGTCTTGCATGCGTATCACTGTGCCCTGGCGTGAGGTGATTATGCGTTCTGCCTTGTAGAGCCCGGCTGCACGAATTTCCGTGATTTCTTGATCGAGTTGACTGAGAAAGTTCGGATCGATAACTACACCTGCCTTGCTGAATTTGAGGTTGGATTCTACTTGATAAGACGCGTGGTGTTCGATGCATATGTTGGGCGTTGAATTGATGGCGTTCCACGGGTGTGCTGTGGTTTCAGTTTTGGTGGATTTGTTTTGACAGCAAGAACCGGGTGGTTGTGTGCTGATGGAAACGAATACGGCGGTCTTTCGATCGACCAGGCCAGGAAACTGAAGAAGCTGGAACTGGAGAACGCAAGGCTCAAGCGAGCTGTTGCCGATCTCACACTGGACAAGCTGATCCTGAAAGAAGCGG
>Ga0209089_10004494_pt1 | contig 11631 bp, 8 predicted proteins | sample ArcticOcean_MG_C_FD_187431 | JGI IMG/M metagenome (GOLD analysis project Ga0209089, IMG submission 187431) | Marine microbial communities from western Arctic Ocean - ArcticOcean_MG_CB2_150 (SPAdes) (version 2) | ecosystem: Environmental > Aquatic > Marine > Oceanic | place: Arctic Ocean: Canada...
GTTTGGATCAGCGTCATATGCTTGTAATTTTGGTGCTGCAAAACGACCAAAAACTCCGGCTCCACCCATTGCAGATCTTCCTGTTACTGATTTTCCAAATGCCATCCCACCTTCATTAGAGCTTCTCATGTCCATCCCAGCAGGCGTCATTTTTAAATATGAATTTTCTGACTGGTATAATAAGAAGCCTGCTTGCGAAATTTGTATTCTTGGCTGGTCTTGAACTAATCTGAAATTATCGAAACTTAATTCTGTATAGGGATATTTTGCACTTTCTGGTTTAACATTTTCAGCACTTCCCGTAACTGGTTCAGGAAGAATGCCTGCATCTTTCATATACTTGTATACAGGATCTAATTTTAATTCTTCATACAGATCTTCTGATGTTTTAAATTCTATATCTGAATTTATTGAACCAGATAATACTATCCTTAACTTATGTGTATTTTCAGGTAGCTGATTTGATGATTTTACTGATGTGTATCTAGTTGCTAAATCGTATGCACCGAATCCATCAGACCCGGTCGATTCTGGTATAAATTGCTTCCACTCACTAGTGCCTGTTGCCCAGTAATCAACTTTATATTTTTGTGATTCTAGACCCCTATCATATCCAGCGCCTGCTAATGAGTGTGACATTTTACCAACAAATGCAAATGAAATAACATTTCCAGCGACCCAAGTATTTGTACCTTGACTGCTAGCACTCACTTCTTGTATTAGTGTATACTGATTTTCATCAATATTAGATACTTTAGCTGCTGCATATGAAGCAGAAACAATAGCATTACTTGAACTAAGTGCAGCAATAGGTGCTAAATATCCGGGACGTACTACATCAAAAGTATAGTCTCCTACAAGTGCTTTATTAAATTGTGTAAAGCTGTCCCCTGTCCTCTTTGTTATAGAATGAGAAACAGGTCCAATAGCACTAAATGACCAACTTGTAACTGTTAATGGTGAAGCTGAAGTTCCTATATGATAGCCATCTGTTTCTTGTCCTGATTGAATTGCTTCAAAACTATCATTCTTTGCTTCATCAGTTGCTGCACCTATTTCGTATAGTGACCCTGAAACAATTGAGACAACATCATTTTGATATTGATCTCGTATAACAAATCCTGGCCCACCAGATCCATCAGATTGTGTCAGCCTATCCGCAAATATTTGAACATCTTTATTGGCAGATTCTATTGATGCGGTTGTCATTGACCATCCGCCAATAGTTCCTCCTGATGCTGTTATTTCACCAGCAGTTGAAACAAAGAAATTAGATGAAGATATTTCTCCACCGTCTAATTTAATAATTGGAACATTATTTGTGCCACCCGTAGCATGTAAAAGTAGCTCTCTAGAACTTCCTAATGACATTGAAGCCTCTGGGCTAGACAATGTGAATCCGGATGCTGAAATATTTAGATCAGTAACATCTATTTCTATGTCTGATCCTGCCAATGTAAAGGCATCGTTAACAAATGAAAGATAGCTACTTGGATCACCTAGTCTAAACTCTCCAGATGATGACATAAACACACCCGTCCCACCAGTCAATGTTGGTGTAGTGCCTAAAGCAACTGTCCCAATAGTAGAATTAATATCAAAATTATCTGTATCTAATATAAATGATGGTGCCGCAATTTCAACACCTGACCCAGATATTTTTGCAGCAGATGCTGTTATTTGACCACTTGATTTTAGTCTTAATTTATTATTTGATGATGCTATCTCTATAGAATCGATATCAAAATTAGCTATTGTTCCTGCAGTATTAGCAGTTATAGTATTTGCTACAATATCACCTGTAATATTTGCCGCAGATGCAGTAATCTGTCCTGCATGCGTCACACTAAATGCCGGTGTCCCACCTGTCCCTGCTGTGAAAGCATGAGCTTGCCCTGCTGGGTGCATTCCGACACCTGTTGATGTCAAGCCTGTACTTGCTACAGTAAAATTAGCTATGTTCCCTGCTGTAGTTGCAGTAATTGTGTTAGCTGTGATATCACCTGTAATATTTGCTTCAGACGCAGTAATCTGTCCTGTCGGTGTAACTTGAAAATCAGACGATGATATAAAAAATGTACCATTTGATGCACCATCTAAAAAGAATGATGTTCCTTGCTTTAATTGTGTTCCGTTAATTTCAAATCCAGCTATTTTGCCTGCTGATGCAGTCATTTCACCTGCTGAAGAGACTTGGAAGTCAGATGATGATATTATATAAGTACCAGCTGGTTCAAGCTTGACAATATTGTTATCATCAACAATGCTAGTTGCTGATATTGTCCATCCTGCTATTCCTCCTCCGATAATATCACCGCCAACTGTAGTACCGCCGGAAACGTAAATATCAGAAGCTGATACATCTCCTTTTGCAGATACATTAAAATTTGAAGCAGATATAAATAAGTCATTATTAGTTGCTGATGCGCTTATGAAAAAAGAATCTGTGTAAAGAGCGTCGTCTGATATACTGAATGCGGCTATTTTTCCGCCAGTAAATAGCACTTTGGAGCCAGTGATATCTCCTGATGCCTTAACATTAAATGGTGCACTACCTGTTGCAGTCAGAGATGTTGCACCGGCAAAAAATCTTGTATCTCCTGTTGAAGATAGACCTGTGTATAGTGGGTCTGTAAAATAGTGTATTGTATTTTGCGCAATATTCCAATCTGCAATTAGCCCCAGTGATGATGTTAAAACGCCCTCTATCTTTGCACCGCTTGCAATCAATGTACCGCTTGATGATACAGCAAAGTCAGTTCCAAATCTTACATAATAACTCCCAGGTGTAAAGTCTATATAGTAACCATCAAGGGGATTGGTGTCCGGGCCAGCATCTGATTTATATAAGGCAGCACCTGTTGCGTCTAAAGTTGCGTTACTTCCACTTATCATTCCGTCTACGATCTTCCAGTCACCAATGTATCCTTCTGTTGCTGTCACAGATCCTGACATAATAACATCACCTGTAGGCGTAAGGTGGAAAGCTGAAGAACTTATTTCTATATTGCCACTTGACCCAGATATAAATTGTGCGTTAGAAGATCCGACAAAAAATGAATCTGCAATAACTTCAAATCTTGATGGACTAGTGCCAAATCTAAAACTACCGGATTCGCCAACTAATTCCAAGCCAACACCAGAATAATCATCACCAGAGTCTGGTAGCACTGAACCACTATATATCATAAATCCAGTATTACTACCAGCTTGACTTGCAGATGTAAATCCTTGATATTTTACTGATCTTATAAAGCCAGATGCTGTTGCCCCTGAGCCACCTGTTTCCGGAATGGTTGAGTTTACACCACCAAATTGTATACCGGCACCGACTGAATCTCCGCCAACATACACAGAGCCACCAATTAAATTATCATTACCCAAGATATTCATATTTTCGCCATCAAACTTTACGCCATCAGGATTGTCAGGTAGTGTAGTGATAACTGTTTGTGATTTATTATTGTTTATATCATAAAATTCAAAAGCAAAATCTAAGTAATCTGGCCTTGTTTGTAATGGAGGCACAGGTGCAATTAGTCTAATATACTCCGGGGAGAAATTTGTATCAGAATTTGGTTTTACAGATATTTCAGATACTGACCAGTACCCGCCGGTAAATCTTAATTGCAAAACTGCTGTTCCATCGGAATCTGGTGTGAATATAGCTTCGTATTGAGGGCTTGCTGTGCCCATAACATTGCCAGCAGAATTATTATGGGTAACCATACCGATAGCTCTTCCGTAACCTTGTCCAGCAAAAATATTATTTTGTGACATACCAAATGCAGATCCGGACATATGTGCTACTGCTTTAATTGTATTTTGTTGCCCACCGGTATTGTCAGCAACTAATTTTATTTTTAGCTTATACTCTGTGTCTGCTATAAAGTCTAGCTTAAATGCATCTTTTAATTGTAGCTTAATCCATTCTTCATTATCATCTGAAGATAAGTCGACATTTGATCCTGACATATAAATTGAATCTGTTAGATACTCACTTGAAGAGTACGTTTGTACAGTAGTTGCAGATTCTACGCCAAACTTTCCACCTGTTGCTGTCCAATACGTTGTTGCTACTGTGTCAGAATTAAAGAACCCTATGCGAGATGTGCCTGTTATTGATAGCGGATCAAGTAATAGCTCTGGTGATTCTACGGGTGTATCTATTATTTTTGACCAGTTACCGAATGGGCCATTATTCTTTACATACCCAGCTATTCTATGTACATCTCCAGAAAAATTTCTTAATTTAGATAATCTAATATCTGCAAATGACTTAAAATTTATACTGCTAGTATCATACTCATGAAATTTTGGCCAATTAACTTTATAACTACTTGGCCCTAATTCTGCTATACGATAAAAGCCGCTCCCTGAATCATAAACTCCGTAAGGCTTCTGTACTTCTATTGTTTTTTTATTAATAACATTCGAAATTCTAGATGTGTATGAAGGTATAACAGTACTGCTTCCTGTAGAGAATGATAAATTTACATTGGGTGAGTCAATTGTAATTGCGCCACCAACCATAGATGAAGAAAAGTCAGCATCAGCTATTGTGACAGTGTATCGCGGGTCTGTTGAGTCGTACTCTTCATAGTTTCCCATTGGACTAAAGCCATAAACTTGGTCTGCATAGGTTTGTACCTCTTGATAGTTATCACCATCAATGGAAAAATTAGATCCCGCTGTATTTTGTACAGGTGTACCAATAATGGTTCCAACAGCTTGTTCATTTGAACCTGTTGTTGATGCTGCAAGAGATACCTGACCTTTAATAATTTCAATAACTTGCAACCTTGGGCGCTTGAAAAATCTTATAGGCCTATCATTTGGTATAGTCTTATTAATTGTAATATTTCTAGTATACTTTACATTGTATGTTCCTCGCCATTGATCAGGTATGTTTTCATCAACTCTATCTGGATCCAGTTCTCCCAAAATTGTAAGTGTTGCAGCACCTGCAGCTGTATCTTTGTATACTTCTATACCGACCCTTACTCCACCACTCTCTGAATAATTGTAAACCGGTTCTATATAAACCGGTATCCCCAAGCTATCTACTAACTCAATTTTTAATATGACGCCATCAAGTAATGCAGGGGATCCCATTATTAACATTGAAGACTTGCCCATTGGCAGCTCAAGTGGTAAATCTGTTATGTTAAAATACTTAGATAACAATCCCTCTTCAGTTATAAATGATTGAATTTCATCTAAATCTTGTAAGAATGCTTTTTTTTGTAGTTTTGCCATAGAATAACTCCGTGTAGATAAATATTTCACAGTGTAGATTGTAATCCAAATATTTAACTAAGTTATATAAAAATTATACTATTCTTATACTTATTTAAAAAGGTGCTATATGAAAAGAGCTAGAATGTGTGTTTATTTAGATGTTGGACTATCTAAATGGATAAAAGATAATGCCATCATTGACTATAGAAGTTTTTCGTCATTCCTCAACAAGCTAATGCTTGACTATAAAGAAGGAATGGAGTTAAATAGTAGTGTTAAAATACTTAAAAGCGAGACTAGAAAATAATCTTGCTATGATTGTTTTCTTGTTTTATCTCTAGTAAAATATCTGTAAAGTCACGCATTGTATCAATATGCGAAATTATAAGAGAAAATTGGTAGATATTTTTTAGATACTGGAATAGTTGATATAAAGAATTAAGATTATCTGAATCCATTGTTCCCCACCCTTCATCAATAGCTATAAAATTGGGCCTTGGGAGGTTCGATATATTAGTCAATGCAATTCTTATAGCTAGACCTGAAATAAATTTTTCCATACCTGATGCCATTTCTAGTGGCCAAGACCTATCATTATCATAAGCAATATAATTATTTATGTTCTTTCCATCCATATCAAATATAATTTGAAATTCTACAATTTGTGATAGTATATTGTTGACTTCTAATTCAACTTTAGCCAAAATTTTAGATATTAAATCATAGCTTACACCATTTTTGTCAACAGCCATGAGATAGTACTTATAGGCTTCATACTTCTCTTCCAGATCCTTGACACGATTAATAATCTGCATTATTTCTTGTTTTTTAGTTTCTAGTGCAGATTTTTTGCCAACGTATTGGTGAATATCATTAACTATTGCTTTTATTTCTGTTTCAACAATCGATTCTGATGTTTTGTTTTCATCTATTTTTATTTGTACTTTATCATTATGCTTAATATCTTTTTGATAGCCCTTGCTTCTTTTAATTTCATTTTTTATAGAATCAATATATGATTCAGCGCCCTTAATGGCATCATTAATATCTCTTAATCTAACTTCGTACTGTGCGCAGTAGTCCTTATTATGCTTTAATTCTCTTGTTAATTCTAAAAATTCGCTATAAGACTTTGGTACGTCCTCGTTAATTTGTATTTTATTTTCTAAGGTCTTTAATTTTGCAACTGTTGATGCTGCTCTTGTTTTGTCCTGTTCTAGATCTTCTTTTGTCTTTATTGCATCTTTAACAAACACATTGTTCATACAATATGAACAGCCAGGATCGTAATCTAAGTTTCCAAGCTTGTCTATTTTATCTAACTTATTTCTTACTTCAATCTTTAAGTTATCTATTGCCCTTTTTGCCTCATCTCTTTGTGATACAACTAGCTCATACTCAACTGTTCTATTTTCAATATCCTTATATTTTTCTGATTTTATTCTGTTAGCGAGGATTTCATCATTTCTTTTTGTTTCGCTTAATTCTTCTTTTGTGCTATTAAGTCTTTTTAGTAATTCTGCTTTTTTTCCTTCCTCTAACTGTTGATTATCTTCTAACTCACTTAAATCCTTAATTGTGGCATCAATAGGCCGCATTGTTCCCATTAAATCTAAAACTTTATTCTTATATTTATCTCGTTCAACTTCTTTCTTACTTTGGGAATCTTCAAGCTTTGTTATTACACCATTTGCCTGATTTAGTTCAGTTTCAATATCACTTATCTGCTGATCATAATCAACATCTAGGAAATTCTTTAACATTGATTGTAAGCCACTAGATTCTTCTTTAGCTAACTTGTATAGTTGGTCAAAGATAGATAAGCCTAAAAATTTTCCTAATATCTCTTTCTTTTCAGTTTGGTTTTGTTCTAGAAATATAGAAGAATTCCCTTGTGCTGAAAAACTGGTCATTATAAAATCATCATATGTACCGATCAATTTCCTGATGTTTTTATTAGTTGAATTTCTTTGATCCCCATTTAATGATACCTTCTTGCCGTCTTCTAATCTGCAAAAATCGACGTCAACACGAGTAGAGCCATGTCTCAAAACTTTACCCTCACGCTTAATTATGTATGTATCATTACCAACATCAAATTCTAGCTCACAACTAAAGTTTGATTTAGAATGATTCATAACATTTTCTGCCTTGTAAGCTCTGGTTGATTTGTCAAATAGACAAAATGTCAGTGCATCTAAAACACTAGACTTACCACTTGCATTTGGGCTGAATAAACCAGCAATCCCATTGCATCTTTCAAAATTAATAACATTGTTCTCGCCGTAAGAAAACATATTACTAAATGCGAACTTTTTTGGCTTCCAGCTAATATTTCTAGAAATTTCTTCCCCTACTATAGAACTACTAAGCTCTTTATTGATTTTCTTTACCTTCTCAATAATTACTTCACTAGCTGTTGTATTGTTTGTTAAGTATTGTTCTATTAATCCATTCTGAACATCGGGATCAAAGACATCGCCGAAATCAACTATAGATGAGTTGCCTGTATCAACCCTGTACTCATCTTCTCGTACTATTGATACCTCTTTGATATTGTGTCTATGTTTGATTATTGTTAGTGCTTTTTTTAAATCAGAGCTAGATGTATTCTTTACTTTAATTCTTAATCTAGCTTTGCTTGGTAAGTCATCGACTTTTGGAACAAGACCGTCCTCTATGTGGAGTGTATAATAGCCGTACTCATTTTCAATTTCTTTATGGGTAAACTTTCTATTCTTAACATCCCAAACGGATACACCGTGACCTTTTAAAGTTTCCCCATGATTTTGTTGTACTAATGATCCACAGTATCTTACAGCTGGCTTTTTTATTTTCCCCGGAGTGTATTCTTGCATTGTTTGCATCTTATGAATATCACCCAGCATAGCTATGTCATAACCATCAAAATCTTTTAGTTTGACAGCACTGGGAAGATAGAACCCTAAGTCAGTTTGTGACTTATCTACAGTTCCATGATATAATAATATTTTAGTATTTGCGTTTATTGTAGCTGGATCTGGCAAATTTGATTCGTCATCTCTAACTTCTAAAACAGCAAAACCAACATCTCCTATATAGTATACTCCCGATTCATTTAAGTAATGCAAGTTTTCGTTTTTGATATTCTCTACTATTGGCTGTAACACATCTAATCGTGATGGATTATTCAAGTTACAATCATGGTTCCCTGCGATCAATAATGTGGGGCATAATTCAGATAATCGTTTAAATAATCTAGAAAGTTGATCAACTAATTCGGGTGACATATCAGTTTTGCTATGTGCTATATCACCGCCGATATAAACTACAGCATTTTCTGTATCTTTTTTAATAAATTCATATAGATTTTCAAATACCTTTTCAAACTCTTTGTGACGCTGTAAATTTCTAATTTGTATATCAGAAATATGATAGATCTTTTTTAATGTTCTAAACTTAGTTTTTATTTTCATATAATACTCTGGATGATTAAATCATAGTCTGTAATTGTTGCTTTTCTTGCTAGTGCATATTGCATACTTTTAAAGCCAACGTCAGAAGGATCTCCCTCTTCTAGCTTGACGTAAGAAACATTTAAATTCCACTTTAATAATTTTTTTGATATTTTGGTCATCATTTCTTTAGCATCAGAATCTAATGATAGAATAACTTCCGGAACTCTATTCGATACTAGCTTTGTCAGTAAAGTGTCCTGTATAGTTTTGCCTAAGAGTGGGATTGCGTTTCTTTTGATCGCGATTGCATCAAAAACTCCTTCGCATAGTATAACAGGCATATTCCAGTTAATATAAAGTTCAAACATAACTGTATCTTTGGGAGCAGGTGGGTTTTTATATTTTAGTTTTGAATTATAGAAAGACCTTGCAATAAAATAATTTAAATTTCCGTACATGTCATATGAGGGTATAATGATTCTTCCTCCGTACTCACCATCAACACAATACCCGATGTTATATTTTGTCATATCAGCATTTGTAATTTTTCTGTTATGTAGGTAATGTAATGCTTGACGACGAGAGATGCTATCAGTCTTTACTAATGTAGATATAAATTCTTTAGGTAACTGTACTATCTTGTGCAATTCTTTTTGATCAGCTGAGTATCTGTTAGTATTCTTAAAAATCTGGCTTAGCTCTGAGAATATAGCTTTTGATGCCTTTAGTTTCTTAGCAAGAGAAAATATAGACTTACCCTTAGCATCACATACCCAGCAATGCCACTGTTGGGTAGCTACGTTAACTTGCAACTTTTTCTTATGATGATCACAAAATGGACAAAAATAAACTATTTCGTCACGACCACCATCAGATCCCTGACTATTAAATGCTGAATTTAGTATGCTAAGTAGTCTTTGTTTTATTTCCATCTAATAAGTCTAAAAAATCTGTGATTTCTACAGTAGCATAGATTTTTGATTTGTTTCTTTTGAATATTAACAGAGGTGTCAAGCCTTCACAATTATTTTCAGCTTGTTCTAAGCTTTTCCATATATTAAGTGCTTCTTGATTTTTGCATTCAATTGCAAATGGAAATACCTTTCTAGCTGAAGGGGATAGTTGAACATCCATACCATGTTCACCCATTGTTGTTGATTTAAAGTCGCCTTCTTCTAAGACTGAAGAATATTTTTCTTGTAAAAGTTTTGTAACTTTATTTTGTAACCGTTTACCTTTAGCTTTAGCGCTTCTTGGTCTCATTTAGTTTTAAACCTTAAGTTTAAGTTATTATAAGAAGTTATTATTTTTTCTTATTAGCTTTAGCTTTTAGCTTTAGCTTTATTAGCAATTTTAGTTAAAACATGCTTTTCAGGAGGAACACTAATGCCTCTTGAGCTAGCGTTCATCTTGTGATAACTAAAACCTTGTACATGTACAGATATATATATACTTCTTAATTTAGAAAAGGCTGTATTATTTTCATATATTTTTTACTATTTTTCTCAGCATACTTTTCTGCAGCAATTTCATATGGATTATCCCAATAGAAATCTTTTCCTTTATCTACCATCTTTTGACCTGCTATAGTATATGCTTCTTCATAACCATCAGCACCTAATTTCTTTCTCATCTTTGCGTGATCACATTCGTGTAAGATAGATTCTATAAAATCTTCTATAGAGTCCTGCCGTGGGTTTATTGTTATTGTATCAGAAACCCATTCATAGTCTGCCTTATTATTAGATCGATCTATAACTATCTTAGACTTTAATCCATGAATTCTTAGTATTTCTTTTGCTATGTCTATCATAGTATTCTTTTTCATTTTAAAACCCTCTGTAACAAATGCTTTATTGTAATCCTTAATCTTGACTGGCATATTAAATCCAAGTGCAATACCCATGATCATTCTACTATTGCCTGACATTAAATACATGTCACCGCTATTATCACGTATCACTAATGGGGGCGGAAGTTTTTTACGATTAATAAACCCACTCAATAACCGTTTCCAGTCTCTTCCATAATGTTTCATTAATTTAATGCATGCAGATAACCTTAATCCTTTAGAGCTGTAACCTAATATTTCACCAATATCAGAATTTTTTATTTTTGCTAATTCGCCAGCAGTTAAAGTTTCAACTTTCGAATCCTTAATAAAGGCTGTTAATTCACCTTCATTTGAAAATAATCTGGGAATTGCTTTTGAAGTATGGTCATTATCAAAATACTCATCATGCTCAGAGCTTATCTCTTCATCAGAATATTTTCTATAATGTGTATACTGTTCTAAGCTACCATCCACCACGCCGCTCCTATTTCTACAAGTAGATCAGCTCCGGTGTTATATGCCCATTTCTTTTTAGTACCGTAGACTTCTTCAGTGCCCTCTACAAAGTACTCAAATATTTCCCATGCAACTCCAATTATGACTACCCATAATACTGCCCATAAATCGGAACAACCCAACCATTGGGCTACCTTGGCAATAAACAGACCAGCTGCTATATGATAGGATGTCCAATGGTCAAGCTGACCACTTGAAAGTTGCCAATTTACGAATTTTGCAATTGGACTATTCATAATTAGAATCCAGTTAATACACCAGCGGACGAAGCCCAGCCAGCTACTAAGAATCCAACTACAAATCCAATTCCAATTCCCCAAATTTTATCGAGGTGCTTCTTAAAGAAGTCCATGTTATTTAGCACCTTTAAATTTGCTAAAGAAACCTTTCTTTTTCTTCTTACCTTTTTTCTTGATTTTCTTTCCTTTCTTTTTCTTCTTCTTTATTTCTTCCATCCCAGCTCCAGCCATGCTATCACTAGCTTGTGCTGTAGGGGTAGCTGCAAAAAATATAAAAGCAGAAAGTAGTACTTTAAGTAGGTTTTTCATTATATTATCTCCTTCATTTTCTTTTCGATAGCACCGATTATGCTATTAAAATCTT